>Ga0307508_10000445_pt1 | contig 49396 bp, 67 predicted proteins | sample 9_EM_MG_FD_203089 | JGI IMG/M metagenome (GOLD analysis project Ga0307508, IMG submission 203089) | Populus trichocarpa ectomycorrhiza microbial communities from riparian zone in the Pacific Northwest, United States - 9_EM | ecosystem: Host-associated > Plants > Roots > Unclassified | place... | reverse complement strand
GCCCCCCCCCCCCGCCCGGGCCCCGGCGGCCCCCCGCCCCGGCGCCCGCCCCCCCCCCCCCCCCGCCCCGCCCGCCGCCCCCCCCCCCCCACTGCCGCAATGCCTGCCCACACCTTCCTTCATGACATCCGCGGACGAGGAGGGGGGGCTCGCTTTCCTTGGTACTTTCCTTTCCCTTAGTGTGCGATATATCTGATTGGGACAAGCCTGGGTGGAGGGCAAAGGGGGGCTTGCAACGTGCCGTCATCGCGCAGATAGCGGACGTGGAACCGGATAAATATGCACGCCGCCATGGTCTACATAGGCTGAATGCGCGTGTGATAATAAAAAAGAAGAAGCATGCGCCAAGCTCCAGAAAAAACCCTCGAAAACACTATGTTTTCCTTTCTCGCCGACAACGCAACCTTTCCGCCCCGCTTGGGGATATGAGGATCTGCAACCGGGTCGGAAAGCTTTGAAGACCTCGCCTCCGCTCGCTCCCTTCTGGCCCTTCGCCACCGCCGTCTCGAGACCAAGCCATACACTGGCTCCCTCCGCTCCGCGAGGAGTGAACCAGAATACATCTCAGACTTAGTGTCCTCGGAAGACATTCCTCCGATTCGACCCCAAGACCCGCCGCATACGAATCCCATCCACTTCCGGCGGCGCCGGTACATCACCTCACGGAGACGGAACCGTATGCATGGTAAACATAGTCTATATCACTAAGTGCTACTGGATTAGGGAGTTGGGTGTCGTCCCGGGTAGCGCCGGGGGCCTGACGATGGCAGCTCAACCAAACACCTCTTCACCGCCTTTTCGCTGAATTTCTCCCTCGAATCTTCTTCCTTAATAGGCCTGGCTTGGCACTCATAAAATTGGGTGCAATTTAATAGGCGCCAACACACATCATGTACATACTAGTACATGTGCATAGATATAAGAGAGCAGAGCCGAGCTGTGCCAAGGCGGGATCGGAACCTTGGCATCAGATCCTTACTTGTTTACTTAAGTAAGTATGTATGATTTGCTTACACGTGATTCTCGGTGTATAAACGGGGCTATCACCCCTCGCTGTACATAGACCTTGACACAGCAAACTTGCTCGCAGTGGCAGTTGTTACCCCCGAGTTTGTCTCCTCGGCCAGCCTTGCCTTCTCCCGCTCTCCCTTTCTCATTGAGTCTTGCGCGCTCGAGCACTCGCGGTATTGGCCCGAAAGATCGCAAGACACCCAGTGGAGAGATCTTGCCCATGTGGCTTTGACCTATCCAACACTTCCGGCAATGAGTGCTGGCGCCGGAGCGAGGATGGTTTGCGGGCTGCGTGGAGTAGGGTGTCTTGTGCCTGACCCGCCGGACCCTTTGTGTGATCTCCCACATCACAACCCCAACGCCAATCCATGCTCCTATTGAATCGGAGATGCATCTATATGCCCTCTAGCTATAATATTCCATCAATCGGGCAAGAAGAATGGTCAGATATTCTGTGAGGAGAGCTTGCGGGGCGTCCGCTTCTTGTCTTTTCTGGAATCGTAGGCCCTGTTCTTGCTCCACGATGAATGCAGCAAGTCGACGATAGAGAAACCGGCATAGAGAGAGCGCCTGTGGCATCGAGGACTTTTTTTTTCGCTTATGTTCTGGTGAACTTCTTCATTCTTTCATCAGAATTTAGACACAACTGCTCCACCGCGGCTCATTGCCTACCTACCTGCGGCGGCGGCTGATTCGGTGTTACGCCGGCTGCCGGTTCCCGCGGGCGGTTAGATGCACGTGTCGATGCGTTGCAACAGCGGACGCGCCCCGGTCGTGTTGCGCCCCGGTCGGTGTCCGAGTCGCCTCGGACCGCCCAGCCAAACGTCTGTCTCACGGTCGGCCTGGTTCGAGCGGACGGTTGTGCCGAGAAGTCGGAACCGTCGCCTTTTTTTTTTTGTCATTATTCGCATGTGACCTATCTAGATCGTGGCGATATACACAGTCCGTTTCCGTCCACTGTCCTTTCGGTACAGTGTGGCTCTCCCCTGCCCTCTGCCCTGGCCTGGCCCGAAGAATAAGAAATGCATGCAAAACCCCCGACTCACTCCCAATCCCATTCCTCTCCTCGGTCTCATCCTCCCGCTCCCGAAGCTCCAGCTCCGGCGTCTCACTCATGACGTCCTCCTCAGGGCTCTCCAGCCCCACCCTTCGCCCCACACCCGACCCGGACCTACCGCCGGAGACCACATCCTGGACCAACCGGCGCGAGCGCGAGTGATCCGCAGTGAAGGCTATACTTCCTTCCACACAAGTTTCCCTCTCCCTTCCGGGTCTCACGGGCGGAGAAGAACGACGAGGCAAGAGCGTGGCTATGCTGAGCAGATCCCTCCAAACGCGAAACGCTCTTCCGACGACGTCAGTTCGAGAACCGTCAGCGGAAGGCCCACCAGTCGTTTCCGTCCGTCCGTTCGTCCATACAGCAGCCTTAGCAGACGAAAATGGTCGCTGCCAAGTCGCTAAGCCCAGCGAGCCGCACATCCACGAGTTCCCGCTCGGATCGTCTGTGTTCTGGTAGCTACATCGCCCTGCATCGGGGCGCAGTCGACGCGCAGGCGGCGATGGCCAGGATCGCATCAGAGGAACCGGGCCCCGCACAACAGTACGCGCGGCAGGCGAGAAAATGGATAGCGAAGCGGAGAGAAAGGGACCGAAACGTCCGAATCGAATTTCGCTGGTGCCCCGCCCACAGCGGAGTCGCAGGGAACGAGGAAGCAGACAAGTGGGCAAAGCAGGCAGCTGAGGAACCAGACGCACGAGGGGTCGAATGGATGGGCTACAAGGACAGATACGGGAGGCGGCTGATGCCGCCCCCCCAGATCTCTAGCCAACCTAAAGCGGGAGATTTCGGAAAGGAAGTGGGAAGAGGCGTGGACGTGGTCGAAGAAGAGGGTTAGAGGAAGGAAGTACCAGATGCCGAAAACGATGCACCAGAACAACATGGTAGCACGAGGCCCGAAGAGGCTAGCAGGAAGGTACCACCAACTCAAGACCGGGCACTGCCGCACAGGGCAATACCTGAAGTGGACGAAGAACTCCAACACGGCGGAGTGCGGGTGGTGCCAGTACAGGACGCAGACAAGGGAACACCTGTTCAAGAACTGTGACAGGTGGAGGCCGCAACAGAAGATAATGTGGGCGGGAGCGGCCACCAGAACGGGGGGGGGGGGGGGGGGGGGAGAGGGAGGAGGGAGATACACGGTCTCCTTAGTTACGCTCTTTTGCCCCATTTTCTTTCGCTCTGTCCTTATCTCTCTCTGGCTCTCTTTCTTTCCTTTTCCTCTTTCTCTCTTTCTTCTCTTTGAGTCTCTCTTTTTCTGTCTTTCTCTCTTTCTTTCCCTTTCCCTTTCTTCGGGACAGGCCGGGCGGGGGCAGGGGGAGTCGCCGCGAGCCGCTGGCGGACTGCTCGAGGGCGCAGCGGACGGCGAACGGGAAAGGACTGTATATAATATCGTCATGATCCAATAGGGTCGCACACGATTAATGAATCATCATCATCATCAGCATCGGGGCGCAGTTGGCGTTTCGCAACTCTCCCTCTGTCCGCCAGTGCTCGGGGACGGTCGACGGGTGAAGGGCGACCGGTCGGCTAGGGGGGCCTGCAGCTAAAGGAGTGCGTGCGTGTAGACGGAAGTTCGGCGGGCTCGGCGAGTGAGAGTCGAGTGACAATCGCTGACGCTGCGTTCGCGGTTCGTAAGTGAGATCCAACGGCCTCTTCCGGTCTGCCTGATGACTGACTGACCGACTGACTGTAGGCGGCTTATGCACACGTATTTCATTGGTTGTGTACGACCTATCCAGATCATGGCACTATAAGTACACACTTTTCCGGTTCCCGCCCATTGTCTAGCCCTGGCCTCGATCAGTCCGCAGGCGGCTCGTTGTGGCTCCCCCTTCCTTCCGCTCCTGGCCTATCCGAAGATAATACGCGCACCAAGAAAAATAACAAATGAGGGGACCAAAGGAATCACCTCCTTACTCCTCGGACCTCCTCCGCCGAAGCCATGAAAGATGGTGCGGGAGAGAACCGCAGCCGCTCCTCAACCTCAGCCCCCAGCTCCTCTCTTCCCCTCTCTCCTCCCACTCCATGAACTCCCACTCCGACGCCTCGCTCCGGGCGTCTTCCCCAGTCGCGTGCGGTATCCGTCGCCGCACGTCAGTTGAGGCTTGCAGCGTGCCGCCACCGCGCGGACAGCGGACGGGAAAACGGGTGAAACATACGCCGCCATAGTCTAGATAGGCTATATGCGAGTGTGATTAACAAAAAAAAAAGGACTTGCGCACGTGACGCGGGGGCGGTACGAGTGACATCCGCACGAAACCCAACAACCGAAACTCCCAGTACTTTCGGAGCCCCAAACGCTGGGAGGAAAGTGGGAGCTTCTGCCGGACTGGACAGAACATCCGCACAGACCTCTCGTCGACCGCATGGCGCCGAACACCGGAACCGGGCGGGTCACCCGGGAGTTGTCCACGCCGGGGAGGTGGAAGTCGAACAGGCCCACTCACACAACCCCCGCGCGGGTGCTTGAGACCGGCCGAGTTCCTTCCGCCAGCCCGCGCCAGTCGCCCTGTTGGAATAGCAATTTGTTGGAGCAAAGCATGCATGGTCACTCGCTCGGCGCGTCCGATCGCGGGAGAAAACTGCCAGTTATGTGTCGGATGCCTGGCTTCGTAGGATTAGAATAGCGGTGGCCTCTCCGCCCCCGACAGCTTGGAGGCTTCCCTGGGGCGACGGTGGAAGCCAGTCCGGCGCGGACGAGAAAAGCTGCGCAGTGGAACAATCTCGCCCTCCTCCCCCGCGCACTGTGGATGCCAGTACTTCACTGTCCCCAGACGAATATGAAGGAGTAAGTGAGTAGTTAGCAGCTGGCGGCAGCATGGCTGGGATCGATAGCCACACTCCGTGGCGTACGGTGTCGACGGACCGATCCCCGAACCAGCACTCGCCTCACTAATTTCGTTAATGGTATCTTTCTTACTTGGTCATATTCTCCGCCCAGGGCTCAAGTGTGGCGAGAAATCGAGCTGATGTCCAATAAAACTAGATATGCCTCGACGATCCGAGCACTCCCTCATGGCGTCGGCCGCCAATATTCCTAGTTGCAGTCGACATCCTACCCCACCTTCTCCGCATCCTCTCTGCTTTCTCCTCCACGGCGGCGGTGGTGGTGGCGGCGGCGCTGCAGACCGGCAGCAACGCCCCTAGACTAAGCAGATCCGTTGTTTCTCCTCCGTGCTGGTAGGAATGCGAGGACTGCTGGCTGAGGGTGCTGGGCTTGACGTTAGCCGTCCACAACCAGCTCTCGTGCCCATTTTAAACCGAGATAGGAACCGGGCTGGAACACTCAGTCAGTTGCACCAAGAACGGCGGGCCTTGCGCGTTGATCTCGCTGTGAATGGGGGGAGTGGAGTTGCAGGGTCCGCAATTCCTGGAGGGCCAGTCGGTTCTAATGCATCAGTCCTCGCCACCTCGGAAGCCGTCGTCGCGGAACTGGTTTGCTGGTTGCACACCCACAGCAACCGGAGCCTTCGTCGTACATTTGCTTTTTATCCCCTTGGTATGTTCTTGCGCAATCTCATTCATCTTTTTTAGGCACTTTGACAAAACGCCACGGATACCGATGTGCTCAGAGTGGAATTCCTCGGTGGTATCGACAATTACTATCTCTGCCCAGGAAGATGCACATGGTGATGGACGAGGTGTGGCAGAGGTGGCCCTCGACAGGGGTAGGAAATTGCACGCTACAACACGCTACAAGCGGCGGCGTGAAGAGCCCCAACGCTTATGACCAAGCCGAGTTCCACGAGGACGCGCTTTATTTCAGACATGCCGTATGTTTTCGCGTCACTGGTGACTCCACTGAAACCCGAGGAAACGAGGTTGATGAGGATCTCATAGTTCGCCTTTGAGATACCGTATTATCTCACTTAAGAGGTCCCCCTATAAACGCCACTGTTATAGGTACTAGCGCCCACAGGCGCGCACTAGTGCGCTTAAGGACTAGCGCAGTATCAAATCGCGCTTGTAAAAAAGAATTGAATTTTCGTGAGCACAGTGCTCCGTCCACAGAACCAAATACTAGTACACATGCAGCAGCACACCACCTACAAATCCAACTACGCCCTGTCTGTGTGCCAACCAAAGTCGCACCCCTGCTGTGGGTGGACACGTCGCGTATCCTGGATTTACTTCGAGTTGCATCAGGTGCTGATGGCAGACCTTGAGCATCTAGTTCGTCATCCGATGATGAGACTTCTAAGGTGCCGCCGCTGGTACTCATTGTACCTTCGCCTGCAGTAGGTGCTCCTCGAGTCTTCCAGTCCTTCAGAGCAGGCATCAGGTGGGGGGTCGGTAGCCCTTTGTTGGATATTTCGCTGTCAGATGACCCATCGATAGTTAGTGACGCGTCAAGTTCGAATGATAACCTCCCTCTTGCCCCGACAGAACCTCCTCCAAGCAGCACCGACACATCTAATCCTAAACCTGATTCCTCCCACTGCGCTACTTCCCGTGATATCCTCTAGATTGATAGGTATTGTTCCACACGTGTAGGTTCCGTTGTCCGCTATTCCCATCGTCCACCCGCCCGTGTTCTAGAATTCTCTCGGCTTAAACTAACTGTCCTGCACCGCTTGGCTCTAGAAGGAACGGCTGCCGGCAGAGAAACCCAGCGAGGAACCACAGCAATTGGGTGTTTCCGAGGGCAGAGGCCCGGGGTGAATATAACCAGTGAACGTATGCTAGGGGTTCGAGGTGTATCGGCAGCTGGCTGTAAGGAAGCCCGCGAGAGAATCGTTGTGAGGAGTTCTCCTGGTTGCTCAGAACCTGGTGCTTGGTCGTTGGTGGTTGGCAGCCTTCAGGCGGTGAAGATCGCGTAGTTGGTGGTATGGGCTGATCACCTGACGTTCGAAAAAAGCTCGGCGCGCTAACGCTAAACGCACTAGCGCGTGCTGACTGCGCCAAAACCTATAGTAATGGCATTTATAGGGGGACCTCTTAAGTGAGATAATACGGTAGCGGCGACGAGGGTGGAAGGACAGTCGTCCATTGTAAAACGCCCGGCCAGCGCTTTCGAGTATCGAGAGAGGAGTTCCGGCGGGCTGATCACCGGGCGGGGGGGTGTAGCTGGTCTCGATAAGTTGGTTGCTTTTCTCTGGGCCGTGGGTGGGAGTCTCTTCAGCACGGCGCTCATCGAACGTCGGGCAGTTGGCATTGTAAGGGTGGTCGGTATTTCTGTGCCGAGGGTGAGGATAAGAGGCTGTTTGACGTCGAGGCTTGCTCCACCAGAAACAGAAGATGAAGGTCGTGCACCCCACTTGGGTAAGAACGTGGATCTCCAGCAACGTCAATGGGAGGCGCTCCATCCACCGTGCCTAACACGGCGCAATCAGCCATAGGGCCTGCAAGCCAGAGATTAGCTCACGATATTGCTGGCTTTGGTCTTGTCCTCTATCTCGGCTTTCTCGAGGGATTTTTCGCTGATCCAGCCCCGTTGGAGGCATAACAGGAAACCCGCCGTGTCAGCGTCGCCTTGCACTCCAATGAATTCGACGCAGCCCTCTCCGATTTAGGGTTGAGGGCGAACCCGCCCATAACGACAAAAAATGCGCCATTCATCCCCAAGTAGTACCGACTCATCGGGGAATGACCCTTCCGGGCATCATACAGCCTACGAGCATTACGCCACTCGCCAAACGCGCACACCATAATGGCTCCGGGAAGGAAGATTGATACCGCCATCAGCGCCAACTGGGGGGCGGCGGGGGCCGGTCGAAGCGGGGCAAGTTGAAGCGTCATGAATGATGTTCGGATGTATTACTGTCCATATGCAGAACACGAAGGTCACAGAGTAGCTGAAATGGAGGCCCCATGTTCCTCTTCCTCTTGGTTCCGGTGCAAAGGTTAAGGGTCCAAGTGGTGTGTCTTGTATTGCGGGGTAGGGTCCTTCGTCGGTGATTGGCGTTGTCGGTGCTGCTAACGCGAGATCGATCATTGGCACCAATAGCAGTAGCATGGAAAGCTGTGACATCGTAGCGTGCAGTGGAGTTGGATACGCCGGTCGCTTTGCTGATGCGCGGGATACAGGGTGGGGTGGATATCTGGTGGATTTCACCTTAACACTTGAATCATCATGTCAGGTCGTCGGATTAGCTGTATGTACGACCTCAGTGCCCGAGGAGGTAATTAGACACGATCGAAAAGCGCCTGGATAGGACAGGGAAAGATATTGAATCTGTCGAAAAATAGAATCAGTACCTGCAGATCAAAGATCAAGGGATGAACAATGTCTAAGGGTGATTTGAACTTACAGCGCGTCAAAGACGCAAAGCCGGGCTTGCTGTGTAGGTAACTCCCGGAATTTTCGACGCAGGTGGGCGGTGTGCGAGCTTTATGGCGGGTTATCATAAATATGTATGCACTTATATATATTCACGCTCTAGCGTGGCTTAACTTAGGCAACACAGAATATGGACTTCAGATGTTAACGTCAACACTCTGTCCATGCTGCCTGTTGACGCATGTGTTGGGTGTTGCGCGTACGTGGCCTCGGCACCATTAGGTTTCGTTGATGTGGTCTAGATTCTGTGGGACTAGGGGTGATGTGGTCTGGATTCTGTTGGATTGGGTTTCGTTCTGGATTCGGTTGGGAAAGGATGTTCTTGCGGATGTCCAAACCGGCGCCATGGACATCAACCCTCTCTCTTGCTACGTTTTGCTTTGTCCGTGACTGACTATTCCATCAATAATCGCTCTCTCCTAACTCCCTACAAGTCCCCAATTCCACAGTGCTACAGTAATCTTGTGTCTGTAGAAAGCAAACTACCTCTGCGCTCGTGACCGATTTCTCTACCGCAAACGGGCCATAATTTTCAACACGCACTACCCGCCACATAACTGAACTGGTACCCGCGCCATGCTAGAATAAAAGAAAACATCATCGCCACCCACTGCCTATCTGCCAGCCGCCCGTCCACCAATTCCCCACATTACGTCCTATCGATGTGGCCGCCTTGCAGGCGCCTCCCGAGGACACTTCTCTGTGGGGGTGTCAGCCCCCGCCGTTCAAGAAGGCGAAGGGGCGGCCTCGGACAGCCCGCCCGACGGCCAGAGAGTAGCGAGGCAGACGTGGTGCCTGGAGAAGTTCCTACTCGAGATCCCCGATCGGGCACCTCAGAGGTGTGGTCGGTGTCGACAGGAGGGGCACAATGTGCTTGACTGTAAGGATCTGCCTGAAGGGATGTAGGAGGACGTCGGGACAGGTGCAGTGGAATCGGGACGGGTGCGCTGGGGGGGGCGTCGGCGGCGGTTGCGTGCCCAGGTATATATCCCATCTGTCCATGGCGGTTCGTTTCTGCGCCGCTGCGCGAGCTCTAGACTTGCACGAACTCTGCATTTATCCCCGGACGACAGCCCGAATTCCGAGCTTTGTGCCGAACCCTGGCCGCCGGATTCCTCAGCCTCACGTAACCCTCCCCGACCCCAACCTCACAGTAAACCGACAGACATTATACCCGCACCTAACTACAGCCAGCTGCACAGACAGGATTCCTTTCTGCGTTTACCAACTAAGACCGTTTCTCACTCACCAAAGGCCAAGTGGCTACGCGTGGAATCCAATTTGTAAATCTATTAGCAGCAACACATTAGTTCGCTCATAAACCTGCCGACACCGCGCGGAACTCCACTCAGGTAGACACATCGCATATCTCAAATTTCAGCAGCGAGCGGTCGCCGGTTGGTCCAGTTAACAGCAATCTCCGATTCTCCGAAAGCTTTCCTCCAAATGGTAACTGAATCCGTGCTCCTTACGTGCTCGCTCGCACTATCGAAGAAGACGTGCAAGTCGCAGCGTAAACAAAGATGCGGAAAAGCAAAGAGGGAGTTCTGTGCTTAGCTTTGTTAGACGTGTGTTCCCAATCCCTATATATAGTAGAGGTCCTCAAAGGGGGCTGGGTGGTCGGGCTGGCGGGAAACGCGTCGAGAAAGGTTGACCAATAAGGACATCCAGCCCTGAATGTTGACTTTGAGGGCCCCGTGCTGTTAAGTGGGCTGGCAGCTAGGTTGGATGACAACTGCAGCAACAAAACCCCCCGCGCTAAAATTTAGTGTAGTGGTAAAGATCCCTGTGGAACGCTTACCACTAGTTAGTTAGTCTATGTACGTTACTTATCCAGGCACTAAGAAAAGCTTATTTCGACTGCATCCTGTTGCCAAGGCTTGCCAGCGATCGGAGAGCGTGTGAGGGACCGAGGTACAAACGAGAGGGCTGCGCCTTCTCCTCCATAGAGCTCGGCAGGGGCCGGTACGGTGTCACGATGTGTGAGATGAGTGTGGTTGGATAGGGTTGATTGTGTGGCACGAATGAGTATCCGCAGTCTGATGGGCCAGTGATGGCTCATACTTGCTGAGAGTGCGGATCAGTCCCATCAACTATGTAAGTGCCAACTTGTCGTTCATCAATTGTGGGAGAAGGCAGGATGATCGTAAGTTCAATGACTTCAGTTCGCGGCTTCGTCAAGGGCCCAAGTACTTGGTTGTTGGCCCGCATGTCGAACTTTATTTTAATGCGGGGGCCCGGAGTAGGGAAAGTCTCCCACAGATCTTGCCAACGCAGAATCACAGAGCGAACAGGTTATTTTCGTACTGCAGACAAGAATCACATCCCGATATATTGGCATCAACACCAGCTCCATTCAGATAGTTACCTCTGTGCCCGGTTGAATAAACTCCAGTTTCTGTGAACCGACAAGATGGAGTCAGCGTCGGTTCCGTTTTGCGTACGTGACCGCGAATGACGTATCGATAGTTCGCCAATTACCAACCACAAATAGGGAAATGAGCTAGGGGGACTCTCGAAAATGAGAAGGAACTGCAACTTTGTGTTGGTGCAATAAAGATTAAGGAACAATGGCGAAGGAGCGAGGAGTTGGGCGAGGGGAATCTTGGGCTGTTGGGGTAAAAGGCTGAATTTTTACCCAGCTTTTCTTTCGGCAAGGGTTATCTACCTCGTCTCCTCCATATCCCGGCTTCTTGCTCTCTGCGGCAAACCATATCGTTGCTAGTGCATAATAACCAGTACTCCGAATTGCCACGTTCAGGGTTCCCAATAATCCGTCCAGTCCAGTTCGGGGAAAGGACTGAGACGGATTAAACGATATAATCCCAGAAAATATAGGACCATAAGGACTAGGGCTGTGAGAGGGAGGACTGGACGGATCATGGGCCCTATAGTCTGATGAGCGATATGTATGACGCCAGGCCTCGCAGTCGCCCATCCCGTCCGTCCTGAGGCCTTCCCGGAGCGGGGCTATGGTCGCTAGTCCTGGCAGTCAAGGGACGGCCGTCCCGTAGATATTTTTCAGCGAGGACTGGACGGACTGCCGGGCCCGGCCGGGCCCGCCCCCTCTCCGATTCCCCACTCACACCCTGGTCTCTTGTCTCCAACTCTCCGGTCTCGGGGCGGGTGCGCAGTTGCTTCAGTTGTATTTGCGGGAGCCACGGCGTACAACAACTACGTATGTATGTAGTACGGATATAAAACCGATGACTAGCTACCGAGAAGCACGGAAGAAATGGAATAAGAGTATTATTGCCGTAGTGATCGCACAAGAGGTGGTAGAGAGAAGAAATTGTTCGTTCATTTTCTGCGATCTTTGTGGTTTCATATATCGGTCACATTGTCCCCACCTGCCTCCATCTCCTCTACATGCCCCGCCAACTCACTCAGCATCTTCTCAGTCATGTGACCTCAGAGGTACTAGTATGTATCATCTCTTTGTATGTCCATGATTTTAGGCAATCGGTCGCCTGTATAATCTCATCGCGAAGACCATCTCGCTGTGTCGAGATTGTGTAGCGGCCACTGCATGAAGTTGTCAGCTGGGAGTGCAAGAGAGATGCGAGAGGAGGGAACCTTACCTTGAGAATACTCGTTCTGGCTCAGCGGACATGGCCGGCATAGCTGCCATCTCGAGTCCCATTCTTGCCAACCCCTTGTCTCTGCCATTCTGGCATGCAACCTCGTGCCAATAAGAGATCACATCGACAGTTGAGATGGTTGGTCAGGGAGTCCGTTGAAATTGCCCCAGTGGATCCAATGTGTGCTGTGCCAATCTGGCTTTCTTGCGCCGTTTCCAAACAGGAACCTCAAGGTCCACACTTCCAGTGTCAGCGAGGAACCATCAAAAGGAAAAATTCATTCGAGAACAGCTACCCCAGCTTCCGGGTGGAGGCCGTCGCCTTTGTAGTCTCTCTCCCACAATACAGTCGTTTCGGATTTTGTTCGGGATCGACAAGGAGTTGTCGCTAGGAAGCCTAATCCTCGGGGGCGAACGACGATATCATCGAGTGCTTCGTCTTCAGCATATGCATCGGTACCGAGGTTGCAGTTATGAATTCTGAGTGGCGGGCTCGGTGGTGCCGGTGGGACGGATGTCTGGCATGTCGGATGGAGATGGTAGTAGGAATACATTGTGGTTGGTGAGTGGGTACGTGTTGCATACCCCACCTTAACCACTAGTACTAGCGCTGGCCCGCGGACGCCCGCCGGCCGACCCGGGTCAAGGCAGTCCGGCCGCTGCCTCCATCCAGCCGGACTGGGTCATCAGAAATCCCGGCCCGGACTGGACCGTCCCAAAAGCCCGCGTGCTGCCCGCGGGCCGGACGGACTATTGAGACCCCTGACGGTGGCCTTGTAGCCAGGTTAAATTTGAAGGAATTTGATGATTATTGCGTAATGTGGTGCGCGGGAGTAGAAGTTGCTTCACGGGACCAAAGTCACCTAATATGAAGGTATTTCCGGTTGTGTCCTCCGATCACTCATCTCCCATCGCCGCAACCTCCGATCACCCGTCTCCCGTCACTACATACAACCTCTCCAGCAATATGCGTGATAGTGACCTCGTACCAGAAACCCAAGAAGACGATATTTGGGGATATCAGCCCCGCAGCACTGCCACATCTCAGTCCATCATCGCAATCCGCCAGTTCGACCACCCTATCGACCCACCCCATCAATAACTACCCAGTCTTGCGCAGCCCTCAGATGCCGACAGGTGCTGCACCTGGTACTAGTATCGGACAGCGTCTCACAAATGCACTGGCCTATGCAGGGTGGACGGAGACCACAGTCCTGCATGAGGAACTGGAGAACTTCGACGCGGAGCTATTGCAAGAGGAGGAATCCGAGGCCAAGGCTGAGGCGGAGAAGGGCCGGCCTGGGCTCACAATGTTCACGGACGGGTCGCGCCTGGACGATGGGGCTACTGGCTATGCGGTAGTGTGGAAGAGCGGCCAAACCTGGAAGGGCATCAAGACCCACATGGGATACAAACAGGAGGCCTACGACGCGGAGTGTGCTGCCTTCGCGCGCGCGCTAGAGGAAGCCTCGCGGAGAAATCTGACCCCGGAACGGGTCACCATCTTCACCGATGCGCAAGCGGCCATCAGACGGATGGTGTCGGACGAACCTGGCCCAGGACAGCAATATGCTCTCCAGGCGCGGAAGCACATTGCCCCTCTGTGTTGAGCCCGGCCAGGCATCACCATCGAGATCGGGTGGTGCCCGGCGCACAAGGGGATTGCTAGTAATGAGAAAGCCGACGAGTGGGCCAAGAGGGCGGCAGAAGAGCCCAGATACCCCTGGGGTGGAATGGCTGAGCTACAACTACGACGGCCGGTCGGAGGTGCGGGCGATGCCCCCCCTCCCACGATCCCTCGCCAACCTCAAGCGGGGGATCTCGGAGAAGAAGTGGGTGGAGGCGCGCCAGTGGGCCGGAGGTCGGACCGCCAAGGCGAAATACAAAATGCCGGAAAGCCAAAAGCCGGATGGCATGGTCGCTGGTAGCACCAAGAAGCTCGCTTCAAGGGTCTACCAGCTGAAGACAGGACACTGCCGCACCGGGCAGTATCTTCACTGGGCAAAGGCCCGCCCCACTGCCCAGTGCTGGTGGTGCCAATGCCCCGTGCAAACTAGAGACCACCTCTTCAAGGTGTGCCCGAAATGGAAGATGCAGCAGAAGATTCTGTGGCCGGAGGTGCTGAAGGAGACCAAGAGGTGGAAGAGCAGGTGGACGGTCCGGGACCTGCTGGCCGACGAGAGGTGCGTGCAGGCAGTGCTGGACTTCCTCGCCGATACGGATGTGGGAAGGCTTGTGCCGCCACTGGAGGAAGGCGACGCCGAAAGCGAGGTGTCGGCATGGGAGCTCCGGGAGCGCCGGAAGCGGCAAGAGGAGTGGGTGGCAGAGGCGGAGGCGCCGGGTGCCGTGGACGAGTTGGGCGCCGGGGAGGAACGCCCGCTGTTACCCCCAACACCCCCGTTCATGGTGCCGGCAGGCGAGGACTAGGGGACGGGTCGGGCCTTTCTTTTGTTCTCTCTTTTGTTCTTTTCTTAAGTTACTCTCTCGTGGGACAGGCCTGGGCGGAGGGCAAAAGGGGAGCTTGCAACGTGCCGCCACCGCGCGGACTGCGGACAGGAAACCCGGGCAAAATGTACGCCGCCATGATCTATATAGGTCGAATGCGAGTACGATTAAACAAAAAAAAAACCTGGTACTAGTGTCTTTGGCTTCCGTGTGTCTTTCATTCATCCTTTGAAGCTTATGGTGACTGCTAATTCTGTAGATGCTCCCGATGCCCCTGCATGGCGGTGCAAAAAGAACGTTCGCCTAGCTGAGGAGCAAGATCCAATGGAGTAGTTTCAATAGGCTCACCCCGAGGATGATGAAAGGTTATTGAGTTCTTGTTTCGAGTTCCTGCCGGCAAGCGACAGGCCCTATGGTGGTGTCCATGCACGCATGGGGCTGGAGCTGAGCTCTATTCCAACGATGTCAACTGAAGCGGAAAGGGTGTTAAGCAAGTAAGTCCACTCTGACCTAACCCGCAAGTTTCTGCTAACATCCGGAGGGTAAACATCAGTGATCGACGCGCCCGCCTGGGTGATGACATCATTGAGGCTATCGAGTGCCTCAAGTCCATGTCCGGGCTCGTCTTCAATAGCGAAAGTAAGGTTAAACAGATAAAAACGTGTTACTTGACCTCTACCATCGCGCTGAGCACCTGGAAGATGCCTAAAGGAAAAGGCTGCCGCTCTCACGGCTCGCCACCGGCTTAGCTAAGGAAGTGCGGAAGGAAGGAGTGCGGGTGTAGAAATGCAGATGATGGAGTGTAGGTGACGGAATGCGGGCTGCCGGGAAAGGGTGCCACTACCGCGGGGCGACGAACGTTCTTCTAAGAGTCGTCGTCCACACTTGTGTTTCTCTGCTTTTCTTTCCTTACGCAACAACTATGTCCGTTCCGTCGAGTCTTGTCCTAGCCACAGGAACGTCTCTTGTTTTTTGTCCTCTCCTGACTGCTCCCGTGGCCCCCCGCCGTTACTGTCCACCCGCCCGCTCTGCGCCGTCCGTTTGTCTGTCCGCTCGCCAAGCCATCCGTCTGCTCACCGTCTGCTCTCCGCTCGCTACTTGGTGCCTTTGGCCGCTGAGTCCCATCACAGCCACCTCTTTTAGTGCGTGGTGAGTGCGAGTGGTAGTGAAATAGTAGCATTTTTCATGTCAGATTTCCGAATAAAAGAGAATGTAGTTCACCTTCATTCACCACCCAAGAAATATCCAACTGGAATTCTCTTAGAGCTTCACCATCTCTTCTCCAATGGAGAGATCCCTCAGACAATCTTGTCTCTTATCTTTTCGATGCTCTCCTGTATGCGTACGAGTTTCCTTCGGTTGGTGCGACGGTGGCTGATCACTCATCGCAAAAGGAAAAATACATCAAGTCGCACTCGTTAGCCGGTCTGCCATCCGACATAGATGACTTCAGTACAACTTCAGAGCCAGCTCACCGCGTTCCCAAAGCCCCTACTCACTGACCCCTGGGCTTATCTGCATTGCGAGGCTTCATTCGCTCACAAAATTTACTTTCTGGTAGCGTCATACCTATCACTCGTCACTAAAAAAAATTGGCTTATACATACTCGCATGTAGCACATCTAGGGGCCTGGGAAGCCATAAAACTCACCCTTCAATCCACTGCAAGAAGGATGGGCAGACAATACGCGTTTGCCCTTGAAAGCGCAACAAAGTGGAGGTCTGGATTTGCCACCCAGACTGTAACTGCGTGGAACTTTCAAGGTGAGCATGTGGATTACGAACCTCGAACTCCGAAGGGGAATTGTCGACAATTGAAATCGTTATAATCCAGGCGTGGGAATCTGGCTTCAAACTTCTCCCCGACGTTGAGGATCGATAAACTTCCCACTATCTTTGACCACTCCGATAACAAAAACTTGTCTCAGACTTGATATTTGTCTGACTAAACCTATCCTTGGCTAGCAACCATTAGTGAGAAACTGCTGGAGGATTTTAGGTTTAAGGACTCTCTACTTGCGATTGAAAGCTTGAAAGACCATCAAAACCACAAGAGTTAGACGTTAGTTGACTTCGGCAACTTTAGTAATTTCTACTTGGTGAGTTTATGGTTTCCCCGGCCCTTCTTTCGGAGAATGTATTCTCCTTTCTCCTTCTCAATCCTGGGTCAAACCAGGCCCGCCACGACCAGCCCTGGTCGCATGCGAGTAATGAATAAAAAAATGCAGCCCATCGAGACTACGGTGGCGCGCTTTTTTTTTATACTGGCTTCCGTCCGCTGTCCGCGCGAGGGCGGCACGTTGCAAGCTCCCCCCAAGGAGATAAAATGCGCACCAAAGAAATCACAAAGGAAAAGAGAAAGAACAAGAGAAAGAGCAAAAGAAAGCCAGACCTGTCACCTGGTTCTCGTCTGCGGATGCCATGAAGGAGGGCGTAGGTACGAACAGCGGTAGTTCCTCCTCGGCGCCCAGCTCCTACGCAGCGCCCAACTCCGCCCTCCTCTCCTCTTCCCGCTCCTGCTCTCCCTACGCTCCCACTCAGACACCTCGCTCCCCGCGTCTTCCTCAGCCAGGACCAGCCTTCCCACATCCGTGGTGGAGAGGAAGTCTAGTACCGCCTGGCTGCACCTCCCGTCGGCAAGGAGGTCCCGGATCTTGCACTGGCTCTTCCCCCTCCCACTTCCCTCCCGCACCTCTGCCCACAGGATTTTCTGCTGGGCCTTCCACTTGGGGTAACCTTGATGAGGTGATCCCATCCCGTGTCTGCGTCCGCACTCGTTAGACTATAGGGTCATACGATCCATCCGGTCCCCCTCTCCCAGGCCTAGTCCTCACATTCCTATATTTTCTGGGATTATATCGTTTAATCTGTCTCAGTCCTTACCTCGGACTGGACTGGACGGATTATTGGGAACCCTGCTGGTACCGGACGCAGACGCGGTGTCACCTCTTCAAGGTGCGTCCCGAGTGGAAGACTCAGCAGAAGATCCTGTGGGTAGAGGTTTGGAAGGAGGCTGGAAGGAGAAAGAGCCGGTTCAAGTTCCGGGACCTCCTTGCTGGCGGGAGGTGGCAGGTGCAGCCAAGTGGTACTGGACTTCCTCTCCACCACAAATGTGGGAAGGCTGGTTCCGGCTAAGGACGACGTGGGGAGCGAGGTGTCTGAGCGGGGGCACAGGGGGCGGAAAGAGGAGCGGAGGGTGGAGGCCGAGCCACCCGCCGGCAGAACTGAAGTACCTTGGGTACTTCTCGAAAGCGGAATGATAACTACTCCCGCCGATGCAGCTTCCTACCATGACGGCAGCTCCACCGCCAGTTCGATGACCGAACCGTATCGGGGTTCCGAGACCACTATGTGGAAGTTTTCAGGTACTATGCGGATCGGTTACCCAGAAGTAGTCAAGGTAGTCGAGAAATGGAAGGCCGAAGTCGCACGCAATTTGCCCAAGTTGGCTAGGTATATCCTTTACTGGTCGTTTTCAGCAAATCGGTTACCGGAAAAGAAAACGAAGAGGAAGGCCGAAGTCGGAGGCAAGTTGTTCAATCAAGTTTATATCCTTTTACTGGCCGTTTTCTAGTGCTACAGTAGATCCCGTATACTCAACTCACAGAAGGACCTCCCCTCCGCCCCCGCACCAGTTGCCTAGGGCTCCCGAAAGCAGGCTGCAGGCTGCAGTCGGGGCACTGTTGGAGGATCTCAGAAGCAGATACGGATATTTTGATAGGTTACGTGGCCAATGGCCATACAAGATAGTTTACTCTCTTTTGTTTGGAGGAAGGATGCATGGGAAGAACGATAGACTTCGCCAGCCTCCCTTTCTGCTTCAAATTCTGATCACGAGTTTGACTTGCGCAATTGCGGCCGTCTGAACAAACCCTTGGCGCTGGCGGCACCGCCTATAACGGCGCGGTCTGCGCACGTCGAACACACTCTCTCTTTCTCCATCCCATCCTCGAGAGAAAAAGAGCAGGCCAACGCTTCGGGCGCTGCGGGCCCCATCGCGGACTCCAGACCTTGTGCCCTTCGCTACCTTGCAAGCTCCGAGAGCAGTCCTGCTGGCAACTAGGCTAAAGGAGAGGCGAACGACGAACGGAAAGCGCTGCGCCGTGAGTAACCGAAAGTCGATCCAACCACTCATTCGCTACGATCAGCGCTATATGGCACCAGAGTCCGATGCACTGATTTCGATGCTCACGGGATCCGCACCCGAACGTATCCGTACCCCATCTGCGCACCCAGATAGAGTCCAGCAACCTCCCCTATACGTGCCAGAAATGGGGGGACTTCGGAATTGTGACTTTCTTGGCGACATCGACAGGCGCTTCGATGGCGCCGCCTTGTGTTCGGTGGCACATCGGTCATCCAATGCCGAGTAGGTCTTTAGTCGGCGTGAGCCGGATTTGGGTGCTGGGAACCGCCATCGACCAGCGGGGAAAAGCCGGGTGCGGGCGCAGTGATGTTCGTAGATTACACTGTCCCTCCTTACGCTGACGGGGGTGCGGAGTGGCGATGCACTTCCCAAGCTGGTACGGCACAGCTCAACAACTGAAACACTTTGATCGGCCTCCTGCTCCTCAGCCTCCACGAGTGTGGCCAGGCCGGGGAACTTGTGGGCGCCGACACCACGTTTGGAACCCGGACGTCTCTCTGGACGGTCGTCCCATCTGAAGCGGCACCGCTGCAGGCGGCCGTCACCATCGACGATGAGGCGGCGGCTAAGCGGAAAGCGGAGGGACCCCAGCTCTCCGGGCTGTCCTGTCCATCTTCACTGATGTCTCGTAGACGGACTCTGGCGTGGGCGGACGTCAAAGTCACCCACAGGAGGTACTGGTACTGCGGGGAAGGCGCGACAGAGGCCAACTTCAATCCCTCCAATGCGAATAAGCGGCTCCCTTCGAGGTTCTGGCAGTTGGAGATTGGCCACTGTCTCACTGGCCAGAACATCAACTAGACGAAGAGCAGGCACAGACGCGGGAGAATCATTCACGAATTGCCCGCAATGGAAGCCTTCGCCGAACGAGGACCGAAAGGGCGGTTCCTTTTGTCCTTTCTTTCGGTGTGCTCTACATTCTTGGGATAGGCAGGGAGCCACAACGAGCCTTAAGGACAGTGGAAAGCTATGATGTAGATAGGTCGCATGCGATTACCGATTAAACAAAAAAGAAAGCGACGATCCGATGCGATGCGCAATCCCGAGCTCCTCTCTATTGGTCGTCGTGTGTCTTAGCGATAGTTAGCCCTGCAATCTCGCCACCGAAAAGCACGATTTCCCCTCTTTCTTTTCCCCCGTCGTCACCACCCATTTGGGTAACTATATGTCATTGCTATTCCAAAACAGCAGCCACTCGCAGGCCGTGTTTATTTATTTATTTATTTATTTTTCGTATTTTTCGTATTAAATCGCCAGCCAAACAGAGCGCGAGAAAGAAGCTGACGACGCCCGCAGGCAGATCGCCCAGGATAATGACCGGTTTTCCTCCGGCCACCACGGACTACAAAACAATGGAGAATCCAACTTTGCCATCCTCCGGCCATTTGCGTAACCTCTAGTGCCCCCCAGTGATGACGCCGCCATCCACCGCCATCCGCCGCCATCCACCGCACCCCTCGCGCATCGACGGCTCTGGAATCAACAGTCGCCTCTCACCTTCTCGGACCGGAATAGTTCGCACAGCGTCATCGCCCGTTCGGGGATCGTTTTGCGGGGATACATGTCGAACGCCCTCCAACTGCCGCATTTCGCCTCGGTTTGTTCGGGGTGCAGGAACAGCTTCACCTGTCGAGCACTCGCGACCGTTGCTTTTTGCCCGCTGACTATCTCCTCGAACTGCAGCTCTACCGCCCTCCTCCGGTTCATCTAGCTTCGACAGAACCTTGCAGCATGATCTACTGTGTTGCTTCTTAGGTAAACGGACGATCGATTCGGTCGTGGGCGTGCTCGGATCCGTCTTAGCGTGTGGTGTTTCTTAAGCCTTCGAGCTCCCAGGATTGCAGCCCATCGTGGCTATCAACACTGTCTAGCCTCGAGCTCGAAACACAAGGACCGTTTAGTGCGAGCACGACGCTCGATGTGACCCAGTCGATCCGTCGAGAGGAGGGACGTTCCCAGGCCCGACGACTAGTCACTAGACCAGACTCGCAGTCTCGCTTTGCCTACGGTCGACGGATGCTCGCCACACATTGTGTTGAGAACAACAGCAGAACCCCAATCAGCGAACTCGCGGCGGCGACAGTCTAGCCCCATATGGGGACTTTCAAGCGCCGCGCGCCTCATCACTGCGCGGCAAGGCACCGGTACGCGAGGAAGGCATCTCTACAGCGGGACCAAGGCCGAGCTCTCGAGACCCGGGCAATTGGTGACGGTGACCACACCAGACCATCCTCGGCGACGCCACCACGTCTAGTGACGCCGCCACCTACCGCCGTCTCAGACCAGGCAGGGACATCTGAGGGGCGCACCGATGGAGACTATTGTACGATCGGATCGTCCCCGCTACCACCTTTCCTCTCCCAGCGAGCGCCGCCATCTCGTCTTCCCTTCGACGGACTGTAGCGTGGAGCGAAATAGGTCTTGGATGAAAGAAAGGGGAGGCGGAAATGTTTTGAGGATGTCCAAGTCATTATTGGACACCGCACAAAACTCCCTCTCCCCCTGGCCCTCACTCATTTGTTTTTTTTAATAAAAGAACAAAATTGCATTTTGCAAGCGCTCGTCGCTGTGGAGGTGAGCGACCGCGTCAAGAAGAATAAAACGTTGCTTCTCCGGCCCACCAACAGATTGCAGCCATTCACAAAAGATCACTCGAATGCGCCGTATCATTCGGGATGAAACTCGTCGTGCGAACTCACAGTACACGTGCAATTCAAATCCTAACGAGTCTCTCGAGGCGTAGTTCGGCAGACCTCGGCGCAGTGCCCGCGCGAGTTTACCGATTGACATCAGGACATCCGCTAGGAGCTAGGAACGCCGAGTGAGCCTTGGAGCAATGAAACGGCTTGGAACAATAATGGATGATGAGTGAGTGGGGCTTGGAGAGTGAGTGAGTGAGTGTGCGGCGTGGACGCTGTCAGTGTGGAGGCTATCTGATGGCAGGGCGCACTATTGGGTTTGGACAGCAATGGTCCTTTCGGACGATCGTGCGAATGGGGGCAAAAGACGACCATGGATTTCATCGTCTACGAAGTCGGGCTACTGGCGTCACAGGAAACGAGAGCGATGGCGCCAGCGGCCGCGACTGCCCGCATCCAGGGAAACCTTCGGTGGCACGAAAGCCTACTCCGTCCGTCGTTCGGCCCGGAGCTGTGGGGGCGGCCCCGATGCTTCCCACCGTCGGTCATCCGACAACCTTCGCAGTGAACGGTTCGGGGTCGGTAGCGGGTGTATGCCTGCAGAGATAGCGCCTGGAGATTTCCGCCTCGATTTGACCGCGCAGTCGGACGACGGGTCTTACTTGAGATATGGTGGGTTAAGCGGAGCGGTATCGATAGCCCGGGAGGCCGCGGGCTTGGGTTGCTCGGTACGGCATGTTGCACCAAGAATTCTACGATTGGGACTGACGACTCGATGATACATCCTGATGGAACCGGCGGTCACGGCATCCATCCCGCCCATGATCATACAGCTACAGCCACTCACATACGAGATCACGTTTTTCCCACATCCTTACACCGCAAAACGGGCGCCGTGCCGGGTTGTGCGCACTCTCCGACGCAGTCCGAGAGTGACCCGGGTTGGGGCTACCGAGTGAAGCGGGAGGGCATTCAGTCTTCTGCGATCACCGACTCCCGCACCGTTCGTCCCAGCAAAGACGAAATGCGGTGCCGGAGGTGTATGCGTCGCCCGAGGTCGACACGAGAGGGAGTCTGCACACATCGCATACGGAAAACTCGTCGGCGCATCCTCCGCGCCGCCATCGATGACGCACGGGGTGCTTCTCCAGCGCCGGACGAGTTGCCGCTGTGGCCATCCACCAAGCGACGGACTTCCCAACGAACGAACGGAAAACGGAAACATTCCGTCGAGATGCAAACCGACGGCTAGTCCAGACGGCGAAGGGAGCGAACGTGGGAGTCGAGGGGACCCCGCACAGACGGACGGATGCTTGTTGTCGCTCAGCTGCAGTGCCCGCAGCCCCAATCGCCATCCAGCCTGTCTTCCAAAGCCCATTCGCCCTGCAAGACGCTCCTGTATCCTCCATTCGGCTGTGTTCCCACCTTATCTCCCTCGACGCCCACGGAGACCGCCGATGGGACCGGAGCGCTAGGTGAGCCCAGATGGCGCGACTATGTACTCCACCGCCGCCTTATCCGGCTAGCTAGATAGCGGTTGGGCGAAGATGTTCGATCACAGATGTCTTCGGGAGCAGCCGTGGCGATCGGGCGGGGCAGCCGCACTCCCAGCCGCAGTTAATGCGCTCTCCACAGCTGCAGTGGAGCACTTACGCACCGGTCTAAAAAGGCCGGCGATGTCGTAGTCGAGAATGCCTCTCATAATCAGTGCGTTCGATTACGTGTGCCAAGCTGATGAGTGGTGGGAAGTGCCGTTTAAGCGATCGCCTGTCTCTTCGGACCTGTCGCCGGCCGGATTCGAATATGGGAGGCAAGAACGGCAGGAAACAATGGCAGTGACATGTGTGGGATGTATTTTTGGCGATGCCAGGTTAGCAGCTTCAGCTTGGATTCCTGGCCAAGGCGCAACCAAAGGAGGCCGACCAACCAGGATCGTCGGTCGTAACCCCCGCGAGGTATTTGTATCGCCCCACCTTCAGGCATCGACGGCTGGATGACTGGCAGGCTGGCTGCACGGATCGTATTCGGTACATACGACACCTTCACACTAGGTTTCTTCCGGAGAGAATCCCCCACAAAAGCGCTGTTCGCACACATCGCCATCCGTCCAGCTCCGGCCGGCAGGCTAGGCCAAGGACGACATGCCGCCCTTGTAGGGAACCTAGCTTCTGGGCACTTGGGGCTGAATCCACACCACCTATGCGGTTGATCGGGTATCTACGAGCGCTTTCCCCCAGAACGATCACAGCCCAGCTAACTGGCTGCCAGCAGTACCAGCGTGTGTGCCCGTGGAGCACTATCCGCCAGCCAAGACCGCCGACGGGAGCAGCCCAGCTATCGTGGTTGCATCGCTAGCTTCTGTCCCCGACCCATCGCCGGCGGCCGCGCGACTCCGGAGGTGCGCGACGGCAGGGCGTGTCCGCAACGCACCGCCATCGTCACATCTTCAGGTTCGATGTGTGCCTGCGGACGTGGCGGGCTGTCATTCGACTTGGCCGCATCGATCCTCTCACACGTCTCCGAGTCTGGGGCTACCTGGGGGGAGCATCATGCCAAGCGTCCGTATCGATATCGGTATCGCACCGCCGGGCTGCGCCGCATTGATACCCACGACCAGTGGAAGACAAGGACGCGATATCACCCCCCCTGCGCTCAGTATGTACTCGCTACGTACAGTGTCACCCCCACAGTGCGAGCTCGGCGACCACGTCCCAGCGGACGAACACTCGCAACTGATGGCGAGCTGGATGTGTTGCTCTGCCACGCATTGTTCACCGAATCGCGGCGTCTACGCCACGACCACTGGATGGAAAAAGCCTGGAAGGGGGGCGGACAGTGCCTGGTGGGGGAGCGAGTGCGGGGACGCTCCATGGGTAGTGCGGCAGGCAGCTGTGCAGCGTTTGTCTTTATTCTGGTCGGAGGACTGGGCATGCAACGTAGCCATGTGTGCAACTGGTGGGGATCAGCACTGGTGCGTCTATCTACCTTGCCTCTTCCGCTAACGGCCGCCTCGCCAACTGCACGCAGAACAGAACAGAATTAGCAGCTCTCGTCAACCATGATCCTATCCAGGCAATGCGCGGCATGTCAGCCCGCAGTATTGCCTGTGAACCGCGGTGTGCACGGTAATGTTGCCCCGCAGACTTGCAATCTTCTCCAGCCCAGGCCATTCCGCCCCACGACGGAATTGCATTTTCTTCCCGTTCCCGATTGTGATGTGACGGTAAGAAGGAAACAGTGACTTCTTCTGCCAGTACGTGCTGTTGTCCTAAGCGCACCCACGGCACGGAGCAACCCAAACGGCGCGCCCTTTGCTGATATTGTGCACTGCGCAAGTGTAGTCAGCCCCCACCAACGGACAAACGCGACCCGCCATGTTCAGCCGGGGAGAGTGCCGGAAAAGAAGGAGGTGCACAAGCTGGGCAGCGGAGGGAATTCCGCACGTACATAGAATTAAAAAAATAAAATAGAAACAAATAGAAACAAAAATAAATAGAAACACAACATAACAAAAGGAACGAACCTGCCGGACGTGATTCCTCTACTGCGACGAACGCCCAGGCGGAGGCCGAGTCCACCTTTGCCCCGCCGCGGAGATGAGTCGAGGCGAGTACGCATCGCAGTCGCAGTTGCAGTCTCGCACTGCGTTCCCCACACTGTCGGAAGGCTAGGCGCAGAGTGACTGGTGTGGCTGGCGAGCAGGGATGGCTTCCCTGGCCGCAGCGATTGGTCGCTTGACGACATCGCACGTTTTGGCTGCCAAGTGCGGCTGCATGTACTCAGAACTCAACCGCAGCCGTGACGGGGGACACCTGGCTATACTTAGCATCGCGAGCTTTGTTTTTTTTCCGACACGGGACCACGGATCGCTTCAGCCGCGCCGTCAGCACTATTCTCAGGTCCCGTCGTCAATCATTGGTGAACCGCACGGCTTCGCTCGACAAACCAGCTGAGCTCAGCCAGTCAGCGGAAACAAAGATAGGCAGTCAGTGCGAAGGGAAGTCTGAAGATGGGTTAGTTTTTATCACGATCGATGAGGAAGCCAGTAGTGAAGAACGACCCGTATTGCATTAGATTATCGCAGCTCACATTAATCTCCTCCACGCTCCGCCCCAAGTCCCATCCAATCCAGTGGAAAAACCCCGCAGCGCAACTAGGAAGTCGCGCGCAGAAGATCCGCAACGACAGAAAAAGACCAGAAGAGAAAGGAAGAAAAAAGCAGAAGATGACAAGAATTATGACAGGATCATCCTCCTCCTCGCCGCGCCGCTAACCCAGCAACCCACGCCGCCAACACCCTCGCACACATGCATCATTCCCCGTAAGACGCACCAGACATTAGATACTAACAGGATAGGGAAGAAAGATAAGAAAACACGACTGCCGTTACATAAAGCGCTAACATTCGAAGAAAAAGAATAAGGAAAATAGGTTCATAGCAGTGCGAAGTCCGCCGCCGAATTTGACCCTACCACCTGCCCTCCGCTGAAACTTGACTCGAGGGAAAGGAAAAGGCTGACAAGAGACAGAGTCTAGACATGATGCATATGCGGTCGACTCAGCCTTTCGAAAACCCACCTCGCCCCGGAAACGGAAGATGGAAGGAAAAAGGAAAACAGCGGTCATCCTCGTCGCGCGCTTAGTAGTACTTTCCCTTCTCCTTCTCAGTGACGGTGACGGTGACCGGGTAGCTGTCCTTGACCGTCTTGGTCTTGTAGATGGTCTCGTACTTGTACTTGTACTCGGTCTTGTACTTGTACTCGGTCTTGTACTCGGTGACGGGGTACTTCTTGTACTTGTACTCGGTCTTGTACTCGGTGACGGGGTACTTCTTGTAGACGGTGGTGTACTTGTACTTGTACTTGTAGTCGGTGACGGTGACGGGGTACTTCTTGTAGACGGTGGTGTACTTGTACTTGTACTTGTAGTCGGTGACGGTGACGGGGTACTTCTTGTAGACGGTCGAGTACTTGTACTTGTACTTGTAGTCGGTGACGGTGGCGGTCTTGTACTTCCACTTGTACTCGGTGACGGTCTTGTACTTGTACTTAGGCTCATAGTAGTCTGCGGCACGCTCGACGACCTCGGCCTCGGCGGCGGGGACGGCGCTGGCAGCGGCCTGGAGGACGAAGAGGGCAGCAGCGACGGAGGCGATCGTGAACTTCATGGTTGCGGTTGGTGGGGGGTGTGGGGTATTAGGCGGCGGGAGAGAAGATTATTAGAGTGGATGAGGTCGTAAGAGGAGGTGGGAGGATGTATTAGCGGTGGTGAGCGGGGTGAGGAAGGAAGACGTAGTTGGGGGGACGGAGGGCGGTCTTTATACGACTTGAGGTCTCTTGACGGCCGATTCAGACACGTTCCATGGCCGCTATCACGAGCCGGCCGGCCGGCTGGCTGGCTGGCTGGCTGGCTGGCTGGGCTGAGCTGTTGGCCCAGGTCAACAGCACTGGGTTCCCCACGCCCGTCAGTCAGCGCTATACGGTGGTGGAATGACGATACCACTAGTAGTGCCGTTGACTGCGGTCGACGATCCCAAATTAGATGTGCATATCTGCACGCGCAGTGTCGGTCTTCCGCGCCCCCCGGCCGACCAAGACACGGGAAGCCGCTTCAGTCCAGCTGGTGCATCGCTGCCGCCATAGTTTATGTACATTGGCTAATGCGAGTATGATGGGGTATGATATTAAACAAAAAAAAGATGCTGCCATCGCCAGCCTGCAAGTCGCAACCTGACTGGCTAACCCCCACCGCAGTGCGGGAAAGCGGAGTGCGAAGGCAGGCACCAGACAGCACGGCCAACCGCTGAGCGAAGAAAGCGAAGAACGCGAAGTCTCACGGACGCCCATCCCCTTCATCGGGGCACGATGGCCAACATCAGCCAATAGTTCTGCCGATTCTCGATTCTGGACGTCTCCACGCAAATTGGGACAAATGTGCTGATTCGGAGTGCTCGGCGACGATCGGCCCGCAAGCACCACCCTAGTCCGTCAATCAATGCCCTTTTGCGCTCATTTTTTTTTTTTTTTTTCATATTCCTCCCCCTTTTTTCATTTTTCCCCCCTTCTTTTATTTTTCTTTTATCGGGGTATCTTCCCGTCGAAAAACAATGTAGATAGTCTACTCTAATTATCCAAGACACGAATAATGACCAGCCATGTGTTGTCGGAGGAAGGAAAAAGGAAAAGCAGTGGCAAAAGCAAAGATGACGCTGTCGCTGGTACATAAGAAAAAAAAGAAAACACGAAAAAAAAACCACCGAGAAAGAATTCACGAGGCTGGGCTAGCGGTCAAGGCACCCCAATCAGTGCCGCTAATGTCTGGTCCGTATCGAATGGCAGACATACGAGATCCGTTCTGTTTTCCGTACTGGACACGCCCCTTTTTCCATCCCGTCATACGTGCCCGATATCGCAGTGTGGCTTGCCCGCGCGGATCGCCACCCCACGGAACCAGCCACCAGTGGCGGCAAACCAGTGCGCAGCGACTTGTCCCGCGTAGGTATCTACTCTAAAGGAGCGAGCAAATGCGACTGAACGCATTCGCGCTATCCGAAAGCAATCCTGCTAAGCGAGGCACCAAGGATTGAGCGCTCAGCGTGTCTTCTGCGTTGGCTGGACGTCTTCCCGTCGCCTGTTAGCGGAGAATGCCAAACCCAGAGACTTGGCACCTTGGCGCCTTGGCGCCTTGGCTGCATGATGATGTTGGCTGCCGGGAGCAGCGGTTCCTCTCTTCGTTAGACATATCCAGCCTCCTGTTTTAGGGACGGTCCGCCCCTGCGTTCTTCGTGATTCCCCTTTCCGTGCCTTCCGTGCCGAAAAGTTGAGGTTACCGGCTGAGCGGTCCAGCATCACCGTCTCTTTCACCTTTTCCTCATCCCACGCAGCCTTTCCTTGCAGTCCACCCCACCGCACCCCGGCTCCGTTCCTGGCGCTGTTGTTCCTGCACAATTGGTCGAACCCCGGCTAGCCCGAGCCCGCCCCGGCTGCGCATCCCGGGCATCTCGGGGTCTCCGCTTAGCGAGGCACGAGAATCGTCTTCCAGCTATCTAGATAGATAAACAGATAGATGGACATCAGCCCAAGTCCCGAGTACCCGAGGACACCACAGCAAGTGTCCTCCCCCCAGCCCACTACATATTCGGATGCTGACCAGTGTACATATAGGCTATGTACACTATCTGTAAGGCCACCAGCATGCTGCTGCTGCCTAGATACGTCCTGCCGTGCGTGTGTTATTCCGTTATTCCCCGCCGCGAAGGATGAGCTCTTCGCTCGACCACCTCCCCTTTTCGCCCATTCCGGGAAATTGGGTGTGGGGGGACATCTGCGTGCGGTACATACATAGCAGGAGGTATTTTCGCCTGTCTCGACTGTCTCCGTGCCGCGAGTGGGCGTCGCCGATCGCACCGGCCAAGACCGAGGGACACAACAGCTGCAGGTTGTTGATATGTGTGTATGGCTTGGCTGGGCTGCGCCAAGCCACGCTCGACAACACGGCGTGAAGAAGTGACAAAAGGTCTCGCAACGAGCATGTCCTCCGGATGCTGCTCCGTGTTCCGCTTTCCGTACACGCAGCAGGGGAATGGCCTGGTCCACCAGTTCAGCAAACGTGGGCTCCCTATCAACCGTGGATTGCTTGGGGGGGAGAGGGGGGCTGTGCGATTGGTCACCCCTCTCGCGGCTGAAGTCGCGCTGACTCCGCGCTGTTCCTGACCGAGTCGCTTCTTCTCGTGTTTGTTTGGTCGGGATCGAGGCAGGGACGCCGAAATTAGAACTTGTCACTTTCCCCCGAAAAGCAAAAAAAAACCAATTCCTCCATCGCATTGGCCCCGCCTCCACCAACCACCAGCCTGGCGAACCGCCGACACGCTGCGACTTCCCTTCGGACGACGCCGCTTCGGGGATTCACATGCTGATCTTCTCGATGCTGCATACTGCGTGACACCAGCATGCTGCAGCCGATGGGAGACGAATCACTGGTCGGAAATCCGACCCTCCACCCACTTCCCGGGATGCTTGGTGTGCGGCGATTCGCCAGCGCAAACAGTTGGAATCACGTTACTACATCTGTACCGTTCGAGCCAGCCATCTCATGGCGATATCGACGACGCGGAGTCTGCGGCGACGGCACTCCCTGGATACTCTCACAATCGTCACTCTCGCCCGCGGAGAGACGGAGGACGACTTCGGATGGCGCTGTCTGCACTGCTGCACGCACGCAATGCACACCAGAAAAAGGAACGTACGATACTCTCGCCGCTCAGCGTATCTCTGCTGAGCGCCAGCCATGAGACCGTTTGTCCCCCCCAGTCGGTGGAATGGCCGGTCATTCCGGCGGTGGGGGCATGATGTCTGTACGTAGAGTTCAACTTCGGTACGAGTGGGAAAAAAACTAGTCTCTTGATGATTCCCCTCGTATCCGTCTATTGCAACCCCTCATGAAGAACGGACGGGCCGTGGGATTTGTGCCCATTAACACACAAAAAACGAAAAAATAATAATTGAGCGGGTGCCTTCGGCTGGAAGCTGCAATTTTCGCTCGCGGACCGTACCGGTTCGCGGCCCAACACTGTTCGGCGGCCACGAACGACAACAGGCACCGCCAAACCCCTGGTACCATCGCGGACGGACGGCCAGCTCAGAGGATGAGACACGATCTTCACCACCGCCGCCACCAGCAGCTCTCGCCACGCACGGATACAGACACACCCTACGCACGCAGGTACTTTACTCTATCCAGACTCGACATGACACGACTGCAACATGACTGCGGACTAAGCCGATAGCATCTATAGCGTTAATCGTCAGCGGGCACGGCACCGGGGGGGGGGGGGGGGGGGGGGGGGGGGGGCGTAAACCCCCCCCCCCCCCCCCCCCCCCCCCCCCCCCCCCCCCCCCCCCCCCCCCCCCCCCCCCCCCCCCCCCCCCCCCCCGGGCTGATATCGACAGCCGACGCCAGAGTGCGAGAGTTTGCTATTCTCGGCCACGGGGCTGGGAGCGAGAAAAAAAAGACAACGAAGAGGGAAAAAGCGGCGATGGCATCATCGTAGCGGTGGATGCCCCCCCACCCCCTCCTCCCCCCACCCCCCATCCGATTGCGAGCGCAGTGAGCGGGGGATGTCTGAGACGAGACGGTACCTCCCTCCCTCCCTTCCCTCCCATCCTCCCCGCCCCATCCAGCAGAAGGTGTTTTTGACGGACACCGCGATCTCCGCTCCCAAAGAGCCCCCCCCCCCACCACTACCATTGTCACTGGCCTGAGATTCCCTTCAGCAACACCATCGTCGCTGGCGTCGGTGGTGGTCCCCGAGTCGTCAATTCGGTCTGCGGTCAGTCGAGAACATCGCAGTCGAACCGAACCGCACGAGTGACGGCGGCATGTCGTCGTGTCGTCGACTTGCTGTTTCCCGTATGGCCGTCCATTGATGTACCGGACCGTCCTCCAGTCTCCGTAGCTGATGTCGCTCCGACTGCGTCAAGAACTCGTCCAGTAGCAGCCGCGGGCGTACATATAGGCCGAGGTGAGCACCTACCGCTGCCCGTAACCTCCCAGTCGTGTCACGATCGTCTCGAAGATCGGTTTATCGCGCGTCCGTGTGGCGAGGCCGTTGGGGATCTGAAACGCAAAACCCCGCTCCCCTCTGCCCCTTCTTCCCCGCAGCCCGACCCTCCTCCCTCCCCGCCGTCGAGGAAAAAGCGAGCGGAAGGCGCTGGGAAACGGCGACTTATACGCTCCGACGGGTTTCTTTCTCGGTTGATCGGTTGGTGGTCTGCTGGTGGCTAATCCTGGTCCGCAGCGCGGAGCTGACGACGACTTTTTCTTTTTTTCCGCACTTTTTCTTCGCCAACGGACGACACGCGTCACGGCGAGCGAGTATTTACAGTACCGCCACCTCGGCTCCATGCGAATTAACCGCCACCGCCGCCTCTACCCCAGGTCTGCCGCAGATCATTGCCCCCGGGGTGGATGTTCGTGAGCAGACTAGGTGCAAATCCATCGGTCGTGTGGCAGCAGACGAGACGTGCAGAACCACACGCGCCTATCTAGATTGCGTAGCGTAGTTAGGTAGATAGATAAAAGCTGCTGGGTGGCATTCGCAGGAGCGCAGTTGGCAATCGTGTGAAACGTGACCCGTCGACGTGCACGACTACCCCCCGCGCGCGACTATGTAACTGGCTCGTCCTACGCATGGCCGGTTTCCGCCGCGAATCTAATCTTGCCGTCGGTGCGATGACTACGACCTGGCGGGCGGTTCCTCGCGGACGGGTCCCCGGCGATGCACTCGGTGCAGCGTCATAGGCCATCGCTCGCTGTCCCCCCGCTGCGGCCCCTCCTCGCGGATGCGGCCGTTGCATATCCCAGTGGTTGCCAACCCCCCAGTCGTCCACGACATTCCCTCGCCATCGCACACGCCGCCGGCAACGGTACCGCTCGGTGGTAACATAGATCGATATGCCCTCTCTCTCGCCACCGACAGTCACTCGTTCTCTCCCCGTTGCAGCTACAATCTCCCCTGGACCAGCGCCTTCAGACACACCGCGATCCGCTCTCGCGCAGCCAGCGCCGCGAATCGCCAGCCTAGTTCGACGCGTTGGCTTCGACAATGCAGCAGGAGCAACTACCGCAACTTTGACACTCGATTTAAAGGCTTCCCGAGTAGAGGAGTGGTCTCCCCGAGACGCATGAGCTGTGGCTGTACGTGGATACGATACTCTCCTTTCAGGTAGCACCCGGTCTGATCGTGGATCGTCTAGCTCCAACTGCCTGCTGCATCTATCCGGCTAGCACCATAAATTCGTCACAACAAGAGCGAAGTAAAGGCAACCTACAATCCGACAGGTTCAAGTTCACATAGATACGACGATGTGGTATCACGGCATATTACGTCCCGCCGTAATTCTGGAAATACACGGGATTCTTCAGGCGTCAAGAGCACATTCGGGGACACCTCCCCGAGAGTCCCACTCATCTTCCCCACAGGCCATGAAAGAAGGTGTGGGAAGGAACAACGGCCGTTCCACACCCTCGGCACCCACCTCCTCAGTCTCTACCCCTCTCCTGCCTCTGCGGGATTTCGCACTCCGACGCCTTTCGACGCCTTCACTCTGTGCGTCTTCCTCAGCCGGGCCTGGGACCCTCTCCCCACATCGGTGGCGGAGAGGACGTCCAGAGTCGCTTGACTGCACTTGCATCGGCGAGGAGATCCCGGATCTTGAGCCGGTCCTTCCCTCTACCAATCCCCTTCCGCACCTTCGCACACAGAATCTTTTGCTGGGGCCTTCCAGTGGGGGGTGTTTTTGGAAATGGGCTCCCGCGTCCGGGCACCACCAGCAATTGGCTGTGCACTGTTTCTCCGGCCAGTGAGGCAGCGGCCCATCTTTAGCTGGTAAAACCTCGAGGTAAGCCTCTCGGAGCTACCGGCCACCGTCCCATCCGGCCGCTGCTTCGTCGGCAGCTTGTAGTTATTTCCTGCCTGGCGTCGGGCTTCGGCCCACTTCTTCTTTGAGATCCCCCGCTTGAGGTGGCCGCCGCAGAGGGGTAACGAGCGACGAGAGTCTCACAATTGATCAGGACATGAGATTCATTACAGCGTTATGTAGAATCGCAGCCACACACGTGAAGATTGAAACAATCCCCCCATTACCAACGGCAGCCGCCCAAGCCAGAAATCAGTCGGAGAACACAGTCTCTATCCTCTCCAGGCCTTATTACCGAAAAGAACGCAAAATCAATTATCCCCACCAGTCCCATTATCGACGACAACCACCCAAGCCAGAAACAATGCGGAATCAATCGGAGCAAGAAATCGTGAACCCCCCCGTTCACCTGATCGGCAATTTCCCAGTCAACCCTGGTCTCCTTGGCCACTTGCGCCAGCACAGCCTCGTCGCCGGAATCAACAGAGTGAGCGACGATCCGATTTCTGGTTGAAAGTTCTTCCCCTACTCCTTCACCTTCTCCGTTTTCCTTGTGCATTTCCTTCCCATTCCCTTATTCATCGTCTTCGTAGTCGGTGTTGCATTCTACGAGACCGACTCATCCGACTGCTTCACAAATTCCTCATTTCCGCCGGACTTCCTCGCATCCTGCCGCGCAACCTTCTCCTCCAACCCTTCGGCATCATCTCCAGTTGTATCCTGCTGGAGTCACGCCGGCTTGGGTTTTGAACCGACCTCACCAGTTTAGGGGAACGCCGAAGGGAAGGCAACAGTTGTGACAGCCTGACAGGATGTATACGAGCGGTGTGCTGGCATGTTCGAGCATCCTCTCGTCGACCTCCACTATGACGGCGCGGGCGACGAGGAAGGTGCCAACCCGAAGCCTGGCGCGGTATCTCAGGTCCCTCATCTCGTTCTTCACGTGGCCACCGACCTTCTTGGGGGCGAGATGGGGGATGGCATTTTCGATGGGGTGGAAGGCGGGGGAAGCGAGGAATGCTTCGCGGCTGGGGCTGCTACCGTGCCAAAGACCTCCCAACATTGCCATAATCCGTACAGCTGTGTGAGTAAGGCCTTCGCATCGCGGTAGTGCAGCTTCCGAAATCTTCCATCCGCGGCACAGGTTTGCCGCCCACGGGTACGTCAACACCTTGATGTACTTGGGTGTAAGGGTATATGGGGCCATAGGTAGAGGTTTGGGAGGCGGGTGGCACTCATACAATTAGATCATTATCACTCACTCACCTCGCTGTATCTGTGTTAGTGCGCTTCAAATGAGGCTTAGTGCTGACTCACGCCTATATTCCGTATTGGAGGTGCGCCCGACTTTATGCTCTCCTAGTACATCCGGTACTCGGCAACCCATGGCTCCGGCAGCACGCTGTGCTAATCCACATTAGCGAACCTGAGGGGTGGGCGTGGGGTCGGTCATGTTATCCGAAGGTTCCGCGGACATTATGGGGGTCGAAAAGTGGGAGTGTTGGTGGGGGTCGCTTTGACTACAGGGTTGCCTGGTTGTGTAGGCTTGGGATATCGTCAAAACTCACCCATATGTACATATCTATATCAGGACTTCCTGCGCTTAGAAACAAAGTAATCTCCCGAAGCGGAATTAGGGTGTTTTAATTGTCTCAGAAGGCTGCCAAGACTGCTACCTTTTTCGGGGGATACTCCGCGCTAAGCAGGATATCGGTAAGTTTTTTTTTTGTTTATTCATTACTCGCATGCAACCTAGATCATGGCGAGGTACACAATGTCCGTTCCCCGTCCTCAGCCCGCACGAAGGCGGTACGTCGCAAGCAAGAAGATATGATGCGCACCAAATGAATCACAAAGGAAACCGCCCCCCCCCCCCCCCCCCCCCCCACTGCTCTGGTGCGGACGCTATGAAGGAGGGCGGGGGGGAAAGCAGCGGCTGTTCCTCACCCTCGTCACCCAGCTCCTCAGCCTCCACCCTCCACTACTGTCCCCTTTCCCTCCGCTCCCGGAGTTCCCACTCTGGCACCTCACTCCGCGCGTCTTCCTTGGCCGGGGCCGGGACCGGACATCCGTGGTGGAGAGAAAGTCCAGTACCGACTGGCTGCGCCTCTATCGTCAAGGAGGGCCTGGATCGTGAACCGGCTCCCCTCCCCCTCCCAGTTTCCTTCCGGACCTCTGCCCTCAGGATCTTCTGTTGGGCCGCTGGATCCACACATCTGCGTGCCAGGTCGCCCGAATCGGGGGTGCTCAGTTGTTGCGAGCGACAAGCGGCTAGCTGCGTACGGCTACACAGCACGACAGACAAGATTCGAACAAGCTTCGCCGATCGGCAGCCGTTAAGGGCTGCCACTGCGGTCGACGTCGATGAGCACGTGCCGGTGATCCACATCTCCCAGCGTCTCGAGGACGCCACCGAGCGACGATAGTGGGGGCGGAGGTGGCTTTCGTCGGACAAGACCGCGAGGCGGTGGGACATGGACGTCTTGGTAGTGTAGCGCTGACTCTGGCTGCGGACGTGGCTCGCCTTCTCGCTCGGTGGCCGTACGTCGTCGCACTGCCTGCACAGCACGGCAGCTCTTGGGTGGGAGGGAAAGAAACGGGTGGAGCCGGCCCCGCTCGCATCGGATTCGGCGCTGCTCGGGTCCGCCGTTGGGGGCGGGTGTGTTTTGTGCGGTGAGCCCCCGTCGGACCGCCCCATACGGATGATTACCCGAGTGTGCACTTTCTCCCCCTCACTCAGCTCACCACACAAGTCACATCCCCTCTTCCGGCGCCTCACTGTGTTCCGCGAGAGCCTGTGCTGCCATCCCGCCGTCTTGGAATTGCCCCTCGCGGCCGGCCGCCGGCAGGCGTGGGGGATCCCAGCAGTGCGGGCGGCGCAGCTCTCGCGCATTGCTGGTCGCCATCACCGAGCACATCCGAAACACGAGCCCTGTGCCCCCGCTGCGTGCACGACCGAGAAAGAGTGGGGTTCTTCACATTCCGACGGCAAGAGCCTGCGACACCCACGGACGTATTCCCGCATCGATGCTGACGAAGGGCGGGCACCACGACCGTTCCCCGCTACGGCCCAGCCGCCGTGTGCGACCTGCCGCATGTCTGATCGCTGCCGTGGCTGGCGATGAGTCGACATCCGGGAACGACGGGTGTCATCGGGCTCGGAAACAGCCTCCGAGATGCATGGGAGCGTGTGTCTTACGTCCACCCCAAGTCAGCGTGCTGGGGGCCGCTGAGCACTCAGCGCATGATCGGGATCGCGATTGGATCTTAGACGGACGCGAATTCCCGCCAAATGGCCGGGGCCTGCGGCGTCTTTCGTGATTGCACGCATCGAGGCTGGAGGACGCCTCCCAAAGAGACGGAGGTAAAGAAAAAGGAAAAAGACGGAACTCTATAGTTAATACGCATACATGAGTAGGTCCTGGAGGGATGATTCAGGGCTCGCACCTGTCGATACACTTTTTTTTTTTTTCCCCCGTAGCGAACCAACCGGCAAGACAGTCCGATTCGGCGTCCGTTTCCCGTCTGCCTCTTCTCTCCACCGCCCTGAAGCAAGACGCAGAGTAAGCGCGCACATCCGGCGTCGATGTTACGAACTGCCGCACATTCCGCATGAGTGATGCACAGTGATCGCACTCGCACGTCTCGGAGCTTTGGGTGAGAAGACCTAGCTCCATCCACGCTGGACGGTCTTTCCGCTTGGCACTGGTCCGCGTCGATGGTGCCGGCATCCCACGCCCAGGATGCACGGCCGCCGCCGCAAAGAGGTGCGGCGCAGAGGCCGAGAGTCAGGTTTCGGATGCCAGTGCCGGAGCTGGTGATGTCGTCCGTTCGCCGTCCATTAGATGTTTGTGTTTTCTTCCTTTGGGTTCGGCCTTCCGGCCAGCCCCCAGCTTCTTCGAGCGGAAAAGAGCGAGCGATCCCCAGCGCCAATCCGAGACGGGTTTGCCGCCATAGGCTGTATGCGAGTATGATTGAACAAAAAAATCCGAGACTGTTTCAGCGCCACCGCGGGGCCAGCGCAGATTCAGATCCAGGTGTGTGCCAGATTGCCGATGTCGTAGACGCCGAAATCTTGACCGCGGGGAGCCAGTGCCACTGCCGCCGCATCACCGCCGTGTCGCCGCGAGTGCTTGAACGTGCAATCGCGTGCATCTTGCTCTTCCGCACGCTGTATCCGCAGGTGTGCAGATGCCATACCCAGTCTGCACGAGGCGCGAATGGCCGAATCACGTCTAGTGGAAAGCGAAGACTTGGGTTGCACCGCGCGTCCGCATTCCGCACTCTGTCGTGGGCCGAGATGCTCCCTTAGTTTCGGAGTCCCTTTTTATCTTTTATATATTTATATTTTTCCATCGTCAGTCCGCGAATACAAGGATAGACACAAGCCCTCCTTCCACGCCGCTCGTCCGATCCAGGCTCGCTTCCCCCTCCTCGTGTTTGTCCCCTCCCTGACGAACATCTGCGGGACTGGCCTTGTCGGATAAGCCGTCAACCCAGCCCCCACACATGCTTCTGCGCCTGCGGAACGGCAGACGGCATGGGCGCAGCGAGCGGCGGACGGAAGGGTTCGCGCAGTGCCTTCGGACTTCAAAAGGCCCCTCAGGATGGATGCACGGAGGGCTGGATGGATGGATCGCCGTTGACGTTAGGCAGGGTGAGTTGCGGTGTGGGGGGCGCGATTGAAGAGGAATCGACCGGTGCGCACGACAGCATGGGGAGTGCGCGGTGCCGTTGGTGCAGCAGGTGAGGCTGCTCCCCTGTCCCATCTTGTGAACACTCGTCAGCCGCAGCGCCACAGCGTCACGCTTCTCGGCATAGCGTGCATGCGAAACCCAGCCCTGGTCAGGCGCGATCGCCCCACTTGATGGGATGTCGTGGTCGCACTCGATCTGCATCTCGCAAGTGGCGCGATTAGCGAGAACCTCCGAGCCATCCTCGCCCAGTCCTGCGTCCCACATTCCTCAACATCTCGGTCTCGCCGTCACGGATCCGGCAGCAGCTTCGCATCGCCCTCCCCCCTCGTCGACAAAACCCGGCGATCACTGGCCCCAACGGTGGCGCCGCCGTACCGGGAACAGCAGCCGGCCTTTGACGTACGAGCCCCCCCCACCGCACTGCTTGGCTCGCGGGGTGGCTATCGACTGTTTTCCGCCAACGCCGTTGCCTCACTGTTGGCAGCAATGCGAGGCGCTCTCGCGACGGCGAATGCAGACACGGACGGCGACGGGGAATGGTGATGTCGCATACCGTGCAGAACAGAAAAAAACGAAGGAAAAAAAGTGGCGCCAGGTTCCCCGATCCAGGGGCAAACTGAAAGCAACCCGCGATCGAGGTCTCGCCATCCATCCGTTCCGGACAAAGGGAAAAGTGCCGCATCTGGCAGATGGCGGAGAGTCCTCCCACCCCCCCGTTTCCTGCAACAATGGCACTTGCCCAATGTGCGGTTTCCCACCCCTCCAGCAGCGAAAACTCGTCGTGGTGCGGTTCTCTTGACCCTCAGGCCCTGCAATTTCCTTTCTCGCAGTCGACACTCGTGCAGAGAGTGCGTGAGAGTGATCTCGCTCTTCCCTCGACACTGTCATTCCACCGCCGTCGCGGTGGCTGCGGCAGTTACACTCGGGGCTTTGTAGCCTTCGACTTGCTATCCTCAACCTGCTTTTCGTCGGGACGGAGAGAAGCCACTGACTGAACTTGTGCCCCTCTGTTCCCTCCATAGCACCTGTTCGTCTTCCCCCCTCGTTTGGCGTATCGCCCGCCCGCGCACCAATTCTGTGCCCCGTCTCTTTCCTACTGCTCTTCTCTATCCGAAACAACAAAAGAGGGAAAAGAAAGAGATACGCCCACCGGTGAACGGAACTCAACGGCCCACCGCCGAGGGCACATCCGGCAGGATAAAAAAGGAAGTGAGAGGGCTATCAGATATCCCCCGCCCACACAGCGCCAAGAGGAAACCTGTGCACCACCACCACCCCGCCCGGCCCACGACGACCAGCGCTCTCCTGCGCCCTTTGGCTGCCTTGCCCTCTCGATGCCGCTCATAGAATCGTATTCGTCCTCTCCCGCCTCGAACGATGATCTGTCGGTAAGTGACCGCCCTCCCGCACTGTTACGGCCGCACCGTTCGTCGTCCTCCGTTCGCGCTCGCCCGTCGCTTCCCTCCCTCCCTCCGGCCCCGCCCGCGGCTATGCTCCCGCCGCAAAGACCAGCTGTTGACGCGCCCCTGTTCCCGCAGCCGTCGACGGTCGCGCATCCGTTCGCGCACTACCCGCCGGGCACGGCGCTGCAGGGCGTGCTGCTGTTCTATGTCAAGCGGCAGCAGTCGGCAACGTGCGGCGCCGCGGTGATGGAACTGCACGGCGTGCGGCGCGGGCCCATCTACCGCAAGCCGGCGCTGGCCGCGGTGGGCAAGTCCGTAATCCTGGCGACCGAGTCGTCATGCGTGGGCGTGCGCGAGGGCGAGGGCGTCATCGGCGACGTCGAGATCCGCATCGTCGACACCACCGGCCTCTTCGTCGCCAAGCTCAAGGGCAAGGAGCTCTACATCGTCGAGGAGCGCGGCTCGCTCTATGTCGCCAGCACCACCCGCGACACCGCCACGCGCTTCGCACTCGAGCCGCGCGACGGTCGCATGGTCCCCGTCACGCTGCGCGGCCACCGCTGGTACGACCACGCCGAGCGCGGCTGGAACACCGCCGGCCACGGCGACGGCCTGTGGCTCGAGTTCGTATCGGACGCGGGCCGCCAGGCCATGCGCAGGAAGAATCCGTGGGGACATTGGCAGCCCGAGCACGACTTTGCGTGGAGCAGCTAGCACGGCACGGCCCGGGCGACGGCGATGTCTGCGCTTCTGTGGGAGGCTCTGTTCTTTGCGTTTAGATTTCGCTGGCGTGGATGTGTGTGTGCGTCTTTTCTGTCCTTCCGGTTGTCTCTTTCGTTCTGTGTCACATGCTCTCTCCACCGTTTTGTCCCGGCATGACCCGTGTTCGCACCGCGCACTGCGGACTCTTCCGTGCTGGGGCTTCGTTCCCCGCGATTCTTTCCTTCCGTAACCGCCCGAATGGACTCGCCCAGTGGAAGCCACTAGTTCTCCGACTCGAAAGCCGCCCGATTTGAGGGCGTGGGCGGCTGCGGAATCCGGCCGCCCAGTGCAAGGTGACCCAGACAGTGCCACAAACGCGGGACAGCCGGCGGGACCATCGTCTCATATGGCCGTCCGCTGCGGCTGCCATGGCCAACTCCGTCGCAGCCTCAGCCTTGCCTCACTCCACGCTCACACACCCCCTCCCAACTTTGCCGCCATCGAGTCGATCCTCCGAGAACCATAAGCCAGACTCCCACACAGTAGCCAAGCATTGTACTCGCTCATCCACAACAAGCAGTCAAGTACGTATCAATGATGCCAGTCAGCGATACCTGCGATGACCCCTACACACCCACACGGGCTCCCTGACGACGTTACACTTTTCCCAGATGATTCTGTCTCCCGGGCTGCCTCTCTTCCCCCGAACTAGAGCTGAATGGTGTGGCTGAGAGCAGCCAACTGACTGATATTACATCCGTGCTGGAACCCGGGTTTGGGGATTTGGCAGCTTCTGTCTCACGCCGCACGAAGACGAGCTGTTGAAGATTTGCCAAGGTGCCACATGAGGATGTTAGCCGCCGAGGAGGCAGGTGGGCGCGAGGGAAGGCAAGGATAGCAGGAGGAAAAAGAGGGGTAGTTCAGTTTCGGGTTTTCTTCGGCATGCATGTGTTTTTTCCTTGTATTTTGCTTTAGGTGCGGAGGGGAGGATATATGTAAAGGGCGCTCGAGCACCGGTGTCCAGTTCTCTAGCAATCTCAAGCATCGGCTCACGCTCGTAAAGTTGTTCAGGTTATGAGCCCGGGCACTTCGAAAAGCCCAAGAAATTCATCCAATCCACACCGGCGCCCGCGAACGACAGAGAAATCCATCTGTATCCCCACCGGCGCCCAAAGACGACCGAGAAACCCATCCATATCCACACGGACATCCTGAGACGATCGCAATATCAAGGCTATATCAGGACGGGTCGCTGTGGCTGCATACCCAGAAAATATGTCCACCTCACAAGAACGAATCACTATTCCGGATCTGAAGCCCATGCTCACCGATGGAGGCAACTACCCTGAATGGGCCCGCAAGCTGAAGATCCACCTTTCAATCCACCAGCTACTCCCGCTAGTCGATGGTACTACGTAGTCAGAGTCTAAGTATATCGGCTACAGCAACCGAAACCGCAAGTTTTGAGAACGATTTACGCAAATGGCAATGAGCTAATGATCTTGCTCTCGCTTTCATAATCTCGGACAGTGAGGGCACCGCCGAGCCCACCACCCCGACGGAAGACAACGCCCACATAGCTTGGGAAAGCCTCCGGGAACAGTACGAGGGAAAAACTAGAGCAAACCTCACGGCGCTCCTCCATACAGTTATCAAACTGCAGTTGACAGCCATGTATCGGTCATCAACGAACACATCAATGAGTTCCAAATCAGATGGGTACGGCTTGCTTCCACTGTCGCCGGCTCTACCGACACCACCAAATCTGCTGGCGCCTACGCTATGGTGACCAAATGTGATAGCGCCAAAGCCCAGATTCCTCCCGGTACACTGCCCGACTACTACAAGATGGTGGTCAACAATATCGCCTCTCAGATTGAGAACCCTACCTATCGCGGCATCACGGTCCAACTCCCCGCTCTCGCGCCACGCCTATTCGCAATCGTGTGACTTCGTGTCCTCGACAAACACTAGGGCGCAAGCGCCAAACCAAAACGACACCGACACGAACTCAAGCAACGAGAAGCATTTCAAACAGGCTCCGTGCTGGTAGTGCCCGCACAGGGCGCAGACGCATGTATTCAAGGTACGTATGCCCTGAGTGGAAGGTCCAACAGGCTCGGAGGGGAGAAGAGCCGGTTCGCAATCCGGGACCTCCTCGGCGATTCGAGGTGCAGCCAGTCGGCACTGGACTTCCGCTCCACCACAGATGTGGGAAGGCCAGCCCGGCCCCTGCCGAAGAAGACATGTGGATTGAGGCGTCGGAGTGGGAACTCCGGGAGCGGAGGGAGAGGGAAAAGGAGCGAAGGGTGAGGAATAACCGCTGATTTTCCCCACGCCCTCGCCTCTTGGAGCGCTACCGGACACTACCTGCATTGGGCAAAGGTTCGCCCTTCCACCAAGTGCTGGTGGTGCCAGTGCCATACGCAGACGAGAGACCGCCTCTTTAAGGTGTGCCCGAGATGGAAGGGTCAGCAGAAGATCCTGTAGGCGGAAGTGCGGAAAGAGACCGGGAGGTGGAAGAGCCGGTGGAAGATCCGGGATCTTTTCGCGGATGGAGGGTGCAGTCAGGCGGTGCTGGATTTCCTCTCCTCGACGGATGTAGGGAAGATAGTACCGGCTGTGGAAGCTGAGGGCGACGCGGGGAGCGAAGCATCGGTGTGGGAGCTCCGGGCGCTGGGAGCGGGAAGAGGAGCGGAGGGCGGAGGAGCTTGGTGCCGAGGAGGAGCTGGGTGCTGGGGAAGGAACGCCACTGTTCTTACCTACCCCGCCCTTCATGGCATCGGCAGACGGGGAGTAGGGGGCGGTCACGCTTTTCTTTTGTTCTTTCCTTTGTCACTTTCTTTAGTGTGATTCTACTCTCTTTCGGGACAGGCCTGGACGGAGGGCAGAGGGAAGCTCGCAACGAGTCGCCACGCGCGGACGGCGGACTGGGAACGGACTGCATATGCTCCTCGCCATGATCTATCTAGGTCGCATGCGAGTAATAAATAAACAAAAAAAAAGCCTCTTGGAGCGACCAACTGTTGGAATATAGGGATCGATAGAGATGAAAATAGTGAATTGATTGATTGATACATAGTCGAAGGCGGGACATTCTCTCTATATACAACGGCCCTGAAGGACGCGCCAAGGGGAAAGGACGGAAGACTGTCTCCCGAGCCGGTGCTCGGAGACTCAGGCAGCTGTCATCTCCGGGCGTGCCGTCTCCAGTCCGTCATTTTCGGACGCCGTCTCCGGTCCGTCATGTCCGGACGCCCATTATTCTGACACCAACCACCGCCCCATCCGGCCGTTGCTTCGTCGGCAGCTTGTAATTATCTCCGGCCCGTGACTCGGCCTCCCGCCCGGCGCCGGGCTTCGGCACACTTCTTTGAGATCTCCCGCTTGAAGTGGCCGCGGCCGCGAACGAAGCAGGGCGACGGGCCACAGCGGAAGAATAACGAGCGACAAGAGTCTAACAAATGATCAGGACATGAAATTCATTGCAGTGTTATGTAGAATCGCAGCCACACGCGTGAAGATTGAAACAATCCGCTATTGCAGACGGCAACCGCCCAAACCAAACAGTTTCTATGTATCCTCTCCCGGCCTTATTGCCGAAAAGAACGCAAAATAAATTACCCCCACCAGTCCACTACCAACGACAACTGCCCAAGCAAGAAACAATGCGGAATAAATCGGAGCAAGAAATCGAGATCCCCCCCCCCGTTGGCCTAATCGACAATTTCCCAGTCACCCGGTCTCCTTGGCCGCTTGCGCTAGCGCAGCCTCGTTGCTGGAAACATAGTGAGCAATGACCCGGTTTCCGGTTGAAAGTTTCCCCGTCTCCTTCTCCTTAGTCGTCCTTGTGCACTTCTTTCCCATTCCCTTTGCTCATCCTCGCCACCGGTTCGGCATTCTCCGAGACCGAGACCGACTCCTTCGACTGCTTCACAAATTCCTCATATTGGCCAGACCTCGCATCCTGCTGCTCATCCTTCTCCTCCACCCCCTCGGCATCGTCTTCATTCGTATCCTGCTGGAGCCACGCCGGCTTGAGTATTGAATCGACCTCATCAATTTCGGGGAACGTCGAAGGGAGGGACAACTGTGGTGACGGGATGTATACGAACGGTGTGCTGGCGTGTTCGAGCATCCTCTCGTCGACCTCCACTACGACGGCGCGGGCGATGAGGAAGGCGCCAACCAGAAGCCTGGCGCGGTATCTCAGGTCCATCATCTCGTCCTTCATGTGGACATCCACCTTCTTGGGGGCGAGATGGGGGATGGCATTTTCGATGGGGTGGAAGGCGGGGGAAGCGAGGAATGCTTCACGGCCGGGGTTGCGTAGCGTGCCAAAGACTTTCCAACATTGCCAGAATTCGTACAGTTGTGTGAGTAAGGCCTTCGCATCGCGGTAGTGCAACTTCTTGTCTCGCTCAAAAATTTTCCATCCGCGGTACAGGTTCGCCGCCCACTGGTGCGTCAGCACCTTGATGTACATTCGGTACTCGGCAACCCATTCCTCCAGCGGCACGCTGTGCCAATCCACATCGGCGAGCCTGTGGCTGCGGATTGATTGTTTTGATGGGTCCACGACGGGAAATCTGAGCGAGGCGAAGCGCTGCAGCTGAAGAAGCTGCGGGGGGGTGGACGTGGAGTCGGCCATGTTGTCCGAAGGATCCGCGGACATTTTGGGGGTCGCAAATTGGGAGTGTTGGTGGGTGTCGTTTTGACTGCAGGGTTGCATGGTTGTGAAGGCTTGGGATATCGCCTGAGAGACACCGTACTCTAGAGTATATCTGTATTTCCTGCGCTTAGAAACAAAATAATCTCCCGAAGCGGAAATAGGGCGTTTCTTGTTACTGAAGGCCGCCAAGACTGTGTTACCTTTTTAGGTGGTTGCACCGCGCTAAGCAGGTGTTTTTGTTTTTTGTTTGTCACTACTTGCATATGGATCATGACGAGGTACGCAAAGCCCGTATTCTGTGTGCGAGGGTGCGGAAGGAGACTGGGAAAGGGAAGGATCGGTTCAAGATCCAGGATCTCTTCGTTGATGCAAGTCAGGCGGCTCTGGACGTCCTCTCCGCCACCGATGTGGGGAGAGGTGTCCCGGCCTCGGCTGAGGAAGACACACAGAGTGAAGGCGTCAGAATGCAAACTCCGGCAGAGGCATGGTTTGTTCCTCAAACTACTAAGGAGGATGCTCAGAGCGAGGATTCGGAGCGGAAACAGGGAGAGTAGGAGAAAGGTTGGGGCTTTCCATTGGCCTTTCTTTGACTTTTCTATTTCTCTTCTTTGTCTTTTAACGGCCATTTGCTGTGATACCCCCCTATTATGAACTCGCCTCAATAGCCCCGAAAATTTGAATTTTTCCAACACCCCAATTTGGCGAATAATATCTCATGGTCCTCCAATACGAGGGATGCGTATCGCACGCAAAACGATGGTTTGTGGCAGCGTGCTCAAGGATGCCGCGGATTTCGGCCGAGGGATCATACGCGGTCACTCGCTGCACTGCTTTGCCTTAGTGGGTCCGCGGACGCTTTCGGGATACAGCGGGAGCGGATGACCTGTTGTCGCGTCTACCATCCCTCTATTGGCTGCCCTGGCCGCAATGGGGTTCCGGCCAGCTAGGTGGCGAGTTAGCAAATTGCGTGCTCGTGTTATGGCTCGCTGCTGGTGAACCCATACCGCCCCCAGCTGCCGCTAGCTCGGAGCCAACCTGGCCCTCGTTGCCTTTCTCTCGTCGACATCGTACCCCTCGCTGTTCCCAATATCGTCTGCTTCCAGGAGAATTTTGGATAGTTCGGAACGAGATCGGCTTCCCACTCGGTCTCCAGTCGAAAGGAGGCCCCCGCATACTAGGTTGGCGACTTGGTTATGAACGGCTGCAATAAGCTCCTGAACGCCACGTGACCATACATCGCAACAAATCTGCGCGATATGGTCACGTGCTTAGTACGGGCTTGTACAAGGCTTTGCACGCCGTATTTCTCGGCGGATCATCACTTCCGCGCATTGACGGTTCTCTCGACTGTTTGCACGCCGTATTGCTCGTCGGATGAACGTCGTCTCGTTCGTGGGTTCAATCATTTCATCCGCTTGTCGATGACTCTGCTAACGATCCACGCGGTGTAGAGGGCTTGCCGAATCGCTTATGCTTTCGCTTGTCGACGGCTTTCACGACGGTTTGCATGCCGTATTGTTTGACGGATGGCTCAGCGGATTTGCTCAATCTTGCGCTCCGTCGTATTGCTCGGCCGATCGCTCACCGGATCTCTCATTCTTCCACTCTTTGACGGCTCTTTCTCTCGCCGGTTCGCGTACCATTTTGCTCGACGCATGGCAACTTGGCTCATTCGTGGGTTCATTCATTTCTTCCGCTTGTCGATGACTTTGCTAATGTTCCACGCGCTGTAGATGGCTTGCCGGATCGCTCATTCTTCCTCTCGTCGACGGCTTTTCCAACGGTTCGCGTACCACATTGCTCGACGGATGGCTCGGCGGATCGCTCACAACTCCCGCTCGTCGACTGCAGTGTAGCCATCTTGATAGCTGAGAAGCTTCTCTACACACCACGTGCAACCCAACCACTGCGGAGGCAATGCCAAGCCTGGCGCCGCCGCTGCAGGTATCGCTCAATCTTTTATCTACACCGTTACTAACACTTTGTACGCTGCATTTCTTGCCGGATCGCTCCTTCTTTCGCTCTTCGACGGCTTCAACGACGGTTTACATGCCGTATTGCTTGATGGATGGCTCGCTGGATCGGTTTTTCTTCTGCTTGTCGACGGCTTTCCCAGCGGTTCGCGTATCGCATTGCTCGGCGGATGGCTCGGCAGATCGCTCACAACTCTCGCTCCCTTGGGAAGGCAATCCCTCCTAGCAATTGATCGATTGTTTCACCTCCGTCCGCAGTCGTATATCTCCGGCTGGCTTTCCAAAACTCGCTCGCTAGTCCCGCCGCGCTTTCGTCCTCGGCCTCAGCCCAATTTCCGCCCGCCCTCGGAAGAAAGAGCCGGCATTACTCGTCCGTAACGAGACTGATATGCTCGTCCTGTCGCCTCCGATGTTTGGGGCAGTCCGTTGTGCGCGCTGGGTTCCTGTGTACGGTTGCCCGCGGCGAGATGGAATGAACTGGGCTGATCGTCCCGAGGAGCGCAGGTTCCGACTGGAGGAAGGCGGGGCAGTGGCAATCTAGGCCGTGCATTATCGGCCTCCGCCGCGCCGCGCCGCCCACTGCGCAACAAATCTTGGGGGAGCTAATATCATCGATTGATAACTCATTATCGGCTGCGTATCGGCGCTAATCAGCATGCAGTGGGAACGGACAACGGTATGCGCAAATCGGCAGCCAATCGCTCCATCTCGCGTCCCAGCCCGTGTTCTACCGGGGTCTTGCTGGGAGAGAAGAGCCTATGATGCGCTGCCGCCGCTACGAACACCACAGCGGAAGCCTGCGCCTCGCTCCGGGGAACTCGAACCCCACAGGAAGGCCGTCCGAAGGTCCACCATCAGTTCCGTCGAAGCGAGGTTGCACGGGGACGGCGGAGAACAACGCCCATCTCTGCTATTGAAGCTATAGCTTTCCATATTGTTTCCGTCGAACCGATCCTCCGCAAGCCTTCACAAGGCATACGATGGCCGCCGAATCGCAATATCATCCCACCGCGACTCGGATGTTAAATTGCGGGCGGACGGCTTGCGTCGCTCTACAGCCGCTCGGGGTTTCGGCTCACGCCGCGGGCAAAACCGCGGCTGAGCGGTTGTATCCAGAAATTTGAAGGAAAAAAAAAACAATTGCACCCGAGTCACCTAGAGCACAATGGGATCTGATTACGTATGGCTACTCAAGGACAAAGCCTCTCCCAACCTCTGTCAGCCAGTTGGGGGGGAAAACAATGGAGTTGAGTAGGCGAGGGGCGGGAGAATGGGTGTGCAAACGGATCGAGAACCCAACAAAATATTCAGTCAGTCAAAAGGCAACGGCTGTTCCAAAGTGAATAACAGCACGTTTTCACTAGCTAAGGGCGGGCCACGCACTGACAAATATTCCTATACTGGGCAGAAGACGAGCCGTTGGCACTGCCGGCGGCAGCGGACTCATGTGTCCCGCGAGCACCTATGCAGGAAGTGTTCTGTGTGGAAGGAAGCATAAGAAACCCTCTGACCGGCCCATTCGCACTGCAGTGGGGAGTGGGAGGAAGGCGCTCCTGGAGGAAGAAGTGAAGGATGGAGGGGAAAGGAGGAACGGCGGCCATTGGGATTAGTTATTTTTAGGGTGTCACACTAGGCGGTTTCGAATACGGGAGCAGGGAGGCTAATCAGACTGCGTGGTCAGAAAAAGAGAGTCGTTAGGGGCGCTAGAGGGTTTTCCATGATCCCGCCGGGCAGCGGAAAACCTCGCGAGGCAGAATCTCGGTTTTGCGAGTGATGGACTGTGCAATTGTCGTCGCCAGGGCATTGCAAGCGTTGTATATATCTAGCCGTTGGCGCTATGCTTATCGACGGGCGCAGGGAAGCTTTTTTTTTTGTTTACATATTCATTACTCGCATGCGACCTAGGTAGATCATGGCGAGGAGCGGGTGCAGGGAAGCGTTCGTGACGGATACTCTATCGATAGCTAGCTTGGTGTCACCCCTGCAGCCAAGCCTCCGCCGATGTATCTAGTGGCACGCCTGGCTGAGCCACAGTCCGACATCAGCGCTGTAACTAGCGCCCCCCGGCTGGAAACGCTCACCGGTCACTCTCACCGCGAAACACGTGCGTAAAGCAGGCGGAATACGAGCGCGATAAGAGACGACCGGAAGCAATGCACACCCAGCGAATCGGGTTGCAATCGAGAAAGGAAACATCTGCGGTCCACGGCTATCCAGCCGGGTCTGGGCTGACGACGCGCACCTCTCTTCACAGGCCCCGGCGATAGTGGCAAAAGCGCCATGGGGTGTATGGTTCCCTGTGGAATCGCAGAGAAAGAGCTTGTGGTCTTTTGATGCTCGCGCTGCCAATGGGGGCGGCAGCGACACCGGACGTGACTGCAGCGCCATGCGGACGGCCGTTGATTGGCCGCAACCCCGCGATTGTTGGCGGTGCCCCGCATCGTTCGCATGCACCACGCCTGTGTCACCACACTACTCTCGCCCATATATATCGCTCGTCGGCTGCAGCTCTTCTGTTCTCGTAGATATCCATTCCCGCCTCCGTCTCTCGCCTCCGTCCCTCGCCTCCGTCCTCCGCCTACCCGCCCGCTGAATCCATTACATCCCGTCACACCACAAATCAACACCACCGCCACCGCTGACCGCCGGCGAGCATGACCGACCGCCGCGCCTACTACCGCCAGCAGGCACTCGCGAACTACGCGCAGCTGTACCCGGGCCAGAACCCGACGATCTTGACGGCCAACAACGAGGTCGGCGCAGCGACCATTTTCGTCGTCGCCTCCGCCACCGGCGAGCTGATCCTCGAGCATGAGGGCACTTCCGAGGAGCAGTACGGCCGGATCCTGTCGATCACGGAGTCGCTACTGTCGGAGCACGTCGGCGCGCTGCGGGCCGGCAATGCCGCGCCCGAGACGGACGCGCTCGAGGGCCTGCGCCGCGAGACCGAGGGCTGGAAGAACGAAGTTGACGGCTGGAAGAACGAGGTCGCGGGATGGAAGCGCGAGAACGAGGGGTTGAAGAGGGAGCTCGAGGTGCTGAAGGCGGGCTACCCGGCGAACACGAGCGGTGCTACGGCTGCGCTGGCGTCGGAGGTCCAGAGATTGGCCGCCGGGTTGGATGAAGCAACAGCCGCGACCAACCGACTGAGGCTGGAGAACGCCGTGCTGCGGCGCGCCTCCTCCGATGCTGCAAGCCACCTGTGGGTCAAGCAGCAGGCCGAAACCAAGGGGAAGGAGGTAGCGGCACTGTCTGAGTTGGAGCTGGAGTGGACGCCCGTGCCGTCGGACGACGGTGTCAGTGGCGAATACGTGACATACAAGGCGTGATGAGTTTGCACGATCTCTTGTGTGTGTGTGTGTGGGGGGGG
>Ga0307508_10000444_pt1 | contig 49446 bp, 62 predicted proteins | sample 9_EM_MG_FD_203089 | JGI IMG/M metagenome (GOLD analysis project Ga0307508, IMG submission 203089) | Populus trichocarpa ectomycorrhiza microbial communities from riparian zone in the Pacific Northwest, United States - 9_EM | ecosystem: Host-associated > Plants > Roots > Unclassified | place... | reverse complement strand
GGTTGGGTTTTCCTTTTGCGTGGGGGGCCCCCCCCCCCCCCCCCCCCCCCCGTCCACCGCTTCCAAGCCGACTGACACTTTGGCGGTGCAGGTCCAATCCGTCGGAGCGCCGTACCACAACGCCTACGTGCAGTTCACGTCAGTCGGGACGCCGGGCGCCTACAGCGCGTGGGTGGCGCCGACGGGGTCTCCGGCACGGGTGAACCTGACGGCTTCGCGGCTGGTGCTGGAGAGCGGCCCCGGAGGGCTCGACTTCACGGGATACCTGAAGGCGCCACTCCACACGGTGTACCGCCAGCTCGGCTTCATCAACAGCCCCAGCACGCCGCTCGCGGCCAGTGCCTGGTACGGCTGCGACGAGAACGGCGTCCAGCAGACCGTCGTCGGCCCCAGCGGAGGCGTCTGGTGTGTCGCGATGGACCCTATCCAGGGCGCGTACGGACTGTACGTCCAGGATCCCGACGAGAGGGGTATGTTTCCCCCTCCTACCCGAAAGCGAACGGGGCTGACCCGCCCGGTGCAGGCCGACAGTGCAGGCCGGTGGTCGTGGCGGTGAAGTATTGAGCGACGGACGGAAGGATGGATGGGCTCGTGTGTGAGTGTGCTCGCGAGAAACCGGACTGACGGACGGCGGGAGGGAGGAGGGGATCGACGGGCTACATGTAATCTGGCAGTGAAAAGATCCATGCGTGGATTGTTTTCCGCTCCGTTTCGTTTCCCGACCCCGCCTTTTATGTAGGCACATACCCCGCCCACTCGCACGGATGGACGGCCCTCCACGTGGGGGCCGGGGGATGTCGTCCTATCTGCTTCGCCGTTCGTGTTGGGCTGCCTGCTGGGTGGATGTGTTGCCGACCACTCGCATGCCTGGCTGCGTACAAGCCCACCCCAGCGCGGGCCGCGCCGAGCCGCAGCGCGGTGGGGCGAGATGGCATACTATCTACAGATACATATCTGCCCGGCCGGGGCGCTTTGACGGGGCAATCCTAGATCCTTGGTACATGACGCTTCCTCACTGCCCCGGTTCCTCCAACGGTCCAATACAATACTCCTCGGCTCGCAGTTCGTCCCCGTCGCCCGCCCTCCAAGCCACAAGAGCTGCAGCCGCAGTTTCGCTCCCATAGCAACAGTTCAGCGGAGCCGGGCCTCAACGCCTCCACGAGGGGGCATCGGTGCGCGAGTGACGTTCAGTGTCCATCACTCGGCTAGTGTCACCTACCCCGCGCCCACGCCGCCTCGGCTCGTGCCGGCCGCGGCACCGCACCGCCGTATTTTTGCCGCTAAGCAAGTGAGTACTGCCATTACATAATCCAGAAATCGCCGTAACGATAGCATAGATCGGGCCTGTTTGACTTGAGCCCAGCAGCCACCCGTTCTGCCTTGCGCTCTACTTACACAGCCCGCTCGCCCGCCCAGCCACCATCCATCGTCCGACACACACAGGCTAGTTAGTTGACGGCAGTCCTCTCGCCACCTGCACCAGCAACCATTCGCTGCCCCCACGGGCCCGATCCAATCCAATCCGATCCCTCTCGACCGCAGTGCGTCAAAGTCATGAGTCACTGAATGTACGCAGGGTAGACTAGGCTTAAACTATCTATGTACGTGGCAGCAGGCAGACAGGCAGTGCAGCTAGTGCACATTGAGGGATTATTCAGCACAAGTCACTCTTATCTACGCGAATGGCAGAGCGAGATGTGTATCTAGCTCCGTACCCAGTACATGGCACTCAGCAGTAGGGTCGGTCACGAATCACACGCCTTGTCTACACCATTCCTATCCCCCCTCTCTATCCTCTTGGTCTTCACCACAACGCCAAACACCATCTAGACAAGCAGAGTGGAGCAGTTCGCAAGAAAAACAGCCTTTGGTCCTGCCTCCAAGGGCTGTGAAGCGGTTAGTCTCCATCCCGCCCCACCACCACCACCATCTCGCAGCAAGTCGAGTGCAGGGAGGAATCGAAATCGCCGAGCGGTAAGGTGGGACAGGACAGGACCACTGCACTCCGGTCGCCAGTCATTGGGCGCCTTCCTACCCTTCGACCTGCCCCCCCCCCGTCCTGCCCTCCGCCCTGCCCCCCATCGTCCCGCTGCTGTTCGGACGGGGGCGCTGAGGTAATCTATCTCGTCGAGGCAGGTTTTGGTGGGCTTCCCTCGTGGATAGCCGACCAGATTCATCTCCGAACCGTCGCAGCAGTTGCAATCAAAATGCGAGAGGCAATATGTAATCACGCTGCGAGAACCCAGTTCCCTCCGCACCCCCGTCCCCTCTGTCCGTCCGCTGGTGTCGCTAGTGCATGGAATACGACTAAATTGCGGAACGACCTCCGGGGAGAAAAAAACGAATTATCTACATATGTACACGCGGAAAAGAAAGAAAGAAAAAAAAAGAAAAAACTAGAGCCCCCCCACTCTCCTCCAATACATACCCTTTGCGCTTCGGCTGCTATATCGTACAATCGTCGTGCTTCTGTAGATCATCTTACATACACAAGTACATCCACCCCCGACCCCTGCTTCGTCAACCTGACGACGACTGCGTTGGGACGCACATCGCCACAATCACTGGCGACTCCGGCTGCGCCCACGCTTCGCTCATCGCGTTGCGCACCGCGTCGCTGATTTGCTGCGTAGAGTTCACATCGACCTGCTGCCTGTCCAACTCCTGCCCCCCGGCGGCTTCGGGGAAGACCTCCGCCGGACCGGGGATATGCGAAGATCGCATCGCAGGCTCGGTCGGCATCGAGGACGGGGACTGCGCCGGAGTCATCGCCGGAGAAAACGCTCCCGAATTCAATAGCGGTGATGCTGCTTCATCGGTCGGAGCACCTGTCGTTTCTGGGGCTTTCTTCTCCTGGTTGTGGTCGGAGGAGGGCAGAATCACCTCGGGCTCCTTTCCTTTTCCCTTGCCATCAGGCTGCCCCCGCTCCCACCATAGTGCCCGCTGCATCCGGATCAATCCTACAACCCTGTTCTGCAGCCTAGAGGGAAGCTTCTTGATGCTACGCTTGACGAAGGATCCGAAGCCCCTGATGCCCCTCTGGTTCGTGTAGCGCACCTCCTGCCGACCGAGACTTCCCTGTCGTGGCGTGGACCGCCGGCTGATGTGAGGATTGGTAACCTCACGACCACTCGCACCGTCGTCCGCACTCAGCAAAGCCGTCTCCGCCGTGGCGAGACCCTGAGTCTCCTCGGGCACCGGAGCGGGCATCCGCGTGTTGCCGGAATGCGGCACACCAAGCTGTTGCGGCGGTGGCCTCGGCCGCTGGGCGAGAGCGAATGCTGCGGCAGCCGGTATGGGCGCGGCATTTGTGTCGACAAGCGCATCGGAAACACTACCTGTCGTGTCCTCGCCCATGCTCCACCGCGCCGGAGTCGACTGCGATCTAGACTGCAGACTGACGCGGCTCCTGTTCTTGGTCGCCAGCTTGAGCAGATTGTGGTCCGCCGAGCCCCTGGGCGAGTCGGACAGTGGGGGCGTTTGCGAAATCCGGCCTCCTCTATACCTCGTCGCGTCGGATGGCGTCAGCGAGATGTTACTGTCGGTGCGGTTCAAGTTCGTGGTGTGTCTCCTCCCCGAAAGTCTCGAAGGGAAGGGTTCCGAGGATGTCGCTCCCGTAAACGGTCTATTGTCCGACGTCGTCGATGACCAGGACAAGGAGCGCCGGTGCGAGATGTGTAGCTTATCGAAATCATGCGCTTCGATGTCTGCAGAGCTGAATGCAGGCGGCTTCGACGGTGGTTCCCCCCAGTCGGACATAGAATTTCTAGGACTATGGATATTCCCATTCAACGAATCGACACTCACAGAAGAAGTGTAAACCGAGAGCTGCATGGGCTGTACCACCTCCGTGTAAGCTCGCTGTATACCCAACCCTCCGCGCGCGATCTAGCGTACCGTATCTGCGGCTGGCACATCACTGTACACCGCGTTGGAAGCAAGAGAGCTGCTGTGGCAGACTATCGTGTTGCATTGCTGCGTCCGGCACCGGATATGCAGGCGACCAGTCCGAAGTCTATTGATCACATCAATAACAGGCTCCGAGACATATTCTCCACATTTGTGACACGTCGTCACGAAGGTGTTGTCGTGGGACTCCTCGGTGAAGCCACTTCGCTGCGATAGAGAGGGCCCCGGCTCGGCCACGATGGTTGTCGAGGCGGAAGCGGCGGTGGAGGCGGCGGCAGCAGCCATAGCAATGTTGGCAGGGAGCTCGAGCAACGCGACGCTATCCACACGATGTATCTCGGATTATCCGGAGGAAGGGCAGAGTGACGACTGATTGGGCAACGCCAAGTGCGAATGGTAGCTTGCCGCAAGTGCTGGATATCCGTTTGTGAAGGCGTCGAGTGTCGCTAGTGAGTTATGGATGAAGTACAGGTTGTCAAGCGTAGTGAAGATAGATAAGGCATTTGAAGAAGGGAAGGAAGAGGAAGTGACCGTATATGCCAGCAAACAACAAAGGTTAGTCATACCGAATTTCGTTGGGGCAGTGTAAGTACCTATGTATGCACACCTGCGTATAGATGCGGGCGAATAGGCGGAGTGCGCCGCGGACAGGAGGTGCCACCCTAGTCAGACATAGCCTTGAAGGGGAAAGGGCCGACCCCACTGTAGTAGCGCCGAGGGCACATGCGGCTCGGCAGGTACCAGAAACAGAAACGGAGCAAGGTGTGGTGTTGACGACGACATAGGCGATTGACCGAACGGCAGAATGTACACAACAGACTCCACCGCGCAAATGTGTGTGCGCACGATAAGCCGCTTACGGTAGAAGGCGGTGGAAGGGGAGACCATCGGCGACCATCGGCGACCATTTCTGATAGATATATCACACCCGCTCTCCCATTCCCGCCTCCCCCCCAGCGCCGACCCTTCCCTCTCCCACCCCCCCCCAGCCAACTCATCGCACTGCGCCGCGCCGGACGGAGTCAACAAATGTCCCGGTAGGCCGAGGTTTCCTTCCGCTGATAGGTAGGTAGGTCGTGCCTATCTCAGTCCCGCAGCTTTCGAGGCTGTCAACAGCCCTTCCCCCGAGAGCACACCCAGCAGGCAGGCAGATACGAGATCACCGGGAAGTCGAATCAGCACGTTAGATTGGTTAGTCAGATCCGGGGAAACTTCATCAGCAATGCGCTAAGACTGCCCCTTCTCCACATCGAATGAGCCCGGCGATGGATCGAGTCGTTTGTGGGTCGAGAGTGCAGAGCTCGCCGGCTCGTGATGACGGTCGTGCCCAAAGGCCGTCCCCTAGATACCCGTCCACCGGAACACCCCCGCCGCTATTATCTCGAGGCTGGGGTCGCTATTGCTCGCGAATTCTGTCCCGTTATCACGACAGCCCCATTCGACGGACAAAAGGTGGCCGTTCAGCGACGGCTAGAAGCGGGTCAGTGACGACGCCCTTTTCACTGCTAACACAGTTGAGGCGAAGGTGGGGAACCGAGGCTATGTATCACGTCAAGCAAACGTGAGTGTAGAGTGGCTGTACGTAGAGGGAAAACTCCTGAGAGCGGCCAGTTGAGTTTTATTGGACCGTCGCAAACCAGCCCATATGTAGCGTACGGCGTGAAGCAGAAGGGAAGACGGGGGGCCGCTCAGCAGCCGTAGAGCCAGCAACGTGCGGCGAAATAGAAAGAGTTCTGGGTGCCAGACGCGACCTACTCGGGGATACACAAAGCAGCTGGCGACAGCGGGGACAACTAGAAAAGGTGTGCGGTGAAGGGAGCCGCAAGACAACGACCCGGGAAAGTCGATGCGACCAGCGAGCATTCGGCAAAGGAATTTGGACCCGGGTTTCCGTCGAGAATTGGTTTGTTAGCGTGGCTCAGAGGAACAAACGTACTTACTAAGCATGGTAAGAGAAAAAAAGTACCAATCGCGAGCCCAAGAACGGCCAATTTGGACCGGCTCGCCTCGCCTTTCTCGTCGCGATAAAATAAAATAGAAACCTGGGATAGTCCATCTACACCGCAATTAGAAACTTTATGACTCAATAGAACGGGAGAAGTATCAGGTATTCGCGGAAATAAACCTGGCGTGATACCACGGTATCCCGTGAGAGAAATAACGTTCGCTAAGCGGCGTTGTTCTAATCGTGAATGGCGATGACTGGATTCCTGAGGCACTGTGCAGATGGCCAAAGGACGGCGCGAAAAAAATTCGTTTGTATATTTTGGTATGTGATCGAGAGCTTCCGAACATCCTTCCAAAACGGCTCGGTCCGTAGGCTCGGTCCGTACGACTCGTGAGTGCCGACGAGCTGGAGGTCGCCGACGGCAGTTCGTCCGCCAAAATCGTGTCGAAGCGACAACTCACCCCCAGCACCAACGCAGTGCTCTCTCACTCACAAACCGAACACGCTTCCCAATCAAGATAATGTGACTGGCGGATCGTTATAAAGGCCGCACCGCCCGCCCGATCGTTGAAGAGCTGTTCGTTTCTACCACATCCCGCACTGCCCGCCCCGATCGTAACAATCGTCGCTTAGGATCCGAAGTCCGCAAAGGTTTGTGGGGCCTTCTCGTGTTGTTGCTATCCCTTTCCCGTCCGTTGCATTCACGATAGGACTAATAGTGGCGAAAAGTCGTCGCCGCGATTCCTGTCTTCTTCATTTGCAACTCCCCCCCCAGCCGAAGCAATTTCAACCACCTCTCCACAACCACGCTCTCGCAGCTTCTTGTCGCAAGTCGAGCGTCCCGTTCCGAAGTTCGATAATTATTTCTCGGTCGGGGGTGTTGGTTGATTGACTATCGAAGTTCTTTTTTTTTCGCTCAATCATCCGCCCCGCCACCCGCCCACCATTTCCGTCAGGAAACATAGTCCAGTAGTAATCATCCTTTGCTTTCCAAACTCGCACCCCCTCTCCCCCAACTTCTCCCCATACCCAGACCCGATCGCTCGTTGTAGCGTCGCTAACGGTTGCTGTGATGAAGTTCTGCCAAAGATCGTCTCCTTCCCTCGCATCGCAACAGGTAGCTTTAACCCGGCCATCTTTGTCGCAACCCGTATTCGTCTGCAGTATCGCGTACCCATAGCCAGAAAAAATCGCTTCAACTTCTCGAAGCTCACGCCTCATCACACCAAAGCGACGATGGCCCACATTCCGTCAGATCGAGCGACGGAGACGCCAGATGAGGACACCGAAAAGAACAGCTCCAACACCACCGGCTTCCCACCGATGGAGAGCTACTCCACCACCTTCCCCTCCGAAGGCGAAGCCGAGCAAAAGGTAGCAAACGATCTGTCGTCCGACGGAGAAGTGGAGGACACGATGGCATCGTCGATCGCATCCATCACAGCGCAGGCGAACAACGCCACCGAGGATCCCGTGACCAATACTGCCGACGAACCCACACCGGTGCCGCCACACCACGCGACCACACCATCGCCCAGCGACACCGCACACTTGATATTCCTGCGGCAGCACCACCCAGAAGTGTTGACGCGAACCAAGTCAATATCTCATGAAAAGCCACCAGTATTCCGTCACGACTGCGAATTCGAGCATTCTGCCGTCCTCGGGCTTTATCCTGCAAATTCGCCAGAGCCTTCCTACGATGGAGTGAGGTACAGGGCCGGTGCGGCGTTCAACTATGACGCCTATCGCAGGGGAGAGTTGTCGGAGCTGGAGTCCTTCATCAAGCCGGCCGTTCTTGATGCTATCGCCAGATTCGATTTGACTTTTCACCACGAAACTCTCTAGCGTCGCGTCGGTTTCGCTTTCGGCGTTTGCATGTTGTGACTTCACTCCGCCCGAATCCCGGCTAGCTCCGCAGAGTGTCTCCTTTCTTGATCTTTTTTTTCTTCGTATTCCCCATTTCACCTCTTGGACATGAAGTTGTTGTGCAGCAGTCCGGTCTGGTTTCCTACCCTCATCGTGTTGATTTTTTTTTTCCCATAGGAGGCCTTCGTGTTTGCCTGGAAGGAAATCTGTTTTGGAGGCCACGTGCAATCCGGTTTCTTTTCTTTTTTCGACATGCGACTTTTGCGATCTGTTTCTTTTTCTTTTCTTTCTCGCCGCTCCGCGTCCACGTCGCTTTCGGGTTGCCTTTTGATTATTTTTTTCCTTCGTCCTTTCTGACTCTTTCTCTGTTCCATGGTGTATAGCGCGTTAGTGTTGATGGATCTTTTGTGTCATTTTCTCTTTCCTCGGGTATGTGCCATCTACGTACCCGCCGCCGCCCTGGTCGTCCGAATATGCTTGTTTGATTTACTGCTATCAATTGGTTATTCGTGGACTGATTTCGGTTTTTGGATATGGGTTTGGATAACGATTTGGATATAAGCTTGGATCTGGGTTCGGGGTTGAGGGGAACGCCTGTATATGAGTACTGATCAGCATAAAATAAAATAAATAAACCCATCGCCCAGTGCGATGGAATTTTCTAAACGCCGTTCCGGGAACTGACGGAAGAGCTGACATGAAGTCCGTAGGGCTCGTCGGACGCTCGGGTTTCGTAAGTCGCGGGTGCGACTGCCTCGGTGGCGTCGAAAGTCGGAGAAGCGTGAATGACCGAAGCCTCGTACCGACGAATGACGGTGTCGATGAAGCTTGCATTCTCCGAGTTTCCTAGGCTTCAATTCATTAGCTATACCATCCACACCAGGTACCAGACGTCGATGGAGGAGAACGAACATACCCGCCTGACCGAACGAAACGTTTCGAAGAAGCGACATGAGCAAACTTTTCATTAGTATCATACTCCCGACCGCCCACGGGTGGAACAAACGCCGGGAACGCCGAAATTAAGAAGCTTTACTCACCAACAACTCCCTGCTTCTTCCTCGCGTTGGTAATCTCCGAAGGAAATTGGGATGATACCGTATGATCTCGGCTAATGTCAGCCCGACAGGGATGAACCTCGGGCCGATTTGATTGCTCCGAGGTGGCGACTACCGGTAGGCTGGCTGTGGGTGGCGATTGAATGGACGCCGATCAACGCAAGACATATAGTGGCTGGCTCACCGACTGTTAGTCAATCCCCGCCGAGATCGGAGCGCGCGAATGACAGCGTTTGCCATCGTCCGAGCCGCCACCGGGAAACCTGAATAGCCGATCAGGATGTCGCATCCGGTTTTCCGCCACCCCCAGGTGCCGGAGATTCTGTGCGCAGAGCCGGGCCTGACGAGTGCCTCGAAGGGAGAATGCCGTCCAATCGGACTGACCAGAACGTATGCAGGGACCGAGTTGTGGCCGGATGGTGCGCTGTTGGGAAGACGTTGCTGTGGAAAACCGTGGGGAAGCTATGGAAAATGAGCGCGGGGGGGGCAACGTTTATAACACACGGGTGCGAGGATCTTCGCCTCCGGGAGACGATGAGCGATGACTCGCACGGACAAGCCCGAAGAACCTGTCGCAGAGGCCTTGCTCTACCCACACTTGCCACCCATTCCTCTCGAATCAATCAGCCTACGTCGTCTGGAATGCATCCATCAGCTACGGTTTGCCGCGAAGATGGAAGAATGGGGTGAGACGCTGTGGGCGGCTGGTGTGTCCGGAGGAGGCGACTGATGTACGTACCTGTAATATCAAATTCAGGCATCCCAGGCATCGAGTGGCCATCTCCCAACCCCCAGATCATCCGCGCACCCGTAGCAGGCCGGGTCAAGCGCAGGCTCCCATCGTCGAACCGACCGCTTCCAGTCCCCCCCACACGCTCGAAGCCCGTATGCCTGGGGCGCCGGGGTGAGCCAGGGGCCCGATGAGCCCCGTTGCTAGCTTTCCCGGACGCGTATAAGCAAGCGGAAGGCTCGCCGCCAATGCTGAAAACACTTTAAAGCTGGATGCACGTGCATTCCGATACCGTCATGTGCCTCGTGCACATAGGGCATTTCCTCCCCGTCCTATCGACCGTACAGGAGGGCGAGATGGTGTCGAGACGGAAGGAGAAGACCGAGGGCGGGGACTGAAGGGATTAAGTGTGTTCCGCTAGAGCAACGCGCCATACACATAGCCAGGAGCACGTGCACCCACCGCGCTAGGCTGGAGGCATCTTCCACGAAGCAAAAGCCAGCTGCTGTTAACAGCAGAAAGCGACAATCGCTCCAAACGAGTACGAGACGCAGTCAGCATGGCGAAGCACCACCGGTGGGGTGACGATACCCATCAGTACCCTCTCTGAGAATAGTCCATTGATGACATAATTCCAGAGCTGTGGAAAGGGAAAAAAAGATCGGTGAAGAGCACATCGACGAACCAAGGACCAAGGATTGTCCACACATATATGGCAATATTCCCTGGTGCTGACATCGCTGCAGGGGACCTCCTTCCCAGACGAAGCGGCGTGATGACTCTGGCTCTGAACAACACTTGAAGACAGCGTATGGGTAGCCTGCTCAACATCAGCTTCCAACAACATCAATCCTACAGGGTCTGGTTGGACTCACCATTGTAAACCCGACTCCCAACAGTGTGCACGGCCCCCCAGCCCGACCCCTACGGCCACCAAAATCGGCCACCTGGAAGAAGGCAATGACGCGCTCTGAGATAACCGAAGCCTGCCAAACCGGCCGCCGTCGGTGGGATGATGATGAGCTGCCTTCTTCGGTCGGACCGCAGTCTTTCCAGTGATCGAACACCGATCGCACGTGGAATTCCGAATCTCGACAGGCAGATTTAGAGACGATCATTCGCCCGAGAAGGAGCAACCTCCCGCTGGCCCGCGCCAGCTCGATTCTTGCAATACTGTCTCGTCCGCAAGTCGACAGCTCTCTCACACTATGACGCCGCGAAGGAATTCACAGCTCCGGATCCAATGGACGCACGCCGATCCATCGACCCGTTCCATCACAGCTCCTCGCTGCTTTCTCCGGACGACCGATCGAAGGAGCCCCATTCCCACGCACGCACTTCGTCACCAAGAAGTTGCTGCCACCTCTTCCCGGCGACAATTCCGTCCGAGTTCCGAAGGTGAAGTGAGGCTGGAAGTCGGAAGCCGTCCTGCCGTCCGGACTGGATCGTCATAATAATAAGCGTTGGGGACAGGTGGCCTAGATGCTGGGGGCAGTTTCGGAAGAAGGAGGGAGCGAGGATGGAGCGACACGGGCGGCGATTGTGAGGGCGGTGGGTAGATTCCGAACTTGCATAGTATGCCCTTCCTCGCATCGATGGATACAATGGGATCGCACCGTTACATAGCCTTGTTACGTGTGGTTGTAAAGATTGGGGGTGCCCGCAGAGGTGCTCTCCGGCTCTGCATTGCGCATACGTCGATGGACGGCAGATTTGTGCCGGCAATTTCGTCGTCCGCCGCCTGCAACACGACGGATGAAGTCGCATTTCAGAGACCGACGGGAGTGAACATACATGCATCAATCACGGCAGCAACGTCAAAGGGGCATTGCTAGATTCGGAGTATCAAAGCCTGTGGCCCGTCTGTTGTAGTTCAGCCTCCTGCTGCTATCCTCAGACTCGTCCAACACAGCAGGAAAAAAAGAAAGAAAAAAAGAAAAGACGAGAGCTGCTGGGCATGATCCATAACGCAGCAAGCAGCTCAACCCTCATGCAACCCAGATATACCATAAATGCATAGATACGGCTGAACTGTTTCAGTTTGTATGGCATCAGTGCTCCCCAAACTTCTAGAAGTTACATATGAAGATCTACTCAGTGCACAAACAGCCGACGCGAACAGCCGAGTCTAGAACATCGGAGAAACCTTCGTTGCTTCATACATACATCCATACTTCTCCGGGAAAACAAAACAAAAACTAATGCGGAACATTGGCCTGGATGCGTCTACAGGCTGAAACACAAACGATCTAGTCAGGGTCGGGTTCGTCATCGTAAAAGAAGAAAAGAGATAGGCTGCTAACATTTGTAAATGTTTTCATACATAGCGACTTGTTTTTTTTTTTCTTTTTTTCCCCCAGCGGTCATTATGGTAATCAAAGTGCGACCGCAGCAATTCTGGCCAGTGGCGGTAAAGTCACTTTGATTCGCTTGGGTGGATCATTGGCCTGGGCGGAAGGCAAAGGAGCTTGCAACGTGCCGCCACCGCGAGGACAGCGGACAGGAAAACTGGGCAAAATGTACGCCGCCATGATCTACATGGGTCGCATGCGAGTATGGATACGTATATAAACAAAAAAAAAAGTTTGGGTGGATCGCACTTACCTATGTATGCATGTATGTGCATACGCAGAAGCACTTGGCTTTGAGGTGCAGGTTGAGGCGCATTAGGTAGTCAATGGACTTGCGTCTGCGCTAGTGCGGTTAGATAGATTTCGAAGCACGGATTCTGCAGCTACTCTACATATCGAGAGAACGTTTGATAAGCATCCATGTAAAGTACTTCTTGCGAGCCTGCCCATGATCTCCAAGGAGTGTTGTTTTGATCAGAAAGGAGACAAAATTGAGAGGTTCTGCAAACCTCCGTGCTCTAGATTTTGATTTATCCATCACCACAGCAACGGACAGGGGTCCTACTACATATGTAGAGGCAAGCAGATACGCTGCCTGAAGAGCAGACCAGGGCCTTAGTGATATCGCAACTCTTCTTCACGGACCTACTCGAGTAGTCAAGGACTGTGCACCGAGGCACCGTATCACCTACAATCTAACGATATCTAGTTAACTCCGACGATTGGCGTGTTTTACTCGGGCCTAGATCACTACTGAGTTGCGCACAACAGCTCTCGCAATGTATTGCACAGGGATAATCGCCCTATTAGCAACGACCTACTTAATTAGTTCGTGCACGGTCGCGTCCCCACCTTATACCTACTTAATTAGTTCGTGCACGGTCGCGCCCCCACCTTATATACTCGCAGCTCTCGAGAGCAAGCTAAACCCCCTATAGTACCCCTGGATAAATCAAGCTCTACACTAGAGTAGCACAGAATCTGCAGAACCTCCCTAATAGAGGCATCTTGCCGGAATTCTTAGAGTTGAAGCCGTTCCCCCTGCAGCTGACGAAATAAGTATATTTGTTCCTCTTAATTACACCCTGATCTCATGAAGCCAACCCACCAGCCCCCCACGCCAAGCGCCCTGCAACTTTTTTGAGGGGCGCCAATATAGCGCCAAATCACCAGTGCGGGTACTCGGGACAGATATGAGTGGACACACTATTTTTTTTGGGTTTAATCATACTCGCATTCGACCTACCTAGATCATGGCGGCGTACATTTTGACCGGTTTCCCAGAGTGACACGCTATGTGTCGGGGCGGGGAAATCGTATCGCGCGCGGGGGAGGTCGGGCATCTTCCCTCCCTGCCCGAACCTGAGCCAGTTCTCATCGGATCGGCTCAAATATCTAAAGGCAAAAAAAATCATCCTCAGGCCGAGTAGAATCCAACTGCATGAACTTTGTGAGCTAACGAGCGCGGGAATCATACACCAGGCTCTCTACGCAATGCACCCTAGCAGAGGCATCGGCCACAAAGGATATCTATCTATCTACGGAATAGAGCGGGTGTAAGCGGTAGTCCGAATGCGGAGGATTCCAACAGGGGGCGCATTGTGCACCACAAACAACCTCCTTCTTACATAGATAGAGTACATACATATGTACATAGCTACACGCCTACGACCGCCCAGTTACGACGGGCTTCGACTCCCCGCTGCCCAGCATCTCCACCCAGTTCTTGTCACGTCGCCACGACTTCTGGCAGTCTTCATTCTCCTCGTCGGCGTTGTGCGAGCGAAGTAGCTTCCGGATTTGCCGCCACTGCCAGCACGATAAACCTCCCTCCGGTCGGTGGTTCCATTCGGCACAGTCAACTCAGACTGTCTCCATGTTTCCATTCGGCATGGCCAACTCGGGCACCAACGGTCACCACGGAAACCAGTTACATCGTGAGCACAGCAGGTTTGCAGAGCGTCCCTCGCACGGTCCGGAGTCAGTGCTGTGTGGATACAGTTGGTGAGATGTCGGCTCCGCCAAGACTCACTGGATCCGAATGGGCTCGCAGAGCCCTTGCAGGCCTCTCTGTTCCTCCCCCCGCCCGCAGGGAACGGCACCGTTTTCCCCACATCGAGCCTAATCCGCTGGTCAACACTCTAATCGCACTTCGACTTGTCGGGTTTCCATGCTGATCGACAGGTCCAGGCCCGCCAGCTATCGACTCCACTGCATGCTAGACGACCGCTGCGAGGCTATTCCTCCGCCGACACGGGACGAACGTCAACAAGCGTGGAGCGATCTGGTCGAGCCTGTGACGTCAATCAATGACAACGCAGAGGATGAACCTTCCGGCCAAACCCCCGAAAATTCGGACGAACTTCCGCTGGCAGCCCTGATCGTCGCTGGGGTACATGTCTCCAACCACGTATGTAGGTATGTATATAACTAGTCTTGGCCAGCACTGCTAACTATCGACGTCTGACGTAAGCGCCAACTCACGCTGGAGGGGCTAGCCCCGATATGGATGTTGACCTTCGCGGTGCGGTGCGCACTAGCAGATCGCTTTGCCAGCCAATTACCCCTCAATCGCTCCGCACGGCCCGATGTTGACTGCCCTGGATACCGAACGTGGTCCAGACGCCGGGACAATATTCAACATAGTAGCCGTATTAGGGCTGGTTCCGTGCGCATTCTCGCGGCAGATGTGATCGGTCCGTCTCACCACGCGAGTTTTGTTTCGGCTCTCATCTCCTCCAACCTACCCCCCCGCCCAGCGGGCCAGTACGTAGGTCCAAAGGAAGAGCCGCATATCTAGCCAGACTCGCAGACGGACACGGCTTGGTATTGTTGGCGTTCGTCGTCGTCTTAACAGGCTTATAGACGCGAGAAAAATTGATCCCCCCCCCCCCCGCCTCCCAACCCCGCCCAGCGAGAAGAAAAAAACAGATCAGTGCTGCGATATGAAAAGTTCCCCCCCCCTCCACCTCTCCTCCATGACTGGCCAATCGCGCAGTTGGGAAGCGAGCCGGGAAGTCGGACGCATCCGGACTGAGGACGCATCCAGACTGCGGTCGCTAGGTGCAACTTTCATACACACACTAAGTTCCGCACCTGCAGCTCCAAGCCTGCTCAGACCACCGCGCCCTCCAGTGACACATCCCCAGGACGAAGCCTCCAGACAGAGGTGCTCAGCGGACGTTTCCCCTCTGCAAGAGGAGATGTGCGCTGGCTTGGTGTGCATATCGAGTTGCGATGCACGCGCCCTTCGGCTGGCCCCACCGACTCCCATCTTCCCTGGAGGAGAGGCATCTATCTGGAACAGCAGCCCGCACGAGAACTAGAGGGCCGGAAACGGCAGTGCGCAAGTCCGGCATGCGGCGAGTGATGCGATCATACGTATATACGCATGGTTGGGAGGAGAATCTAGAGTATATTTTTTCGTTTTTCATTCGTGTCTGGCAATCACATGAGATGCATATCGAATGCGCAACTACATATTCTTCGCAACGCATAACCCGACTCACGCGGGGCGGGGCCAGCCCGGTCGACTCTGCGAACAAAGAGGGGAACCGACGGGGGGAGCGGGGGAGAGGAACGGATCTTCATGGGGTATTGCCTGACGAAGGCGATCCTGCCCGTATCGCAAGCGATGGATTTTCATCTCTCCAAACGGCCTGCGCACACTGGGTGCGACCGCTCGGGAAGCGAGCGGCTCGCTTCCAACCAGCGGAGAGAGAGATCACCGCCTCCGGTTGCTGAGGATCGCCATTGCCGCTGTGATCGTCTTCGCCAGCTGGAAGCGTTTGATTCACCTCCCGGCTTTTCCCGACCCGCTCTGTCCCGCGTGTGGCAGTGCGCGCGGTGCATCAGCCAGAGGCGCAGTCGAGAGGCCCACGCCCTGCGCCCCAACGAGAGAGAGACGTCGATCCACACCCCGCGTGCAGTCCACAGCACGGCTCGCGCAGATCCGAACAAGTGCCCATGATCCGGCGACCCCAGCGGTCGGCGACCTCACTTGGGCAGGCATGCACAGAGCCGCCACCGTATGTGCTGCCCCAGAGCCGTATTGCCGCGAGGCGAAATCCGCGCGGTCATATCCACTCACCCGCCAGCCATTCACCAACGCGGCGCTGCCATCCGACGCGGGATGGTATGTATCCCCACGCGGAAAAGCGGTCCGTGCCATCCGTCCGCCAAACTGCCCTACATACGGCTGGCCGGCCGCCCCCTGCAGATGTCCGGCGCCACCTTCATTGCAGCTCGTAGCAAACCTGCACAAGGAAAAGTCAATTCAGTTTGTCCGCCCCCGGGCTCCCGAGTTCCGTTCCGTTCCGCCTCGAACGCGTGGGCCTCTCAACACTCCAACAGATCTGACACCATCCCGTGGCTGCATGCAATGAGGCCTGCAGATCCAATTCGATGGCATTGCCAGGACAAGCGGAGGAGAATCTGACCCCGAGCCCGAGCCGACCTGACCACCCACGCACTCAGCACGCAGCATTCCCTTGGGCAGAACACGCAAGAAAGCGGCTTTTGGTGTGGCGGTGAGAGTCCATCGTATGTAGAGTATCTATGTATCTAGACTCATATCTAGTCAGTTAGCAGAGCAGATCGCAAATACGGCGCGTGTAGGATGTCGCCGAAGGCGGACTCTCTTTGCGCTTCGAGATCCCAGATTCTGTAGGAACGGATGCCGAGATGCCGTGATGACGTATGATGACGATGATGACTGCGGCGCTGCGCCGCACCCTTCCATTGCTCAAAAAAAGTCGGCCAGTGGACAGGAACCGGACAGCGTGCGCTAGTATGTACATCGCCATGATCCAAATCGGCCGCACGCGGTTGATGGCAAAACATTCATGACAAAACAAACAAGCGTCCGCCCTGCCGACTCGCTCCTCCGGTCCCCACTCCTCTTCTCTCCATGCCCTACTCTTCCCAGACGAGGGGGTCGGCGCAGCCCCCGGAGCAGCCCCTGTGCCAGCCCCGCTCTCCCTCGACGGCGCGGAAACCCCTGACGGCCCCCTGGCACATGCCGCTGCCGGCGCCCAGCCGATACTCCCCGGTCTGCACGCGTTTGATGCCGCCCACATTCTGCTCCAGCACCGCGCACACCCACGTCTCTCCCTCCTTCCAGGCATTGGTGACCACGGCCGTGTGGTCGGGAGCGCCTGCAGCCGCCCACCCCCCGTCCGGATGCACCCACTTCGCGTTGAGGAACTGCAGGATGTCGCCGCGTCTGAGGCCGACGCCCTCCGTCTGCCGTGGGGATGCCGGGGGGTGGTGCGCGAAGATGCAGGCGCCGTGCGCTGTTTGCTGGCTCGACATGAGGCCGGCGGCGGCTTCCAGTGCGTCGTGCGCAAGGGTCCAGCACTCGCCATTGCCCACCTGGGCGCCCATCCGCTGCTCGCACCACTCGGCGATGTCGTGACCTCGGTCTTCTAGCGTACGCAGCTCCTGCCTGGAAAGGGGCGGCGGAGGCGGAGAGTGCCGCTGCTCCGCTCTGACGGTGGCGGCCGGCGCGGATCCGTCCCAGGTCAGTCTGACCAGCGTGTGGGAGAGGTTTTGCGTCCACAGCAGCGAGAGCAGCAGCGTGTGCTGTGTGCGCCCCGACGGCGAGCGAGTCCAGGAGCTGGACGTGCGGCACGCTTTGTGCGGATTGTTGTGGATGCTTGGCGGCAGGCGCATCGGAGAGGCCGCGAACCACTCCTGCTCGAGGGACAGATCCAAATCGCACGGAAGCTCCGGAACGGCGTCGGCTGGGTGGCCGCAGTTAGGCAGGGAGAAGCGCTCCGTGTGTGGTGGCGCGCATTGCGGCCGCGAGGCTGTCGGGATCAGTGGAGGCGGCGGGCTCGGCGTGGCAGCGACAGGCAGCGCTGGCTTCTTCCTCGGTGGGGGTGGCGGCGGTTTCTTCTTTGCGGGGAGAGGCGGCGGCTGCATGTGTGTGCGTGCGGGTTGTGCAGGACGAGGCGGCGGCGGCGTCCCGGCATTTCCGCTGGGGATGAGACCGAGCTTGCCCCCCACCCTGGCGCCCTCGGCGACCTGCTCTCCGTGTCGTTGTTGGAAGTTCTTTGCGGTGCCAGCTGCAGCCTTCATGTCTGAGAATGACACTTTGGAGGGATCTTTGTAGAAAGCAGTCGCCGTCTTGACGGCTGCCTGCTTTTCCCGGAAGGTTGTGCCCGTGGCGGGAGCCTCCGCGCTGGACTTCGAGAAGCGGCCTCCTAGGGAGCTGACGGAAGGGCGGCTGCCGGGGGGCGAAAGCGCGGGCGGCTTCGAGGTGGACTGGCCCGCAGAAGAGGTCGTCGTTTCAAACCCAGGCATCGAGATCCCCGACTTCCTCAACCGTCCGAGTGCCCCCACAGCGCCCGAGCTCAATCCGCCTCGCTGCGCCAGGTCATCCCTCGAAACCTGAGTTTCCTCCGGGAGCCCAGCACCGACATCTGTGGCCGGCGGCCTCCTTGGAGGCAGTCGCGGTGGCAGCGGGGGCCGCCCTCCTTCGACGAGCGTCGCCCTTCGCGCGGGTATCGGCGGGGGCGCAGTGCGGGCCGAGACGGAGGAGACATCATCGCCGTGGGAACCACGGTGTTTCGGTGGGGGCGCGAAGGATTTGGGATCCTTCAGCGTGGCCATCGGGCGCGCAACCCGTTCCTCTTCGGTGCCGGTGACGCGCTTCACCAGGCTCGTAAACCGCTCCCCCAATCCTCCTTCTGATGCCGAGCTTCGGAGACGGCCGGGCGGGGTGGTTGTCCGTGAGTCGCCATACCCTGCGTACGAGGGTTTCGGCTCCTGACCGGGAATGCGTTCCTTCACGGCGTTCGACATCGATCTGAGGCGATCCATGATGCTGCGGGTTGTCAGGTACGTATTGTACGTAAAAGATGATCGTCGGATGGGTACTTAGCTACGTGTCCGTCGAACGATACCGTTGCCAAGCCGCTAGTTAGCTAACTGCTTCGGTTCAGTCGCCTTAGCGTCAACCAAGGCCGGGCGGAATTCGTGGTGAAGCTGGTGCCCGTCGGGGGGTTTTTTTTTGCTGTCAGTTTGGAGATGCTTCCCCGCCCAGCATGGCAAGTACAGTGCAGCGTCTGCGCTATACCTTCTTCTGTTATCAGCAATCTCATTTTTTTTCCGTCCAAGCCGGCTGCGGACACGGATGGGAACCCCGGACTGTGTAATGGATAACCCCCCCCCCCCCCCCTAACATCCGAATTGGAAGTGAAAAACTTGCTGCAGAACCGGTGGGAAATTTTCTCCTGATCAGCCTTTTTTTTAAATACAGCCCAGTTCGATGACCCCGAAGCTAGGCCGACATGTATATGAATTCCCATTCTGATCTATCTAGACTACAGATATATGCGTAGAGTCCATATGTTCCGGCCCAACACTCCTGGGGTAACCGGGATCTTTTCAGCATCTGTCCCCAGCAAGCCTCCTCCGCCATGCGACGCAAACTGTAGATACATACTCTAGCCTTAGTGTACCGTCGTGTTGCTGGTATAAGTTTATATGCATTGTACATATTGTACAACTGTCATTGCATATGGCCAGAGTAGGTTGTCCTAGCTTGGCGTGCGGTGAGCTTTGCATACATAAGCCTAGAGTACGAGACGCGCCACACACGTGACGCCCGTGGCAATGATAACCTGATTCGGCATCATGCGATTCGGACATTCAGTGTTCAGCGTTCAGTGACTCACGGTTTCGCAGGGCCGGTCCAACTGTGTATCGGGTCCGCGGCCGGCCACCCGGCACCGGCACTGGCACAGCTGGGGAAGACTCTTCGTGGGGCGGGACTAGCCAGCGGGGGAAGAGATTGGCACTATGATGGGTTCTTGTTTGTTTACTCATCTATTCGAACACCAAGCACCTTCTCGAACCAAGGACTAGTCGGGATCGTTCGCTCGTGTTTCTGATCGGCGATCACCCTTTAATTTCCTGGATGTCATGCGGGGAAGCGGTGTATGTTCGGGTTGTACTCTACTATCGGACTTGCCAGGTGTGCCATCCCCAGTGTGGGAATGCTAATTTAGGTGAATAGTGGACATGTAGAGTATCTCAATGGACCCATCCGGTAGCGGTTCTGCAGATATCCAAAGCACCTGAGCAAAGCCACATCAAGGCCACAGAAGAGCACAGCGGACTGTGGTATCTATTAACGATGGCGATGACGCATACGACCCTTGCCACGTGGTCTATAGATCTGTCCCCCATTGCTTGCATGTGAAACCTGTCCAGGGCAGAAAAGCAGCTCCGTAGCTCGCCGAATATGTCACTCTTGGCCGTCAAAGGACTGCTGTGGTGTCGTTAGTATCAAGAAACGGGTCTGGTATGGGGATGTGTACTACTTAGCAATGAAGATACACTAGCTCCGCCCCACTCCCCGGGGTGCTACATGGCGCTGTCCCACGCCTGCTAGATAGCCAGCGTTCCCATCCCGTCGCGAGGCCACTAAGGATACCCCAGTGAAGTAAGCCATCAGCTGTGCGGCATCCTGGCCAGAAGACCTAACAGAACGTGCGTTTCCTGCATGTGTTTCGGATGGCCACAAATGTTACACTGGGTCTCATGGGGTTGGTCGGTCTCCCGATAGGGCTGATAGGGCGAGGAAGCCTGCGAGTGAGTTGTTCAAGTGGGGATGTCGTCCGACCTGTATTTACGCCCTCCCCTCCGTCTGCAAGGCGTAGGAAATCCGCACAACACCGCCCGCTCTCCCGTCCGCCACACCGCGACCAACTCTCGACTCGGCGAGCGTCCCCCCACCGACCGGACCATCGGAACCTCTCCCTCAGCTCGCCACAGGCGGTCAGCCCCGAACCTCGTCCCTTCCCAGTCGTCTTCGGTCATAGACCGGGGTCGGCCCGCCCAAGGGGTGTGAAAGTTTCCAAGCACCAAAACGACGGCCAGAAAGAGGGGGGGACAAGGAAGGGATGGGCATAAGGAAGAGATGGCATGGCTTCGATAGAATCGACCACTCTCGCCGGCAGCGCCCCGGGGGCCGGAGCATTGTTTCCTGGTTAGTGTTGTCTCGGTTGGATCGTTGTTAATTTCCGTCCCGGTGGGCCACGCTAACATCTCCCTAAAAATGTAGGCATAATCTCGAAGACGCTCCAGGGACACGATAAGACAAACACACCCTTCTGACCAAAAGACCGTGCGAATGGCGACGACCGCTGGGACCGTCATCCGTTTCCACCAAACCAGCGGCACCCGACGGGCGTCGAAGCCGCTGGCTGCAAGTGCCAGTTCGAGTTGCTGTTAGGCTGAGACGCTACCGATCCGAGCCCTTGCCAGTCCAGATCGTTTGCAGCCCGAAGGAAGAAGGCCCGGAAGCACAAGCCCCTCCGCAGAGGTGCTGCATGCTCTCGCAACAACTCCCCTCACATGTTGTGCGTGATAATAACAAGCTCTCCAGTAGGTTCCTACCGCCGTTCCGGTCCGTACCTGGAGCTATTTCGGGTCCTCGCAACATTTGCGAGACAGATGCGGCAGGTGGCGGATCCCCCGAATGGACCTGAGTTGATGGGGCTGCCAGGTGCAAGGGTCTCCTGCTGCGTCGACTGGTCCTTTGGGTACCAATACACCTCCATTCAACAGACAAGAATAGAGCCAACGGCAGCTGTCATCTCCCCATATCGAGGAGGGCTCGCGCAAAGGCCAACAGAGGACTGCAAGTATGCCGCTGGTGGTTTGCACCCGCGTTGACGATAGCAACGTGATAGGACGACCAAGCTGCAATCTCAATTATGCATTGTTTTCTCGGGCCGCAAGCAGTACTTGGTCCCCTCGATGTCCTTGCAGCTCGAGACACGCTCCAATCCGCGATGATCGAGAACGTGGTACGCATCTGCTCGCTTGCGTTGGGGCGACACCGAGGCACACCGCCATTGCCCAGCAGGGCCGGTCGCTTGCGGCCCAGGAGTCTGGAGGCGGCCCACCTGGCGGGTTCGGGCCGCTTACCACTGATCCGCCGTTTGTTCGGGAATATATGTACGACGACCAGAATGCGGCATAGCAAGTCGGCGCTGATCGCCAAGATGGCCGAAGCGGATGCATATGCACAGAGAAAGGTGAAACTTAATACACCTGCAGCCGTTACCAGGAGCAGCGGTGGCTGCTATGAAGACGTCACCGACAACCGATTGCTGGTCAACTCCATGCAGCAACTCCTTTTGGTTCTCCGACACCTCCCGGTGGGCATGCATCCTCCTCGCGTCCGAATGGCGAGCGGGGGACCCACCGCAGGACTGTCTGCAGACCTCAGGGAGTATAAAATGCGCAGCATGGAAGCCGATGCGTGGAATTGCTTCTTGGGTTGTGTTATCGCGCAATGCCTATTTGCCTCGAAGACCGACTCTATGTGCGTTTCAAATGCGTTTGTAAATCCCCGGGCGGGGGCTTCGTTGCGTTGCTTTTGTTTCTCCCAGTTCGTTTTTTCTTTTTGTCCTTTTCCTGCTGACGTTGGTGGTCGAACTCATTCGTCCACAACACATAGCCAGCGAGCTCGAGAAGCCGTGCGACTCGTGACAATGCTCGACGGAGAAAAGCATCCCTCGAAACGTTTGTTTTGCCAGCGACGGTGGCTCTCAGCCTTCGAGCTCTGTGTTTCGCCTATACGTACGCGTCAGCCGCAGCGACTGTCAGTGAGGGGGGAGAATCCGGAACAAGCCAACTCAAAGTCGAGATCGATCGATGCACGCACTTTACTGCCTTCGTATCATAGGGTTTGTTTTGATGGAGGGAGAACAGGAGAGGGTGTGAGAAGGAGGAGTAGTGGGAGACGACCAGGTCTTTCCAAGTCGCAACTCGTTATACTCTGTTCTCAGGATGGTATGGAGGGGATACGTGTTCCCGGCGGAATGGGCATCGGCTGCAGCGTTTGTTATTTATGGCTGTGTGAGTTGTGCGAACTTTCAACTGTTCCTTCTGCGATATTGACTCAGCTGGAGGATTAGTGGGGTGGCAGTACTTTGAATGCGAAGACTGTACTCTAGCGACAGGTCACCAAGCCAGCAATGCTGCAACTATGTTTGATGAATTCAGTTAAGTGCACCCCACCATCATTGTGCTAGTCCCCCCTCCAAACAATAAAATAAGAAAGACATTATGGAGCAGCAACAAATGAAGAGAAGGAGAAAGGAAATACTGCTAGGAAACACGAACGAAATAGACCCCGCATTGGCCATATATCACCAATCGTCATTCCCGGCAGCCCTCCTACTGCCCAAGTCTATACCACACCGATCCCGTCCTCCCTTCTTGTTTCTTCTCCCTCTCGCTCCTCCTCCTCTTCCGCTCTCTTTCCGTATCCTTCTCGGCCCCGCGCCTCCCTCGCGGGCTCGGTATTCTCGGCCTTACATCTACCTCCACCACCCTACCCCACTCTATACTGCTCCTCTCTATCCCATGCACCGTTATGGCTGTTGACTATCTACTCCCACTCCAGACCTTTGCGGGGGCGGCGCGGCGGAAGCACGACTTGTGAATGACAGATGACTTGTAGGAGAGTGATAAAGAAAGGTCGAGTGGCTCGATCCCCCGAAGCGCAGCACTAGGTATGTGTGTTTTCTTCCCCGTTTCCTCCTTTTCCCTTTCATCACTGGCTGTGCTACTGAGAGAATTTTTGGTCAAAGTTGTTTATTGACAGTTGGGCCCTCGCTCTCCGTTCTTGTGTGGGGTCTTGTGCGGGGACGCTGTAGGGGGGATATCTATCACTGTGGGTGACCCATTCCTCGGTCCTCTGAGCGGCTTCCTGCGCCCTGCCCAAATTGGGGCCGGCAGCGGCGTTGGCGGCGGCAGCGTTGTTCCCATTGTCCATGGTGGCAGGATTTCGATTTCCGGACTGATTGGAGAGCGGAAACGATGGGGATTGGGTTCGAGAAGAATCGGCGAGTCTCGGAGTCGGAGATGTGTTCGAGCTGTTCGGCGTCGGTCGAGTCGTGCGCGTTGGTTGTTTAGGGTTTCGCTGGTCTGTTCGCCTCTTCTTCCTTTTTCCCGCCTTGGATACGTGGAGGAGTACTGTTGCTCGACGCAGCAGAAGAAGAAGGCTGATGGAGATAGGTATAGAAGAAACAGAATGAACAGGTTTCCGGTTTCGAATATGAGGAAGGAAGGATGCAAAGTCGGTTGTCGTTGGGCGACCCATTGCTGAATTTAAACAGTGCCCTCTCTAATCGGCTATCAGGGATCGCGAATCATGGACCTACCAGTACACAGCGAGCGGCAAGTTGCCATGCAGCCCAACATGTGGCAAGGTGCCACATGCAACACTTGGGAGAATTGGAGATGCTCCGACCAGTACGATACCCTTGGGGCTTTTACGGATGGTCTCCACGGACAGGATTGGTGACCGGGTAGGATCGGGATTGCTGCGGGCATCTATGAGCGCCGTTCTATGCGGGCAAATGGATGGGGGACATTCTTCAACGGAGACAAACAGACGAATCGCAGTGTGACTACATACTGATATGTGTGCATGTTGGATTGGGCTGCTTCCTCGAGATCGCACCGCCTTGTCGTTTCACCCTCGTCCGGAAAATTCCTCCCGTTGCCGAAAACGGGATGAACGTGTGGGTCCCTCGCTCCTCTTCCGACTTCGGAGAATACAAGCATGCACTGCTTGTAAGAGACCAGGAGTCGCGAAACGGCTGTGAAAATGCTTAGTTTCCCGTGGCTTTGAATTCCGGAGACTGGCACGATCAACCATCTATGATCTGAAAACTGGTGTGTGATGGTCGCGCCAAAACAAACCTGGGATACAGACCCGTCGATGACCACCGCGCCGGCATTCTGTAGCACCGGAACGCTGCACGTGTCGACGGGAGAACTGTAACGCCGCCCAATCGACTCGCGTACCATAGATCTTGGGACAAGTGTCGGATAGGTACCACTCCATAAGTCCCGACGTCTCGATTCCTCAACCGGTCTCTGCTGGTGATTGTTTCGCTACTTTCTTTCTCTCTGGCTCTCACCTTTGCCTTTCGTGTGGGTGGATAGGCTGGATATGTAGGTGTGTGACACACCCGAGTCGGCCTGAAGGCTTCCGGAACAGCACATAACACGGTGTTTTTTTTCTTCCTCCCCTCCGGCAAGCTGGATTTTCGACTCGAAACAATTATCTCGCAAGGCGGAGTAGATTAGGAGCGGCTTAAGCTTTGTCGCCTGATTATCCAACGATGGTTGAGGCATAGCTGGCAATTCCGACGTGTCTCGAGTCGTTGGAAGGCGCCTCCACTCCACGCCGCCGCCGTCGTCCTGTGCTGCGAATGCCCCTCTACAGAACGGTTCCAAGAAATAAAAAACTGGATATCTATGATGGAGGATGCGCGATGCGTTGGGCTAAGCGGATGGCTGACCCGCACATGTATGTAAGCCGCAGCGTGACCAGCCACAATGCATCTCAGCCTCATGTGTAGGAACTATCTATGATCTAATCTACATACCCCGTCCAGATGGACTTGCTGCGCTTGCTCACGTCAGCCGTCAAGACGATCGCCCGGACGTTGGGGGGGTGGCTTGAGCCGGCGACGGAGATAGTCGTGGGTCTGATTCAATCCGAGAACTGTACTGACTGCTAACTGTCCGTCTGTCGGTCGTCGGTCTGTCGGTCTGCCTGCCCTACGATCGACACAACCTCGAGCCCGAAGACCCGCAACGGCGCGTTTGCAAGAGATACATCCAGACCACACCGCCATCATCTGCCTGCCTACATGACAGCTCAACGCGCAGTCCGTGTGTACACACCGTACGCACAATTGCAGCCGGTTAGCCCAGGCCCTGCTGTTGCTCGTCGAGCTCCTCGAAGACATCCAGATGTCTGGATCCTGCTCCTACACTGCCCCCTCGGTGCGACGTACATGACAGCCTGCGTTGTTGGAGCCAACCGCAGGCCGCCGCGTTTGCGTATTTACTTGCCCGGGGTGCGAGGAGCAGAGGAGGAGATGGTGGTGGAGGTGGAGATGGCGATGGAGGTGGAGGTGGAGGTGGTGGAGATGTGCATGCTGGAGATACGTGATCGGGTGGCCCTCTCCTTGGTTCGTTATTCTCGTCTGGATCTTTTGTCCCGCTTCGGACACCGCCACGGGCTGGCCGGCGGGGTTTCTCGAATAACCTGTTTTGGACCGCCCGTACCGCTCCACTCACCACCCAAGCCGAACACCGTGGCCCCGATTGACTGCGCAGAGCGCGCCATGTGTGCACATACTTATCTGGGATGTACTGGGGTTGCCTTTCGCTGCTCCCGCCGCGCACTCTGCTGAAGATTTCCACAAGCACTGACTGGCATACCATCGACCATACACCCGTGCCCCCTCAACCGTAACTACATGCGTTTCTTCTCATTGACATATCTATGGAGTGGAGTGGATGGTTATTAGTCGCCTAGGTAGCGTGGTGTGCATGCGTTCGGTGCCCCCTAACTGTCCAGCTGATGAAATCCACACACAGGCCATGGCATTGACTGCTGGTTGAACTGCACCCCGCTTCGACCGGCCCCCAGTGGACCGGGTAGAATGGTGAATGTGCAGTGCTCGCTTTCATCTCGACCGCGATCGGAGTGAGGGATCGTGCTGCTTGTGGAGTCATCCGATGTTCTTTCCTTTCCTTTCCTTTCCTTTCCTTTTCTCTTCTTTTCTTTTCTTTGTCTGGCACCGATTATCAATGGCTTTGTACTCTATGTATGTATGTACTCTAGTAGTACCTAGATTGGGTACTAAGCTTCCGGATGGAGTACTCTGCATGGCCGGACGAACTACTTGTGGCTGGTTCGTTTCGTTTCCTTCCGTTTTTCCACCGCCTTCCCCTGGCTCGCTGGAAGGACAGATGCAGCCACCGCACCCCCCATCCCGCCGCCGCCGCTCTCGATCTCCCCACCATCGCTCCCAGTCTCGCCAGTCACGGACGGAGCTCAGCGAACGCGGCGCTCAAATTCGGCGATGGCAGCTCCGACGCCGGCGACGTGGTTCCTGTCACGCGCGATCCACGGCGCGTCGGGGTGGACGAGGAACCGCTCGACGGCGCCGGCTGTGCGACGCTCCAGCTGCTGCTGCTGCTGCTGCTGCTCGGCCTCTGGCCCCGGAGCAGGGGGAGGGGGGGGGGGGCGGGCGGGAGACGGCGTTGGACGAGGCGCTCCATGTGTTGACGGCGATGCTGACGGCGGTGCTGACGGCGATGCTGACGGTTTGAGACGGATGGAAGTGTTTGTGTCGCGAGCGGCAGGCAGTCGGATGTTATTGCTGGCTATCCAACTGGACGGGAGAGACTCGGCAAGTGCTAACTTTTAAGGTTAAGCAGCAGGCTCGGCCGACGGCAACCAGCCAGCGAGACGACAAAGCCGCGCCGGCTCCCCAGCCGGCCGGCGTGAAAGCAGCTCGAACCTAAAGCGCCCTCCCCTTGGTACCGTAAGTGCACCCGTCGACGCGGACGGAGCACGTACACGACGAGACCATGAGAACACGAGACTGTGCTTACTGTCCGCAGCCTCCTCCTCCTTCCGCCGTTCACAGCCGTCCCGTTCATCCCCGCCGCAGGATCAGCCGTCGGTGCTGATTGGAGTTGCATCCTACCCCCACGCAGCCAGCCAGCCAGTGCCGCCGCTGACAACGCCGGCTGCGACTTCCACCGCGTGTACCGCCGTTCTCGAGCCTTTCACCGCATCCAGCGAATGCGTGGGGGGGGGGGGGGGGGTGGGGTTATGCAGCTGTGGTTGGTGGCTGCGGGTAGCGGTGAGGGACGGATGGACGGATGGAGCGATGGAGCGATGGAGGAGGGATGAACAATGTCGACGAGCAGCGGCGGAATCGAACCACGCAACTTGGAGGCAGTCGGCGCCAGCAAACGGCCAGGCTGAGATGGGCCGCGGAGGGACAGCTGCAGATACGGGCGCCGCTAGAGGCTCTTCTGCCTCCCTTCTCCGTGTGGTGTCGATAGGACAGCACGAACGTATGTACGTTGGCATGCAGTTTCAGGCCGCCTTCGCGAGGAGCCCGAGTAGATGAGAGCCTGTGGACGATATCTACACGCTGCAGACAGAGCCACATACGAGGAGGCTAGTCTCCGAGGGAGCCGCCATCGTCATGCCAGTTGCACAGCCACGCCTCGTGATCGTGATACTGCGTGCTGGTCGGCTCGTGCGGCCGCGCCGCGACCTGCGGAACCGACGGACACGGCCATGCGGCTAGCTGTAGCTGCTTTGTGGCGCGTGCTGCACTCCATCTCGACTATCATGCGTATGTAATCGCCGACGCGGCAGAATCCAGCATGCGGTGAGCCCGCTTCTTCCTTCCGCTCGGAACGGGGCAGTCCTACGTGCGCAGGCCGCATGTGCGGAGAGCGTCTGCACAGCCACCCTACAGCGAGTACTCTAGCCGGCATTGACGTTTGTACAGTACATAGGTACTTGGTATGTACTTTGCCTGGTTTGTATTCCCGCGGCGCCGTCATCGTATCGCATCCATCGCGTACGTACATAGATAACTCTACAGATGCGCAGCGTGCGCTCGGCAACAGCTGCTACGTCGGGGATGCGGTGGTTCCGTCCGATGCCTCTGTGTTTGGCACCTTCGTACATAGATACTTAACTATGATACCCGCCATCCAGCCTACCGACTAGCCCGGCACGGCTTCGCTACGCGTGTGCTTGACGCATGCCGATGTGGTGCCTATGGAAGCACATTTGTACGTGCTCGCAGGCAGGCAGGGCGCCTCGCTGCAAATAGAGTAGATACATGATGGCACCGGAGGGAGGTCCTCTAGCTGCTGGGCTGAGGGGCGGAGTGACATCGTGTTGATATGCCATCTTGTCGTTTCCACCAGTGTAGGTATCCAATCTCTGGTTGTCTGCCGTCACGACAACCCCCCTCCACGCTGGAACAGCGGATTCCGCTCTGCTGCTGCTGCTGTGCTGCTGTGTCCGACCGATGTTTTTCTGAGCACGTGGTGGTCAGCAGCTACGCCACATAGAGTACATATCTAACCAAGTAAGAACAAAAGCGCCGATCGATCGAACAGAAGTTCTAGAAACTTTCTCGGCGGTTTTTTTTCCCCAAACCAAAAGAAAAACTACCCGCAACCCAGCCAGCCGGCTCACGTCCGATGTCGGAGTACAGTCTGCTCTAGCGCAAAGCAACATTCCATTATTGCATGCCACCGATATGGAAGGGAAGTCAGTAAGGTAAAAAGGATATCTAGAAGAAAGTGAGCCAAAGGTGAACCAAATTTTTTTTTTGCAAGCACGAGTGTCAAGGGTTGGCCACGACGTGATTTGAACACGCAGCCTTCAGGTCTGGAATCTGACGCGCTACCGTTGCGCCACGGAGCATTTAATGTTACGGCATTTCACCGTATTTACAAACGGAGTGTAAATTTTGAACACGGCGCGACGCACCGACAATTCAACCGCGAACACGACTGTAGGTGCTCGTCGTCTGAGAGTCCCGGCCAATTCTGCTACTAGGTGTCGGAAATAAAAGGAGAAAAAAAGCAGAGCCGGCATTGCCGCAGTGAGATGAGAAGGGACCAACCACCCGTCGAAAGCGAGAGTTCCCCCCTGCTCGCTGCTCGGAATGGACTGTCCCCACTGCTTCCTTCCTTCTGCAAGGCCTGACTGCCCCAGATATGACCCCTCAATACCCCCCACCTCGTGCCCCAGTACCCCAGGCCCCACATTCCCCTGCCCTGGCGCTATAGTTATACACTGATTCGTGTAAGCAAGGCTGCGTCCCGTGCAGGAGTACGTGGCCGCCGAGGTGCACTTCGTATTGACGATGTCCGGGATGAGACGCAGCGTACGTGCGAAGCTGTGGCTCGAAGCGGCCGATCGAGCGATTGATTGCGGAAGGGCGGAGAGATTGTGTCGTCGTCGTCGGGGGAGCATCCAGCTGTTTGCCATCGATTGGTCTCATGTGGTAAGCATTCCCCGTGAGGATCACCCACAACGATTTTATCTTGCCTGCCGCGGTGTGGAGGAGTAGGGAGATACAGTGGTACTTGCCTGTTGTATTTCTGTTCCGTGCTCGTCCTATCTGTCTGCTCCTGCGGGGACTGCGAGATGTTCATGCCGAGTCTTTGACCTGTGACGTCATGTGACTGAAGTGGCTTCCGGGTGGCGAAACATGTCGTACGATAAACCATTGATACACCAGAGAAAGCCTTCCGTGCGTATGTATGACCGCAGCTCCAGCAGCGCACCCTATAGATACTTCGCGTTCTCGAATAGAAATACGCCAGCAGGAGTGATTGCGGTGGCACCTTCATCGATGCAGCTACAGCTGCTGCGAGCGGCCCGTGAGATTCGCTCGCCTCAAACCATCGTCACTCGTTCGTACACCCATTCCTCTTCAAGCAGAAGCGCCACGCCGTCCGCCTCACTCTTGGACTGAAAATCGCTCATCGACAAGTCGCCGCTCGGTTCTCTTATCGTCATCCTCACCACCCTCCACCCGCGGCCAACGAGATCAGATTTGATCCGTGCGTAGATAGATAGCGTCCCGTCGTCGTCGTCGTGGCGTCCGAAAATTTCCTTAATACGGTGTGCTCCTGTTGGGTCGCGTGTGAGTGTGAGTTGTGTGAAATGTGAAGTGTGAAATGTGCGAAGTGCGAAGTGCGAAGTGAGTTGTGTGAAGTGTGAAGTGTGTGTGAGGAGTGTGTGTGGAGTAGAAGCACTGAGTTACGATCGGCGACTCAATGGGGGGGAGTGAGGGGAGGTGGATGGTTTTACACTTTCTTTGTTGGGAGGAGAAGGGGGGGGGGGGGGGGTGGGGGGTTGATTGCGTGTACAAATGTGTTGTCGTGTTCTGCTGGTCTTGCAGGACAGTGAAACGTCCAGAGCAAGCGGTCACCAGCTGGGCACATAGGCGCCAAGCTAGGCTGTGACACGTGTAAGGAGATGTATCACAAAGCATCACTCACCCGCCTGCAGACCTGAGGATCGATTCTTCGGTCGGACCGTAGGCGGGAACCAGACGGCGTGTATGTCGCATGATCTAGCTAGGTCGCACGCAATTAATGATAAACAATCATAAAAAAAAGGTCGTGGGGTTCGCACATCGCCATGATCTAAGCAGTCGCATGCGATCAGTGAATAAACAAAGGAAAAAATGTCGTGCAGTCCGCTTGCTCGCTGGTTCGCTGCAATACCCGTCTCGCGGCTGCGTGAGCCGCTACTCCGAGCCGGCGGTATTGGCGGTATCGGGGAGTGAAGCGGATGTCGCGGTGATCCCGCCAACCCGCGCGCGAGGTGGATCGTTGTCGCTATGGAGTGGGTGGCAGGAGAATGCCGCCGCTTCTCGCCTGTCCTCGCGACGGCAGAAAGGGGAGTCAGACGGTGCGCTTATATACACGATCGGATAGGACGTACTCACCGTGTGAAGCGCCCAAGCGGGTCGCTGGGGGTAAGTGCGCCAGCAGGCTGACAACGCAGGTGAGCGGCGGGGCTCTCGACCAAGTGCCGGGCACTGCCAGCTCACAACGGAAGATACAGTGTTGTCAGCTCACGACGGAGGATGCAGTGCTGCTCCGAGTGCGAAGTTTCCTTAGATGCCTGGAGGGGGAACTCGCTGAGCGGAAATAGCTGGCAGGGTCGGCCGTCCATCAACCGCCGGAAAAGGCTGGAGCAAGCCGCACCGTGGACAACGGCGAGGAGAAGAGCGGTGAAGCGGGGGTTGCGTCTGCCCGCCTGTCTGCCGCCGCGGGAGCGGTGAAAGGCCTCCTTCCTCGCGGACGCCGAAGTCGACCGGGGCGAGTGTGTCGAGAAGCAGCAGATTAGGGAAACAATGGGGGGGGGGATAGCGAGGGGGATATTCCAGTGAAGCGGGGTAGGAGTGAGTGAGTCCCGGCCCGATGGCGCCATGCTGAAACACAAATCGACATTTGGTGAGAGGGAGACTGCCACGCAGATGGAGCACGACTTTACGAATGGCTCTTGCGTCTATTTGCAGCTATCGCAATCGAGGCCGGGGAAGCCAGGAAGGGTATCTACCATACGCGGGGGCAGGACAGCGGTTCGTTCGTATATCGATGTGACCAATAGGATCGGCCCTCCTTGCTGTGCATGTCCTCGTCGTCCGGTAATGGTGCCTAGTCCGAGCCGTGCTGCCGACCTGAGGTGTCCCGACCAGGTGTGTGGCTCAGACTTCTTATATACATGCCCGGCCAAACCTAGGGTGCGCACACAAAAGGATTGGACCCACCACTACAACTGCATCACGTGTGTATTGAGTCGGCGAACCAAGGGTTTTTGTTTTGTTTTGTCATTCTTCGCGTGCGGCCTGTCGTAGGGCCCAAGTTTGTTGACAGGGTGGTCCCGCGCACTATGCCTTTCTCCACCGGGGACGGGCCCAAGGGCGCTCCAAAAATATGCAAAAAAAATCCAGAAAGTTTGGAGACACAGGCCGCACAGTTTCTTGGGGTTTCACGCGATTTTCTGGTAATCCCACGGTATTTGCTCACCCGAGGATTACACATGTCCTTATTTATTCGGAGCTATCCCTGCCAACTTCCAGCTAGCTGTCGCACGCGTACCGTTCATCCATCAACCACACAACGCACCTCGCATCTTCAGGCGATTCCACAACTCCACAGTGAGTGCACTCCAGTCGGTTGTAGACGGCCCCATCGCGCGTTCCCCAACCCGCGTCGTGCCGCCAGCCCGCTAACAGACGATGCCAGGACTTCGAGGTCAGCCGCCCAATCCGCTCGAGCACTCAATTCGGCCTCCGTGTCGCCGTTGACACACACAGGGTCAACGCCTTGCCGAGCTCCTGGCCACAGCACTGCTGGGACTCTCCAGAGTACGTCACTGGCTCCACGCCCTCGCCCACGCACCGACTTACACCACACACTAGACCGCAGCCTGGATCACCGGCTTCGTCCTCTGCCACCTCAAATACACTGTCTGCGTCGGTCTTGCAGGCACGGCGGTGACACTCCTGACCGCTGTGCCGCCGTGGCCTTTCTCCAACAAGCACTCGGCGCGCTGGTTGCCGGCGAGGTCCACAGAGGTCGGAAAGAAGGCAAAATAAAGAAGTGGAAGCGTACCTCTTCTTTCTTAATTCTTTGCGCGGCGAGGGCGAGGAGAGACACCTCTATTTTTGGCATTTTTTTCCTGCTTCGTACACACGCGAAAGGGGCACACACCGCCATCATGGCGGCAACCTGCGTTGTAGAGGCACAATGTACATACCCGTGGAAACGACGGCTGGAAGAATATGAGGTGATATGGAGTTGAGGGACAGACTGAAACCGTGAATTCCTGTCCTCGATTGTCCAATTCATCATTGAATCCAATTGCGGTGCCGGTGGTGAGTCGTTTCTTTGCCGGTACTCCTTGCTGTGATCGGCCTTGCCGGCAGCACCAGTTCTTGCCAACGATCGTTCTCGGACGTTGCCAGCTAGTTTCTGACTTCAATCGGTACTTGCCGGTCGTGTTGTTCTTTTGAGGGACGCAGACCTAGATTGTCCTTTGTTGCCACTTTCCGTCGAGCAGTTTGCCTGTTGCTTCGCGTCTCGTAATCACTCCAGCCAGTAGCAGTTACTAGAGCTCTGGGGGTGGCGAAAGGATCCTGCTGGCGAAAGTGCCATTCTCACCTTTCCCTCCTGCACCCATTGCGCACAAACAAACAATCCACCTTTTTTTTTCTCCCGCTCAAAGAACCACTGACATCAATGAGGAGGCTCGAGTCTTTCTTCCTTTTCTTTTCTTTTTTTTGTTTTGTTTTGTCATTAATCGTATGCGACCTATGGAGATCAGGGCGATATACACACTGTCCGTTTCCCGTCCGCAGTCCGCAGTCCGCTCGGAGGTGGCTCATTCAGGCCTGTCCTAAGAAGATGTACGACGCACTAAAGAAATTACTGAGAAAGACAAGAAAAAGAGCAAAAAAGCAACTCCCGCGTTCCACTCCTCTTCTGTAGTGGCCATGAAGGAGGGTTGGGGAAGGAAGAACGGTTGCTCCTTACCGCCGGTGCCCAGCTCCTCAGCCTCTTGCCTCCCTCCTCTTTCCGTTCTCTCCGCTCCCGGAGTTCGCACCCCGACGCCTCGCTCTGTGCGTCCCCAGCCAGGGCTGGGACCAGCCTCCTAAATCCGTGGTAGAGAGGAAGTCCAAGATCGACTGGCTGCAGCGCTCGTCGGCTGAGAGTTCCCGGATCTTGATTCGGTCTTTACCTCTCCCTGTCTCTCCTCGCACCTCTGCCCGAGGTTTTTCGGGTACACTTCCACACCCCACTCCTGCCGCCGATGCGGCCGGGAGGCTTGGTGGGATGTTGGCCTAAATGGTCCACGAACACAGTCGTATAGTCGAGGAGAGTGGAGTTGTGGTAGTGCTATCATATCATGGACGAAATGGTTGATATAGTATCAAAACGGCCAAAATACGATGTCCTGAGGTACGATAGCAATATGCGTCTAGTGGGAAATCTTTTTTTACCCCCTCTGAACTATAGAGTACCCTCACTGTTTCGATTGCTATTTTTTTTTTAGTTTATTCATTAATCGCGTGCGGCCTACCTAGATCATGGCGATGCACACTTTCTACTGTCCTCGCGGCTTGTTGTGGCACCCCCCTGCACTCCGCCGTGCCCTGTCTCAAGTGGGGCCCACCAGGGAAATAACAAAGGAAGGGCAAAAGAAAGAACAAAGGAAACCGCCCCCCTACTACTCTTGCGCAGTGGTTATGAAGGAAGGGGTGTGGAAGAACTGCAATCGTTCCTCAACCTCAGTCCCCGCCTTCTCTGCCTCCAGCCTCCTCCCCTCTCCCCTTTCTTGCCGCTCCCGGAGCTCCCACTCCGGCACCTCGCTCTGGGTGTCCCCCTCAGCATTGGCTGCTTTAGTTGGGAGCAATTCCTCGCTGTTTCGATGAGACTCGAGCACTTATGATCGTGCCGTTTCCGGGTGACAGACTATGCTCAGACTGCACCACTAAATCGCGACTCACCATCGCCATCACTGCGCAGGCAGTGACCGCATCTTTCTCTACCCCATACAGATAAAATCTGTTTTCCTCTGGGCGTGATCCTAAATGGTATTCACTGGTGTGGTATGTATGCGCGATTCACTATGTTCGAGATCCAAGACAGAAACAGCCGTGGATTTATTCAAGTAACTACATATTTACTTCTCATCCTCTCCTCCTTCTCGGTAAGTCTCACCGCGTCGGGCAAGTCCATGTACTTGCGGGGGGTCAGACCATGTACTCGATAGAGTCCGTGTCCGCAGGCACCCCTTGCCCGCGGCGACCTGGATGATCGTATCCCCGCTGGTAGGAGAGACGACGATCCCATATCGAATGCCTTGGGCGGTTCCTTGGACTTGCCCTTGGCGGCGGCGGCGGCATACTTTCAGATTTTGGTAGAGATGGAGAGGAGCGGGAAAAGGTACATACCTTGGTGGCCGGCTTGCGCTTAGTCCTTGAGGGGGCGGCCGAGGTCCCTTACTTTTTTTTGGCGCGATTGGAGCGCTTCTTCCTCTGGGTGAAGCCTGGCAGGTACTGTGGCACGTGCTGAGCGGAAAGTCTTGTCACACGTACAGGGTGAGGTGGTGGGAACAGACCGTGACGGGGGCCCTGAGTGTCGCTCTGCCTTTTAAGGTTGCCATGGGCATGAGGAATCGGTGGGGAGGCTATTGTGATGGCTTCGAGATACAAATTTCTGCTGGCGATTCCGCCTCTCCCGCGCATCTACTTGCAATTGAGTGGCCGCTACGGTTGTGGCTTCTTCGGTTTGTGTCCCTCCTTGCGCTGAACCGACCTTCGGCGCGTGTCTGTTGCGATACCAGTTGTTGATGGCGATTGCTCTTCAGCTCGTGGTTGACTGCTGCGCGTTGCAACGGCCTCCTATCCACCGCCAAACCGGACCGGATCACCGTGGCTTGCTAGTTCGCTCAGTTGGTCTCCCACTGCCGTACACCAAGTTTGGGACGATGCACCACGACAATACATAGCGCTATAATAAGACTCTTCTCGGTAATACGGTGCCACTCCCCCTTCCCCAATCATTTGCTACAGTCGCCACTTTTGGGTGGTGTTGCCGCGGAGGGTTGCGATCTACGCTTTACGTCCGTTGGCGGTGATATTTCACTTTACCTGCACTCCGACCAACTCATGGACGTGCGAGGGAGAGAAATCGTATCGCATCTAGCAGCGGTTAGGAGAAGAGAGCGAGAGCGAGATCGCTTGAACAGCAGGAATGCCGCCTGGCCCACACACGTAATACGTCCGCTGGGCACTCATGTTTGCCATCCGACGTCTCTGTCTGTCGCTCACTTCCACCCCGAGTGACATATCATGCATATTTGCGCAAACAACTACACTGCTCACTGCGACTCTCCGGTACCACCAAAACGACGTCGGCATCGCTTCCAATTCGACTGCCAAAGGCCCACCAGGCGTCGGTCATTTTCAAGCGTGCGATGGCCATGGCTCTGGCTGCTCCCCTCGCGATATATGTACCATGTTCGGTCCGTGACCATGGCTACCACAGTGCACACCGCTACGCTGAGGTTCATTGTCACCACGACCACGGCTTTACGGTTATCTGCTGGCGGTATAGCGCGTGGTGATCGGGCGGGCTTCGCCGAGTGTGATCCGCAGGAGTGCTCGGCGGGATCTTCTTCCATCCCGTCCATCATCCAGCGGCCCGGCGTGTACACGAAGTCGGCGAAAGGGCTTCGGCCTGCGGAGCTGGGGCGCACCGAGGAGCGCTGCAATAGAAGGAGTAGCGTCGCCGACGTCTATGAGACTATGACACTTTGGCGTTGCTGCCACTCGGCACGCCGACCTCGGCGACCCCCAAATCGGGATGGCTTGCACGCCCTCAATGCGGTGAACGGCGCTGACATCGTCTTCCGTGGGCCCCGGCTCGAGGAGAAAAGTCGCCCTGCCTTGGGCCCAATTAAAAAGCCGGCACCTCACCTCCTTTCTCTTTCTTTTCTTCTATCCTTACGCCTCCAATCTTCCATCCTTACGCCTTTAATCTTCACACAGACGTCCGTACCCCCCCTTCCCCGCACTCCAAGGTAAGTACCATATATGTTCCACCGTGTTAATGAACACTACTCACGAAATATTAAGACCGCCTCCCCCCCCTTTTTTTTCACAATGGCGAGGAACCTACGCAACCGTTCTCAGATCAAGCCCCCGGCCAGAGTATGTTGTCATCTCTCACCCACTTCCCAGCTGCATCGCACTCACTCATTATCGCAGCTGGGTCAAGAACCCAAGGTCTCGACGGACGGCGGCCGAGCCGCGCCGCCACAGAAGGTAACTTCCACCCTTTCCAGCCCATACCCTCTGTGAACCCGTGGCTGGTACTGATGGTGCTTAGAACTTCGCTGTTGTTATCGAAGTTAAGGTATGTGGTCCACACCTCGCGGTGTGTATCGTAGCTACGTACGTCACTAACAAAGCCCAGAGGAGGGCCGGAAATGGCAGTGGCACCAATGGCAATGGCTCTGCGGTAGATCCATCCTCTGAGTCTACGGATCCATACAACCCCACCGCCAAGAAGTCTACCATTACCACCACCGGCAAGTCTGCTGCTACTGACACCTCTGAGGCTGCTACTGGCACCTCCGAGGCTGCTACTGACACCTCTGAGGCTGCTACTGACACCTCTGAGGCTGCTACTGACACCTCTGAGGCTGCTACTGGCACCTCTGAGGCTGCTACTGACACCTCTGAGGCTGCTACTGGCACCTCTGAGGCTGCTACTGACACCTCTGAGGCTGCTACTGACACCTCTGAGGCTGCTACTGGCGCCTCTGGGGCTGCTGCGCCTATCTCCAAGGCCGCGGCCTCAGCGGGAATCAAGGGCAACAGAAAGCGCCCCGCCGCCACTGAGAAATCCACCACTGCCGCCGGCATCGTCAAGCGGCACAAGCGCTCGGCTGCCACCGACATGGACGCCGTTTTGAGCTCCACGACCGATGAGGCTACGCCCCCTGCTTCCAGTGGGTCGGGGGCCGTTCGTTCGTCTCCTTCTTTGGAGGAAGCTTCGTCTTCTGAGGATTCGTCTTTTCCTCCCGAGATGCCGTCTTCCCCGGCTTCCGAGGATCTACATGGTTCCGAGGATCCGGCTTCTTCATCTCCCGACGAGGAGGAGGCGTCCGACAGCGGCATTGCCAGCAATTGAACACACGAACGAAGCAATTCTATGACTGACGGGAACGGGAATGGGATATTTGGTACGCACAACAAAAAATAAAAATAAAAAACGGGGTGGTGATGGCTAGGATCTGGCTGGCTGGCTGGAGCGGAGTGGAGTGAGTAGAGTAGAGCAGGCGTTACCGAATACCATTGTCCGTCTTCCGTCGAATTGTGTGGGGGGGGTTTGTTTATTCCCCCCTCAAAAAATCGGCTTTTGTCTGCACCCTTTGGTCCACACATTGGGTAAGTCGTGCGTACTTAAGTAACTACGATGCCCTTACTGCATACATATTTAAGTACCAGCGCCGGTTTGGAAATAGAGTCACAGCAGTGGGCGACTGTGTTATCGGTTGATGGCCGTAAGGCGGAAGAAGGGAAGGGGGAAAGGCTGATTTTATCCTCCATTTTCCCTCCATATTTTCTACTTGCAGCGAAAGAGTAAACACAGTATCGCTGCCGGTAGAGAAGTTCATCTGGAAAATGAAGGAACTGTACGGCTGTTTTTAAATAGTTTCCATTATTTTTTTCCCCCTCGGCATGTTCTGTTCTAGCGGGGAAAGTGAATTGCAAATGGTTATCCCCGAGTGACGTAGAATTCAACCCTTCAAGTACATATGTACCTACGTAGAATAAGATGATTTAGGCATTGGAATCGGTCTCTACGACATCGATACACTGTGAGTTTCAGCTGAATTCCGACCCTTGTGCCGTGTTGGCATGACATTTCAAATTCTGGCAAAATGCAGCCATCGGCCCCGGATCACCGCGCATGAATTCTCAAGTGCTGGAGGTATGTATTATCTGCACCATCTATCCAATTCGCGCCCACTATCCTGATCCATCGCCGCTTTTTTGCAGGTGGGTAGTTATTCGGAGTTACTGAGCCGTCATTAAAGATAATTGACTTGTCGTTCAAATTTTTTGACTAATCAATTTAACTTATTGACATGTAGCCATTCGCAGCGAATGGCTCTTCATTTTTCCTTTTTTTTTTCGTGTGTGTGTGTGTTCACTTAGACGTGCAGCGTTTTTTTCCCCCCGTATCCAAGACACGATATGTCGCTGCGGCGCACCAGAAGCGACGATTTGATAGGGGGAGAGCGGGGCACATTAAAAGGGAGCGGGCGCAGGATTTAGAAAACGGCTGGCGGAGAATCAACAGCACTCCTAGATATGGGACGGGGGAGGCGTCGTCGCGCTGCGGGCTGGGCAAGGGCGCCGGCGGGCATCTATCAGCTAGATATCTATCTATCTATTCTGCCTGCAGCAGCGCCGCGAAAAACCTGATTTTTCCCAGCGGCGCGAAGCCACCTACCTAGCTATGTAGATATCCATCATCCTCCGCACGACACCGTGCGGGTGCCTTTCCTCTCAGCGCGCGATGCCGCAACATCTCCGTCCTATATGGTAGTCTAACCTGTAAATTCATACCCACTCTCGCTGCATTAAGCGGTGTTGAAAACTGGGCAGTGCTATGGTTATGTTTAAAAAAAAATCGTAGATGCCCCGTGTTCTTCAAAGAATGACTATATTTAGAACGTATTCTCGATTTGTATCACCTCGATGGGTACTCCCCCCCCCAGTCCAGCAGCTAACAATATTGGGAGGGATTAAGTTCTGTTGAGGATTATTCATCGAATTCTGTGTAGATACATACTCAGCGAGTTGCGGAGCGGGGTTGGTACCGCATCCTGTACATTATCCACGCCGGACAATCCTAGGGTAGCGACAACACCCACTCATTCTCTTTTATTCTACCCTCCTTTTCTTGTCATTATATTTCACAGGCCTGACATAGGTCTTTCAATATATATCTAGCCAGCGGAGTAAGACGCGAACGCGCAGCTTCGGACGCGGGCTTCTAGCGTAAAAGATCGCGTCTACATATGTAACTACATATGTACTTGCTGCGGGTCTGCAATGGGATCAGGATGGGAAGGCGGGGGGGGGCGCGTGCTGTGAGGCTCTGATACGGGCCGGGGGAAGTTCGTCCACGGCTGCGCACCTAGGATGGAGATGTTGGCGCGCTCAGGGACGCGGGTCATTTTTCTCAATCGAGAAGTGAACTTTGGATTATAAAGATGGATCGCGTATTATATTATGTAACGTGATTATATAGATGTGTATACTCGCTCGCGCCTCTCCCGGTGTTCATTATACGTCCAGTCCACGCTCTATCCGTCCCGCCATCCCCGTTCGCAGGCAGTTACTCACGCGTACTCGTAGCACAGGAACCCGGGCGGCCTGCCGGGAAGCGACATTCCGCGGGTGTGCATGACCTGGCCGACTTCGACCTCGAGGCGCGGGCCGGCGAGGGCGCCGAGGTCGAGACGGTAGTCGAGCGTGACGTTCCCCGGCGGCGCGTCGGGCCACAGCGGGATCTGGAAGGCGGCGCGCGGCGCGATCGGATTGCCCATGTCCCACTGGTTCTCCTCCGACTGCTTCTGCCACTGCGCCCAGATGCGGTCGATGTTGGCGTGGTGCGGGAAGAAGACCGGGTCGCCGGGCGAGACCCAGGGGTCCATCATCTGTAGACCGTGTCAGCGGGGGACGAGGGAGATAGGGACGGGGAAGAAGGAGAACGTACGTCGCCGCCGACGCTCATGTGGCCGGTGTTGTGGATCCCCAGGTTGGTGTTGGGGTCGCCGTCGCCCTCGAGGACGACGGCGAAGCGCTCGTAGTCCTGCGACGCGAGCGCGTCCTGCTCAGCCGCGGGCGTGAACCAGCGCGACGCCGGGAAGCGGATGATGTTCCGCTTGATGCAGCGCTCGTGGTAGGACGTGTCGTTCGTGTAGCCGACGTGGATGACGGTGTCCTTGAACGGGCCGTCGACAAGACAACCGCCGCCGTCGGCGGTGATGTTGAGGAACTGGATGACCGCCGTCGGGTCGTACGCGCCGTTGCCGCCGAAGCCGTGCGACGCCGACCACATCGGCGACGTGAAGATGTCGTGGCCGTCCTGCTTCGCGTCCCACCACGGCAGGTAGCCCGAATAGCCGCATTCCGACCGCAGGACACGTTCGTACTCGTAGCTGTCGGGGCGCACGCCATCAGCCACGCAATTTGGGAAGCGGGGAGGGAGAAACAAGGGACGTACAGATAGAGCCGGTGCCACGGAAGGAACTGCCCGGCGTTGTGGACCATCGGCATATATATCTGGTGGGTGTAGATGAAGTCGTCCCAGCGGGTCCTGACGCCCGCGGCGAGTGCCTGCAGCGCCCCCGGCGAGTCGATCAGACAATTGACGGAGCGGAGGAACTCGTCCTGCTGGTCAGTCGAGAGCGTGCGCCTGGACAACGTTAGCCTCAGCCCTGTCCGAAGCACGGGAGGGGGAGAAAACGGACCATTCCTTCCGTATGGCGGGGTTCTTGCATTTGCGGCCGCGGCTCTTCGTAGGAGGAGGACGGTAAGTGGAATGGGGGCGGTGGCTCTCGATGCCGGCATCCTCGCGGGACGGCAGCCCGGCGGAGACGGCGACAAGACTGAGCAGCCCGGCGGCGGAGAGGAAGAGCTGGGTGAACAACATGCCGGAGCCGTGTGTGTGTGTCGCTGAACAGGAAAAAAGAGACCGGAAAGCACGTCGCCCGCTGCTGGATTGAAGGGAAAACACCAGACACCAATGCCGGACACCGGTCCCTATATATACATTCACATCTCGACGGGGTGAGGGGGGAGTCGATTGGGCGACGATGCGAGACAACCAGACCGCCAGTTGGGGAAGAATCGCCCCACTCCAGCCTCTGCTTCTCTTCACGCACAGCCTGGAGCTCCCGTCAGGCGGGGCTGATGGGTGGGGCCGCCGGCATTGCCAAGGGTGCAAGCGACCGACAGCCACGAGAGAGCCAGGCCTTGCATCGCCATCGTATATACCAGCATCATCCTCCACGCCCGGTTAAAGATAGCATCCTTTTTTCGACTGCGCTCTCGCTTGGAAGGACGGCATCGCTCCTGCATCCCCGCAGTGCGACGTGTGGGTGCAAAAGAATGGACGCCGTTCGCGCCCAATCGGCAGCGATTCAACCGGAGTGTGAGGTATGTGCCGGAAATAGAACCGCGCAGGTTACTATGTACTCCAGCTCTCTCGGCCGAGACGACGTCGATCGGCATTCGTGCATGGGGCTGCACGCAGTCGATGCATGGCAGTACATGGCATTGCTGGCTAGGATCAGGTCCCGAGTGGTACGACGGGCCGGGCGGGCGGGCCACCGCGCCAGGGAAGCACGGCACGCACCTGGAACTGAGACGGCTAAGCTTTTGCCAAGCTGGGGGCTGACAGCGGGGCTGAGGGCGCGGTGGCGGCGGCTGTGGCTGTGGCTGATGCTCGGCGCGGCTGCCGGTAGATATGTGTCTAGCCACTCCGCAAGAATAGCCACGGGAGCCGGGAGAACATCGCGCAACCGAACACACGAGTCGGAGGAAACAGGAGCCGGAAACGGTGACAACGGGTATCCATGTCCATGTACCGAGGCCGCATGCAATCAACGGCTGATTAAAGAGGAAGGCGGAGGAATCGAGTCCGCACGCAAACCACAGCAGTCGATCGCGAGTCGTCCAGTGGTTTCTGCTATTAGTATGCTATCTAGCGGCAGCCGGAGCGGCTGAACAGCTGCGCCCGTTTCCGTTAGCCCGAAAAGAAACGAAAAGCAAAAATGCCGAAAACACGCCGCGGTCGGGATCCGCTCAGCTCACCGGTTCACGCGCTAAGCCGGCCACATCCCACCACGCTGGCCCGCATGCGACGGGGGGGGCTGGGCACCGCACGAACAGGGCATCATGCTCGGCACGCAGCCACCGTGCAATGCGGGTTGCGGTGCGCGCCATCACGTGCACCGGCCGGCCTCGGTCGAGCCGGGTGCGGTTCGACAAGGCGGACAGCCGGCGCTGGCCGTGCGATCCGTGCTGCCCCCCCAGAGAGGCAACTACGTGGCGTGCGTTCTGCCAATGAACCTCGCCGGCTGCTGTCTTTCCGGCTGTACGTCTTTCGGCAGCCGTGGAGATTGTGCGCTCGCCGCACAGATCGCCCAGCTCGGTGCAAGCGCAGCGCTCCGTGCCGACGTGACACGCACCTCGGCGGGCCGGCGGGCGGGCCGGCGGGCGGCCTGCAGTCTGCTGCGCGGTGGGTGCGGATCCAGTTCCGCCCGGCGCCGCCAAGACGGTGCGACCCGCGGTGGCTGGGAGCGGACAAGTTGGCTCCACCGCGTGGAGACGGAGACGGCTGGACGGATACGGCGATCACGACGGCTTGGCGCTGCGAGGGCCGGCACGGACGCGGCGTGCAGAATGGTGCACGGGGCGCGGGGTGATGCAAGGCAAGGCCAGTAGATACTTAGTTATAATGTAGTGGGATTTCCAGTTAGCGACCTGCTGCACACAACCCATGCCGGCATTCCATCCGCTATGTAGATGGACAGATACATGCGAGACTGTTCCAGGTGACTGTCTCGCTGGGCTCCCTTGCATGCAGTCGAGTGAGTATGTACCTGAGTCATGTTTGTTGGCGTTCTGCTCACTGCAGACTTCGCAGTACATGTCTCGCACAACACTCAACCAAAAAGCAGTCAGCACCGGCAGCCGTGGCAGGGGCAACTGTCTTCGCATCGACGACGGCGGTTTCCGCGGTGGTGATGTGCTACATGGGCAACCAGCCATCCGTCCTGACGCGCACGGCCAACCACCGCTGCGTCCGCAGCCAGTCCACAGCGCCCTGGCCCACCCCCACGCGGCGGAGCGTGTGAGTTCTAGGTACTCTAGAGTAGATAGGTAGCGCGCTTTCGCTGTCGTCCGGGCTGCAGGCGACGTTTGTATGCACATAGATAGAGTGTAAGCCTCAGCATCTTATCATCGCAGCCGACGCCAGAGTTCTCGTTCCGGAACTCGACAATCCCAGCGAACTTTCCCCTGATCGGGAGCGGGCTTGAAGGTGGCCCCGAGAAGCTCGTGAGACGCACAGAAAGGGCCTCCGGGGCAAGCGGTTGATTGATGCTCTTGTTCTCTCCCACGACGGACCGAGGCACCGGCAGAGTCAGCGTGACGAACATCTGCGCGAGCCAGCGGCTGAACGAAACGGCGCCGATGCCACCCATCCGCCGGACGACAGAGTCGGGAACCCGATCGTCGAGCTCGTCGCATTCGGCGGCGACCATACGGCTGAAACCGAGCCACCTCGATGCGGTGGACATACTCCGCTAGAGCACGATGTTGCTCCGCACAGAGCTGGCAGTATCCCGGGCGTGCACTTGCATCGAACGGTGGGGATGCGTGGAGGACGACCGGCACGAAGCCGTCAAGCGTGATAGTAATCGCTTCATGTGGGTTAGATATCTCGATGGGCGGTGAAGGGAAAGGGCAACGTACGGTGCACTAGTTGGAAATGTCGTCTCGCATGTTGTATGTATGAATGTTGGGAGAATCTAGCTTGCTAGCCAGCTGGCACTGGAGAGCATGAGATGCCGCGTGACAGGCTCGCCGACGACCAATCCAACCGCAACGTCCACTGCGACAGTGCTGGTGCTCACCAAGCGAATGCGGACGCACATAGCTCGACGAGCTGCGGATCCAACAAATCCGCCGGGAGCAGCTGCTGGAACAAGATACCGCTTAGTAGCCCGTCCATCGGGAGATCACCGCAGCACTCCTCCATCGTCTCCAAGCCATCGGTCGGCCTCTCCCAAGAGTTGCCCATTGTTACGGCGCTACCACTGGAGGGAGCGGTAGATAGGCCGTGGAATTCATGCCATTGACCAGAGCGGCTCTCGGATACGAGTCGTGTTGACCATCCAGCTTTGCTGAGGATACATACTCCATGAATGCCTGTGCCGGTGTCAGCAGTCGCGTCGATGGTGGAGCCCGGCCGGGAATACCACTCGTCTCGCGTCGCCTCGCATCGCCTCGCATCGCCGGGCATGCTTTGCCTCCCCCCAGGCTCCTTGTCGGAAGAAGTGAGCGGTGCCTTGGGCGACTGGAGATGGGTGGAGTGTCTGAGTGACACGCATAATGCGTCCATGCTTGGCCTGGAAGCACAAAGTGGACACAGTGCAACTCGAAGCAACCGTGAGGCTCCATGTCCATCCAGAATCCTCCCCTGCTGCTGTCTCCAAGCAGAGGTCAGTCGCAGAGCGTCCGGCTGGGCTTTGGAGCGGGGACCTTGCACTGCAACCAGTCGGCCATCTTCCACGCGGCAGTAACAATAGACAAGTGCATCCACATTCCCCCCCCGCCGCGTAAAAGATGCCCACCCGGCCGTGGGAAGGAAAGCGAGAGGATGAAGAGCCGGTTCAAGATACGGGACCTCCTCGCCGATGTGGGACACTGAGGTGCAGCCAGGCGGTACTGGACTTCCTGATCCACCACGGATGTGGGAAGACTAGTGCCGGCTGAGGATGACGCAGGGAGTGAGGCGTCCGAGTGGGAGCTCCGCGAGAGGAGGGAGCGGGAAGAGGAGCGGAGGTCGGAGGTCGAGGAGCTGGATGTCGAGAATGAGGAACAGCCTCCGTTTCTCCCCATGCCCTTGTTCGTGGCATCCGCGGGAGTGGACTAACTAGCTAGGGGGCGGGTCTCGTTTTCCTTTGTTCTTTCTTTTCTTGGTGCGCATCTCACCTTCTTGGGACGGGCCTGGGCGGAGGGCAAAGAGCTTGTAACGTGCCACCATCGCACGGACCGCGGACTGCGGACGGGAAACGGACTCGCCGAGGTCCGTCTGGTCATGCGAGTAATGAATACCTTATGTAATCAAAAAAAAGGATGCCCCGCAGCGAACGACCCGTGCCGGAAGAGGCTCTTTCCCTCCGCTCACCGGCGACGAAACAACCAGTGCATAAGTAGTTACATACCTACTTCTTACATAATACTTACGGCTCAGCCACCGCGACTTGCACGCTTAGGCAGCAGGGATGTCGGTTTCTACCCTATTCGGCAGCCACTCCAGCCACAGCCACACATAGTTATTAAAAAAAATAAAAATAAAAATAACTTTGATGTTGGCGTTTGTTGTGGAAAAGGGGACAAGTGAATGCACACGGCACTCGAACTCTCATCCCCATTACTTTGTACATACAACCACGATTACATCTATTTCGCGTCCACTTTGCAATGACTTCTATTCCCGAGAACGCCGAATTTTGGTGCAACAAATTATTCTATCGCCACACTCCTATCGTTCTGACGACGGAAGAATTCGACACGTTTGTACTGTGACCTCTCATGAGTACAGTGTGCGCAAAACTCAGCGATTGTCCCTCAGCGGAACGGCGAAGTTACAGTACAGAGATGTGAGTGCCCGAATAAGAAAAAGTGAGAAGGGGGGGCTAATCCTCCTCCAGCGAAGGATGGGGGTGAGGAAACGATACGGAACAGCACGACAGCCTGGGCTTTGCGGTCAAAAGTTACGCGCACGTTCAACAAACCAATCACTGTGACTGGTGGTCGAACGTTTGGATGCAGAACAACACCAGCACGATCTGGCTAGAAGCAGGGAGATTGCGCCTTCTGCTCTCGCAATCCAACTGGCGACGGCAGAAGCATCGAAGGGATGGATATCAACCGGCACAAGTTATGAATATCGCGTTGAAAGGAAGGAGGCGGCACAACCCAGAGCTCCGAACGCCTAATTGCGATCTATGGAGTGCACATGACACGGTAAGAACATGAAAAGGAGGGTGTATTTTTATTGATATTAATATATTAATCGATTCGTTTAGTAAACACGTACAAAACGCAGCACGAGGCCTTCCCCGATCGGACGAACGTGTACATATGAAGACCACCACCTCTCGGCAGGATGCTGATGGAGCGATCCGTCCCCTTGGGGAGAAAGGGCGGCTACACGAAGAGTACGACCCCAAGAGATTAGATAGGTTCCGCAAACGGAGGCAACGGAGCCACCAGCTGACTTGCTGCCCGAACATAGGTATTGCAAGGAAGAATGGTACCTAGACCATGGGAATCACAATCAAGCCTTTTTTTTGGGTCCATAGAGCTTTTGCGCTTGCGGGTTGATGGGAAGGGAGTGATGAAAAAAGGTTCTTTACTTACTTACTTTCCTAACATGTGTGGCTGTTGCTGGAGTATGTACTGTAGATAGTTAGTTGCCGAATAAGGCACCCCTGCATGCACGCAGCAACCGATCCCCGCAGCCAGCACGCCATATTCACGCGCGGGGGGAGCAGCGGAGTCAAGAAATGACACGGATTACATATCCTCAGCCTGAGTAAGATCGACCGCCCTGGAGTTAAACGTGCACTTGTGTAGGCAGGTATCTAGAGTATCTATCTAGATAACTAGACTACTAATCCCTCGCTGGCGGCTGACCTGCCGTCGTGTCAGCACTTTACATATCTATATACATAGAGTAGATTTGTTACTCCGATTACGATAGTCTACTCTGCCACCTACGGCGCGGTCCGCCACTGGGGATCCTGGTGCTTAAGTTAACGCCGAGCGTGTCCAGGGTTCCATCGGCGTTTGCGGGGCTAGCTATCCGCACAGGATGCCACACAAGCCGATGATGTTCGGAGGTAAAAAAAACATCTGCGCCGAAATGCTTCGGACTCTCGACGGCCAGCACCAACGCTATCTACCGTAGAGTAGCATGGCCCCCTCCGGCGAGATGGGGAACACGAACTGGAGGACCGGCGAGAACGGTACGGATACGCGAGGGAAACGAGTATAAAGACGCAGTGCTCGCCAAATGTGGAGATCAGAACTCATCGGCAGCAGCTTCAGCTCCATCTTCAGCGGCTCCGGAACGGGTCACCACTCCCTCCACTTCCACTCCCACTCCCACTTCCGCTTCCACTTCCACTCCCACTCCCGCTCCCACTCCCACCACTACCACCATGTCCACCCCGCTCGTCTGGCTCATCACCGGCTCGACCTCGGGCTTCGGCAGCGAGATCGCAAAGGCCGCGCTCGCGCGGGGCGACCACGTGATCGCGACGGCGCGCGACCCGACGAAGGCGTCGATGACGGAGCTAACGTCGCTAGGGGCGTCGGCACTAGCGCTGGACATCACGAACGACGACACCGTGATCTCGTCGGCGGTGGCGTCGGCGGTGGCGATCCACGGGCGGCTCGACATCGTGCTCAACAACGCGGCGTACATCCTGGAAGGGGCGGTCGAGGAGTGTTCCTCCGACGAGGTTTCGGCGATGTTCGACACGAACGTGTTCGGGCAGCTGCGGATGCTGCGCGCGGTGCTGCCGTACATGCGCGCGGCGCGCAGCGGCGTCGTCGCGAACATGGGCTCGATCGGCGGCTGGGGCGGCATGGCCAACGGCTCGCTGTACTGCGCGAGCAAGTGCGCGCTGCTCGCCATCAGCGAGGGCCTGCGCCTCGAAGTCGCCCACCTCGGCATCGACGTCACGCTCATCGAGCCCGGCTACTTCCGCACCGACTTCCTCAGCGGCGGCCACAAGGTCACGCCCAAGCGCCACATCGCCGACCTCGACCCCGCCACGAAGCCAGTCCGGGACGCGCTCGTCTCGCTCAACAGGGAGCAGCCCGGCGACCCGGCCAAGGGCGCCCGCCTCATCGTCGAGGCGCTCACGAAGTCGGGACGGTGCCACGGCCGCTCGCTTCCGAGACGACTGCTGCTCGGGTCCGACGCCATCGAGTTCACCGGAAGCCAGATGGAGACCTGGCAGAAGGAGATCGCCGAGTGGAAGGAGCTGACCCTCAGCACCGACCACGACGACGTGGCGAAGAAGTAGGGAGGCCCGGTTGACGGATGGACGGCTCTTTTCTTTCTTTTACTACTTCTTTTCGATTCTCGTTTTGTCCGTAGCTAGCCGGGAAGAAGTCTGTTTCGTGGATCACAATTTCCAGGCCCGCAATCAAGCCATCGCGTCATGGCATATCACCGAGATCCATAGTAGCTGCAATCGCTTGCGAGTGACTGAGAAACAAATCGAACCACCATAACCCACTCTGCCGTATTCACCCCAAGCCCAACCCTCATTCATCGCGCGCGTAGCATGTGGGTCAGGCTAGGTTCCCGCGCCTGTAGGGGGCATTCACTTCTTCCGCAAGAAAAAACTATCAAGCCTTAGCCCGTGAAGTCGAGAGTGAATGCAACGCCGCTTCCTCTGAGTAGCCATTAAAAAGAGAGAGAGAGGGGGAGGAAAAAACCGCAAATCATGAGTAGGCCCTCTCCGTATGAACGGAACTCGGTTTCGATGTCACATTTCGGGAGTCCATCGCGACAGCCTACGTCTACACACATGCGCGCACTGCAGGAAGTTGATATCACTATCCCATTCAATCGCTCCTATCATCCTCGCTATCTAGCCATCATTTCCGCCTCGTTGCCAACAACGCAGAAAAAAAGGCCAAACATTTGAAAACAGAAGATACTTATTTCTTCCTCGGAAGAAAAGGGGGGGGGGGGGGGGGGGGGGGGAAAAAAAAAGAAAATACCAAAAAAAAAAAAACAAAAACAAAAACAAAAAAAATAAAAAAAAAAAGTATA
>Ga0307508_10000443_pt1 | contig 49472 bp, 60 predicted proteins | sample 9_EM_MG_FD_203089 | JGI IMG/M metagenome (GOLD analysis project Ga0307508, IMG submission 203089) | Populus trichocarpa ectomycorrhiza microbial communities from riparian zone in the Pacific Northwest, United States - 9_EM | ecosystem: Host-associated > Plants > Roots > Unclassified | place... | reverse complement strand
CCCCCCCGCCAATCTTTTTTTTTTAGTTTTTCCCACCCACCCCCCCCCCCCCCCCCCCCCCCCCCCCCCGCTGGTGCCGCTGCCCAGGACGTGGAGCGCACAGTGCCAATGCGAGTGTCGATTTCTCTGGGGGTGTTTACGGCGAGCGAGTCAGCGGCGCCGGCGCCCATACCATATCTACCCATCGTCGAGAGGCGGCGGAGGTGGCAGAAGCAGGAAGGAGGAGGGGGAAGGAGGAGGAGAGGGAAGGAGGAGGAAGAGGAAGGAAAAGAAAGAGGAGGAGAGGACGCCACTAAAACCAAAGCCCAGGTAGGAAGGAAAGTCGGTGCCATGACGGACAATGGGCGGGTGCAGCACCGGATCGCTTTCCCTAGCGTTCGTCCGTGCATACCAGAGAGGCAAGCGGTGGGGGCGGTTCCCCCGCGAATGTGGGCAGTCTGTCCGTCTGTCCGTCCGTCCCTCTGTCCGTCCCTCTGTCCGTCCCTCTGTCCGTCCGTCTCCCTCTGTCCGTCCGTCCCTCTGTCCGTCCCTCAGTCTGTCCGTCCCTCCCTCTGTCCGCCCCTCCCTCTGTCCGTATGCGAGTTGAGTTTGGCCACGGCACGGGATGTCCCCGATCCGACCGGAAGGTGGGAGCGAGCTCGAGCGGATTCTGCCGCTGCCGAGATCCTCCCTTGGAATCGGCCTCTTCCGTGGGGATGCCGGCTCGCGGCCGTTGAGAGACAGCAGAGTCTTTTTTATGTAACTCCCTGCCAGGCTGACCGAAGGCTGGGCGGGGGCCGCCTTGCCCACTTGTTCCATTATTGTTCCAGAACCAGTACCGGCGATTCCCCGAGGAGACTTTTTTTTCCCCTTCCTTCCTTGCTCGTCCTTGCTCGGCCTCGCTCGCACAGCCCCGATTTGGCCTGGTCGCCCCTAAAGCCTCAAAAAAGCCAAGAGCCCATACTTTCACCAAGTATGTAGATACCCAAACTACTTCCCCACCACCACTACCAGCACTACCACTACCAGCACTACCACCAGCACTACCACCAGCACCACCACCAGCACCACGGCACAGTCACCATCCTCCAGCCCCAAACTATCACCAGCCGACCCACAGCCCAGTCTGCTGCCAGCACGCAGAGTTCAAACGTCCCAATTATCCTTCGGTCAGTCCAGTCGCGCATAATGTGCGTCGCATATCTCGCGCTCTCTGTAGCATGCTTGCTCAGTATTATTATGTAGGTACGGCCAATGTTGCTTGGCCCACGGCAACTGCAACTGCAACTGCAACTGCAACGTTTTCAAGATTAACCTGCAACCAACTGCTATTTGCCATCTCCACTACTACCGCTACACACTGCTACTACATACCGCTCTGCTGCCGCTGCTGCTGCTGCTGCTGCTACTACCGCGCTGCTGCAATACGTCCACGGCCCCAACGCAAGCTCGCTGCCGTCCACTGTGGCCCCATCCCCCAACCCCCCTCCACCTCCTCCCACTGACCTGGCAAAAAAATAAACCCGTACGTGCCTCGGGAACAAGAGCCTCACGGGGACTGAAAGCTCGGAGGTTCATGCCTGAGTATACTGTGCTGCTGCTCCACTCGTACCCTCTCATGTCCGTGCTTCTTCGACCAAGCCTTTGCCGTTACGGATCAACGAGACGCAACAGGCTGACCACCCGTCCCTCGCAGTTCTGGATTTGATAGTTAGGTTGAGAGAAGAGAGACAGAGGCGGACGGAGACGGACGGAGACACAGAAAAGAGAGCTCTCGTACCGGGGAGTTCCCACTTAGCGACCCATTTTGATCCCATCCCGAGCTCGGTAAAGGTCTTGTATCCCGGAATCCAAGCCGGGAAATGTTCTTGGCCCGACAACCGCAGGCCATTGTTGTATCGACCCGACAGAGTCCAGAAGCCATCGACAGCACCGCGAGCACTGCGCGCAACCAACGCCCGCAGAGTCCGTCGTCTTCGCCCGAGGGAGTTGTGCGCGTTGCTTTCTTGCTTGTGTACAAGGCTGGAAGACAGGGAGGGCACAGATCAGGGCCGGGGAAAGGCAGGCAAGGCTTTCGCGAGTGTGTGGGGAGGGGGGGAATTGTGTTCCAGAGACGGCGAGAGGCTGTTAGCTGTGCTGCGCTGTGGGGATCGCAGTAGCTTGCAGGGCGCTACGCTGCACAAGGGATCGAGAGCGCGAGGTAGGGAGACACACACTCCTACATACATACATACAGCAGCGCACGACGGCGGGGCGGGAAAAGAGCTCTGATACATACTCGACATACGTCAACGACCTCCCGACTTTTATTCTCAGCGCAACGGCTGCAAGACAGCGGCCATTCGTGCGCCACACCGAACAGCGACCCAGCTTCGCAATCCTCCACACGATATCCCTCCCCGTTCCACTGATTCGTAAAATAAAAAATAAATCCCAAAAAATAATAATACTCGTTTGGACCGGAAAGCAGCCCCTGCGCCCACCACTGGCTCGTTTTGTCCCCCCACCCCCCGTTCGCTCTTCCCCGGTTGTTTGTTTGTCTGTCTGTTTCTGCCCCTCGGATGGACCGCGATCTCGACATGCAGAACAACATGCACAGGGAGCGCCGGACGTTGTCCGTGCCCACAATTTCATATGAGGACGTTGACCAGCACCAAGATCTGGAGATGGCGGCGCAACATGGCTTCATGAGCGCCGCGCCGCCGCCGTCGCCCCTTGCGCCGGCGGCTGCTCTCGGTGCGACCGCGGGGTGGCCTCCGCAGCCCCATCCAGGGCAAGCTCCATCGCCGTTTGGTCACAACCATATGGCCACGCTGGGGAAACCCCATGTGGCCAGATCCAGATCCGCGTCGACCTCTTCGTTGTCGACGCCCACGCCAGGAACGCCAAATCCGAAGAAAAAAATCGTCACTGCCTGCCAGAGATGTCGGACGAGAAAGATTCGCTGCGACGGCGCTCTCCCGGCATGCCGCAGCTGCGTCAAGGCGGGTGTGGAGTGCATCGAGGTCGATAGGGCCGGGGACAACAACATGCCGAGAAGGTGAGCTTGGACCCCCAATGCGAACCCCCCCTCACGGTGCGCTTTTGTTTTCTCGAAGGAAGGGCTGAGGCATCCCCCGGTGGCCACTGTATAGCTAACATCTCTACAGCCATGTCCTCGAGCTCGAGAACAGGATCAAGTGGCTCGAAGATATCGTGAGAGCACGATGTCCCGATGTTGATCTTTCGATCGGCCCCACGGTGGAGCTCCGTTCGAGGCCGGCACCGCCCGCGATACGGATCGTCACGACGGGACCGGACTTCGACCAGCCTCTTCAGTGCATGAGTTCTACATCATCTCCCATCTTCGCACTGTCGCCAGCGTCGACATGTGCCACGCCAGTGTCGTTCGAGTTCTCGTCTCCGGGGGTATCGCCAGGGCACCTGCGGCCCATGAGCCCGTTCACGTTCTCCGAGGATGGCCCTTCCCGTGCTCCGTCGCCGGCCCCGCCGAGCCCGCTGATGCTGGCGCAAGATACTCCAGCACTTCCCCACGAAGTCTGCTTGCTGGCCCTGTCGGCGTCCGAAGAACCGAAATACTTTGGCTCGTCGTCGGGGCTCAACTTTGCCCGCATGGTCTTTGGGGACGACAGAACCGATCTGCAAGATTGCGACTTGGAGGGATTGGAACGGCATGCGCCGGTTGTTGACGCCGAGCCAGCCCCATTGCCAACCATGGAGGAGTGCAGACTGTTTTCCAAGACGTACTTCGAGTGTGTCCACATGCAGTACCCGTTCCTCCACCAACCGACCTTCGACGCCTGTCTACGGGCCGTGTGTCGAGCGCGGGACCATGGCGATGTGGGAGGACTGCCTCAGGGCTTTTCGGCACCGGTGGCACGATTCCAAGCATCCCTTGTCCTCTCGATCGGAGCGCACATAGTGTCGACACAGAGGGGCAGGAATTTCAACAGCGAAGGCTATTATGCCGCAGCACTGCGGCTAGCCGGCGATGTGTCGTTTACAGGCAGCCTCCAAGGTGCACAGAACGCACTCTTGCTAGCTATGCGCAGCCTGTTTGCAACCGGCTGCCGGAATCTGTGGTACCTGAACGCGGTAATCATGGCCACCTGCATCGACCTGGGCCTGCAGCGACGATTCGAGATGGTTGACCAGAACAAAGCGGCTCTCAAGCGACGTGTGTTCTGGTGTGCGTACTCTCTCGACCGGAATCTGGCCATCGCCCTCGGCAGGCCTTTCTCACTCCGCGAGGAATCCATCGATGTGGATCTCCCACAAGATACTGACAGCGACGAGGAACTCTTGAATCTCTCTCATCCATCGGGGATCCCACAGTCCATCGGGACCTCGAGGGGGGCTCCCTTCAGCTGCTCGGTGTTCATGTTCAAGATAATGAAGATAATCTCGAGCATCAAGTCGACGATGTACCGGGTTTCGCCATCCGCTGCCACTTGGGATATCGGCGAATGGCAGATAAAAACCTATCAGCAGCTTCTCGACCTCCAGGATCAGGCCCGGTCCTCCCTTACGCTCATGCGTCGGGGCTCCGGGCTTCCGTCGCAAGTCGCAGGCTCACAGCTGGTCGAGCTGAAGCTCCACGAAGCTATCCAGTTGCTTTTCCGGCCGAGCCCGATATTCGTCCATCCGACTCCGTTCGCTCTGGACAAATGCTTCCACTCGGCGGTCGAAACCGTCAGGATATACTACAAGCCCAAGCGTTACAACGATCCGTCGCATCACCCGTACACCCGCCTGACGGAGAACTCGATATTCCTCGCGGGCATCACGATGCTCTACAGCCACCGGACCTGTCGCGAGGTCCGCGAGAAAGCTGGGAACGAGTTCCTGGCGGAGGAGATCAGGTGCTGCTCTCAGCTTCTGGCGGACCTGGCTCAGCTGTGGCCGACGGCGCAGAAATCGAAGACCAAATTTGATTCCCTCGCCTGCTCGACCCTGGCGTTCTCCTCCGCCACCGCGTCGTCACGCATGCTCTCGCCTCACGACAGTGCGCGCAGGGCTTCCGGAGGCTCGGTCCGAGCGTTCGCGGAGAGTCAGACACTGGAAGTGCCCTCGCTTACGCCACTAGTTCCACCCGCGCCACCCCAGCCGTCAATCTCCAATAACGGGTGGTACGCGGCCGAAGTTGGGGCGCCCCCGGGCAGTCCCAATCCCGACCTGTGGGTGGCCGAATCTAGCTGGGACCTCCAACCTTCGGCGGAGGATTACATGATCAATGCGATGGAGGGGATCCAGCCGGGAACGGATATGGACATACTGGCGAATCTGATAAGCGACGATACGACGATGTGGGAATGGAGCCCCCCGACCAGCAACAGGAACAACAGCAATCGCGGTGACTAGCCGCCGATTTGCTGGACGAGTGGCTCGAAGGGCTGGGTCTCCCGACTTGTGGGCTCGACTAGGTAGCTCTCCTTCCGGCCCCCGTCGGTGCCTCGAAGGGCCGCCATCACCTCATACACCTATCCTCCATCCCATCCATCCATCCGCCCGCCCATCTATCCGCCTATCCATCCATCATCTATCCATCGTGCGTCTATCGTCCATCTATCCATCCATCCTCTCTCTACTTTACCTCTCTGGTGTGTGTGTGTGTGTGTGTGTGTGTGTGTGTGTGTGTGTGTGCGTGTGTGTGTGTGTGTGTGGTTACATGGCGTTGAAAGGGTTAGCTTGCCAGTGCGCTGTTTTTCATACCCTGTGTTTCTCGTGTTGGCTTTTTTCATGTGTTATACCATTTTTCGCTTTCAATTTTCGTTTTTCCCTCTCCTTTTCTTTACGGCTTTTTGTGTTGCATGCGTGCGAAGAAGTACGCAGTAGGTGTCAAGTTGCGAGTGGAATTGGGTGGGGGCGACCATTTCAGGAGGGCTGGGAATGAGGAATGAGGGGGCTATGTAAGTACGGTATCTAGGCTAGACAAATGGTTTCGTTCCGCTATTCCCCGCTTATTTTTCAGCTGTGATTTGGGGTAGTCTAAGTACATACATACATAGAGTACATACGATCACAGACTGGCGTCCTTTTGTGTGCGTGGGTTAATCACGAAAAATCACTCGATGATTGGGGGGGCTGAGCCAGCCGTGCGGCGAAGACAGAGAGAGGAGAGAGAAAAAAAATGAGCTAGATAAATAGTCTAATATCACGGGGGGGAGCTCCGCCTCCACGTGGCGAATGGCGAATGGCGAGTGGCGGACGGGCGAACCGGCGGAGATGAAGCCGTGCACGCGAGCACGTCCCGTATCCACATGAAGGAAATGAAGGCGGGCCTGTACCACGAGGACGGGGGGGGGGAGTCAGCTGCTGCGCTCAACATATTCCCCACGCGCCCCCTTGCTCGGCCGCCGCCGCCACCGCCACCGCCACCGACGACGACGGGCACAAGCTTGGGGGGGGGGGGGGGGGGGGCTCTTGTCCGCGTGCACATCCGGCGGTGGCGATTTTTTTTTTTTCCTTTTTGTTTTCATTTTTTTTTTCTTGCTTAGATAGTGCTACCCATCTAAGTACATTATGTAATATCTACCTTGTATGTAGAGTTATATGTATGTATATATGCGTTCGCCAGATATGCAGGGCTCGAAAGCCCGCCCCTGCGTCCCAGAAGCTTGTATGTATGTACTCCGCGGTGGGGTGGGTGCCGGTCGGTAATCGCTCGGCGAGACGGGGCTACATATCTACATACGCCGTTGGAGATGGCAAAGGCGGACGGACGACTACTAGCGCGTGTCGGCGCTTCTCGCGGTCGGGGCGTGGGCTTCTACGCTCGATCAGCACCCCCTACATAGGAGAAAATCGCACGCATGTAAACTGCCCGTCTACACGCCATACCCGGCCGAGACGCTGGGCACGTGGGGAGTGGCTCAGCGTGGCCGTCGCGGCTGTTGGCGCCGTGGCTGCCTCTGCAGAAGTGCGGCGGCAGTGTGTGTGTGTGTGTGCGAGTTGGGTGCTACGGCGCATAGGCACGAACGCGGCCGCCCGTGGTGCCGGACCGCCAGCGGCTGCGTTGCTGTCGCGGCAAGGCGCGGGTGTCGGCTGTGCTCTGTCCCGCGGGGATATCACGGCGCCCGAGAACCTGGAAGGAGGCCGCGGCGTGCGGGAACGTCGCGCCTGCCTGCCTGGTAGCTGGTGGGGGTTTGCGCTTTCCTCTGCAGAACATATCGCGCTCTGCTGTCTTACTCGCTGCTGAACTCCAGTGCGGGTGGGGTACGTACCTAGCCTGGAGCTGCCCGTCCGTCATGGAGAGTGACTCGTCAAGCGGCGCGGCGCATCGCCGCCTACGGACACCGACGGCCCGCGATAACATCGTCATGATCCAGTAGGGTCGCATATTATCAATGAATCATCATCACCATCACCACCGACGGCCCGCGGTGTGTTTGCTCGGCGTTTCGTCTCGCAGGCGGATGAGGGGGGAGGTGCTCCAGCCGAGCGCGAACCGCTTGGTCTCGACCAGACGGTGTTCGGGCTGACAGGAAAAGGGGAGAAAGTTGTGCTGCGTCTAACGCTACGAATACGGTGGACAGGAAACAGACTCGATGCCTCCCCGGCAGGCGCAGAGCAAGGGGCCCGGTCCCACCTGCCGGGCCGGTCACGTGCACTCATACAGTGGTGAGACTCTGACTTGATAGCTACTATGCAGCAGACCCCCATTTCTTCCCCCCCCGCCGCCCTGCGGAAGGCGCTCTCTACCGGTACGCAAGCGGCCGCAGCTCCTCGTACCTGCGGTACGCGACCTTCTCGGCATTGGTCGGACTCCTCGCGCGGATCCCGGCCAGCGGCTCCTGGTCGGCGCACCTGACCATCTTGAAGCGGTAGAACTCCTCGTCCCGCGCCAAGCCCTTGCCCTTCCTCCTGGCGATCTCGTGCTCGACGACGGTGTACAGGCCGTCGTAGCGGAACCCGACGGCCGGCGCCCACCTGCTCGAGCCCTTGGCCCGGATGACGCGGACCGGCCGCCCCGTCTCGCAGCTGCGCATCAGCACCCTCGTGTGCGCCGTCAACACGGGCTCCGTGCTGCCGTCCGGCTTCCAGCCGTTGCTCCCAGAGTAGTACAGCACGTCGCCGTTGTCCTCGTCGGAGGCCTCGTAGCCGCTGGCGCCCGACGAGATGACCGAGAACGCGCCGACGTCGAGCTGTCCGTAGATGCCGGCCACCGGCGCGCCGTGGGCTCCGTCCCGGCGCGCGCACAGCTGCAGCGGCCACCACGTGCCCAGCGCGAGCCCGTTGTGGCCGAAGCGGTTCGCGGGCCGCGCCGGCACCGCCAGCCTGGGGTACTTCTTGCCCGTCTCGGTCACGTGGTGCACGACGCCCGCGACCATCCGCTCGTACACCTCCATCATCGTGCTCTCGTCCACCGCGGGGGCGGGTGTCTCCGGATCCTCCTCCTCCTCGCCCGCCGGCGTCATCAGTTCGTCCCACGTGATCTCCACCAGATCCTCCGGCTCCGGGGTCGGCGCCGGCCCAGCGGTGAGCAGTCTTTGGCCCAGGTCGTGTTGCTCCCACTTCGCCCACAGCTCCCGCGCCATCTCCTGCACGTCCTCGCCGAGCGCCGCCGAGCGCGACAGCGCCTCGACCGGAGCCATGATCCCGCTGGGCGCGAAGTCCACGTCCCAGCCGTGGAACGAATACACGCTGAGCTTCAGCAGCAGGTTGATCAGATCCGACCTGCGCTTGCCGAGCAGCTCCCGGTCGCTGGGCGCCGGCAGCATCCGCTCGAGATGGAGTCGGTACCCGTGAAGCCGCTTGCGCGAGATGGCCGGGTCGGTCGACGTGGGCGCCGGAATGAAGTCGGGCTGGTTGCTGGAACCAACGCCGCTGCCGCTAGCCGGAGCGGCGTCGGGGGAGAGGCGCGAGGGAGGCGAGCGTGGCGAGCGTGGCGCGTAGGGTGTATGCCTTGCCGGAGTGTGGCGTCCCCTGCCAACGATTTGGTTGAAGGTGAGCTTCTTCTTTGGGGCCATCTGTTCTTGGGTCGAGTTGACTAAACGCTGGAGAGATGCCAATATCCAGAGTGGTATAGGGTATCTCAACTGGACAAGCAAGTAAGTATGTTTGGCAAGAGATGTCCACTTGTTTTGGATTTTCTGGATCTTCTCTTTTTTTTTTTAAGTCTGATGGTGTTGCCCAGATACAACAGCTAGGGAAAAGCAGTGGAGGGAATAAGCAGTGGAAGAAAAAGCTTTGGGGAAGGGGGATATTTATACTATGTACATAGCTCCAAAATCAGCTGAGAAGAGCTTCTGACTCCTCTCCTATGTTGGGGCAGATTATCTGCAGTTGAGAGCCAGATTATCACCACCACCACCACAATTGCTTTTAAAGTTAAAGTGGCAGCCCAACCCACCTTCCAAACCAGGATGAACCCTCGCATCTTCCCTGGCCATCCAATCAGAAGCCGGAATGAATACGGGGAGCTCGGTCACCCCATGACCAGATGTGACAGCTGCAGTCTGCTGATACTCCACGCACATATCAGACTCAGACCGGCGAGGCATATCAACAGCAACTGGTTTAACGCTGTTGAGATTTGCCGTATACCCAGTCAGTCTCCTAGACGGTCGTACAGACTGCTCTGACTCACAACCACCCTTTGCTCACTCTTTTGGTACTGCGTGTTGTTGGGGAGTTGATGTGATCACATGATGGCTATCCACGTCGAGTGAGATAGAGTGAATGTCCATAGTATGAGATACTCGGCATTACAGAAGCAACACATCGGACAGTGGGAAATTTTTCTCTCGGCCACACGCACGCAAGACGATCTCAACGCCACCGGAATCAGACAAGAAGGAAAGCACGCAGACAGCAACGAAATGGCAGGCAAGATGAACATCATACACGTCTCTGGGCGTCCATCCATCCATTTCCCCTTCCCTCCTTAGCACACGCCGCTAGTTTTCTCTACGCTGGTTACCATTTGGTTGACTGGCTATCGTCCACCCTTCACACTGCCACCAGCGCTGCCAACCCTGTGGGCGTGGCTTAGAACGCGCCGACTTCGTAATTTTCCTGCGACGGTGTTAGGCTATCTGCTGTGGCGAGAAGTGAGAGCGATCATACCTCGGAAAAGAAAGTGCACACGACCGTCCTGTCGGCGAATTTTCGGCCGGCGAGCGACTTGAGGGCTGTCGAAGCCACATCCAGAGTCTCGAAGCGGACGTAAATCTACCAACAGGCAACGTTAGAAGAAACCCTGGAAATGCAGTGACGACCGGAAACAACCTTCCCAACACCAGCTGTCTGTCTAGAGCCGCCACTAGGTCGGGGAACCTTGAGGTCAACAAGTTTACCGAACTTCTGGCACTCATCCTTTATGTCCTCACAGATTTCTGCAATCCAAATCAGTACCCATTTTCCGTCTTCCTGGAAGAACGAGGATGACTTACCCTCGTACTCGTCGGGGTCCATCAACTCCTCGGGCGTCACCATGTTGAGCAACTGCAGAACCCTACTGGTCTCCAAGTCGGCGCTTGTAGTTCCGGCCATCATCGCCATGGCGTTGACACCCATCTCGACCCCAGCCGCCTGCTTCATTCCAATGGACGCACGCTGAACCCTCAGACTGCGGTCTCCAAGCTCCATATTATTAAGACCCTCAACGGCGATGTCGGTCGCCGCGGGATCGTGAAACTCGCAGAAAGCAATCCCCTAAAATTTCAATCCGCAGGCGGAAAGTCCGAGAGGCTTAGGTTAATAACTGTGTCCTATTTTGCAAGAATACTCTTGACTTGTAATGTGCGAGCGAAGGAATTGTTTGTTTTCTTGACGGGGCAAAAGGGGGTTAAGTCAAAGGTGTTTTGTGTGTTAGTACAAGGGGAAAATATACCTTTGAAACTTCATCTGTGGTATCCTTGACAAGCACAAACGCCTTTAGTTCTCCAAAACTCTTAAGCAGCTCAATCACCTGTTCATCCTGGAGATAATCGGGAACACTAGACACGAGGATTTTGTTCGGTGTATCCGGAACATTGTTGCTGATCTGGCCGGGCTCAGTCTCAAGGCCATCGTCAACAACGAGTGGCACGATGTAATCCTTTGGTCGCCTGATCTCCAACTTGGATCCGCCAAATTCAATCCCGGAGAAAGCCAAGCACACTGTAGTGTCGAGGGTATTCTTGAATTCAACCATACCCAACGACCTGTCTGAGTTAAGCTGTACCAGGGTCACAGGGTCGGGGCCACCCGTAGTGACGTTAAGAGGCGCCAGAAGCTGGTTGAAAAACTGCAGGAGAGTTTCTTCGTCAGTGCCTTGGGGAATGCCGCTGACAAGGAGACGCTTCGCCTGGCGTGAGTTCGTCGGTTTCAGGGCGGAGGCCGTGGCGACGCTGTTCGGCTGCGTCATAAACGCGTGGAGCCTAGTGGGGTCCATAGGAGCCTGTCTCGGTGCGCCAGGGAGTGGGAACATGCCTATCAAACGCATTAGCCATCGTCACCGCAAACAAGCTAGCGATGTCGGGAAACTCACCTGACAGCTTCGCTTGTTCGGATGTGACATTCTCATAGCCTTGTGGTTTGATGTCCCACATGGTCATCCGCCTCTTCCTCTCGGTGATAGGCGCTACGTCAGTCAAGTCGGGAGTAGGCTCCTTTCGTTTCGGCGGTGGGGTAGCCGAGCGTCTGCGCGAGAACGGGTCCCTCGCAGCCCGCGGATCCTCGTGTCTGCCGCTGCGGTCTCCGCGCCTGTCACCACCACCACCCCCACCCACACCCCCACGTCTGCGGTCTCCACGTTCGCGCTCAAACTCCCGGTCAATGCCTCTGTCGCCTCTGTCGCGTCCTCCGTATCGGTCATCACGCTCCCTGTATCTATCACGGTCTCCACTGGTAGCGGCAGAAGGGGCATCGCCTCCGTAAAAGTCCTCACGTCGGGATCTGCGGTGGCCAGGGGACCGGGTGCGCTCGCGACGGCGATCCCCACGGTCGCTGCGGTCAACACGGTCTCCACGATCTCCACGGTCTCCGCGTTCGGGGCGTTCGGGACGCTCGGCGCGCTCGTGGTGGTCGCCCCTATCTCTGTCCCTGCGACGATCAGAAGTCTTCAGCCGGACCGTCAGCCACCGTTCTGTTCAGAGATTTCGAGGCGCAACAACGTACGTGGTATTCACGGGTGGACGAGTGGCCACCGTATCTGTCTAAATACCATCGAACCAATTAGCATCAGGTTTCGAACGCCGTCAAGGCGCGAGCAAACTTACCACCGCCTCTCGAAGAGTAGCTGTCGCCGTTCATGGTGGGTGGTTTTGTGGTTGTGCTAGGTGTCAAACTCTGCGTATTTGGATGACGACGCCTCCCTGAATCTACTCGACGCTGCGCTGTACAAATGAGTAGAAGGGTCGTGCGAGACGGCTATTTGTAATTCCCTACAGCAGCTAAGGTGGCAATAGGATTTCTGATGCGAGTAATTTATTTCGGTGGTTTGACTGCGATGGAATCGGGTGGATGGATGGTGACTCGCGATTGAAAGGGATCGCGCTCCTCAAAACGAGAATGGGTTCGCGTGTCATGGTTGAATTGCCGGGTAACTACGGTAAATCCCATCCGCGCCATCTACATGGTTATCCTGGAGCGCACCCACAGTTGCGATAACACAACATTCTACGGGGAAAAAAAAGCCTCCAGCAGAGGCAAAGAAACATCGAAATTTGAGCTCAATTGCTCCAAGGATGGCCACCAAATCTCTCTACCGAACGGCTGCTACAAAGCGCCTGTTTGCAGTCTCTCGTTTCTACTCCGCCTCCAAGGGTCCTCTCGGTAGCTCCAATAACAGCAACGGCACCGCCGCCGATAAAGAAACACATTTCGGCTTCCAGACTATAAAAGAATCACTCAAGGCCAGCAAAGGTGATTCATTGTCCATTGGGCTGCCGTCCTCACTCCTCACGCTGTGTTCCCAGTTCACGATGTCTTCTCCTCCGTCGCCGCATCCTATGATACCATGAACGACGTCATGTCTTTTGGCGTGCACCGCCTGTGGAAAGATCATTTCGTCCGCTCGCTCGACCCTGGCCGCAAGCCCGGCGGTCAGCCGCTCAAAATCCTCGATGTTGCCGGTGGCACAGGCGACATCGCCTTCCGCATGCTAGACAACGCGGCCAAGATCCACCACGACTTCGAGACGTCGGTAGTGGTCGCCGACATCAACGGGGACATGTTGCGGGAGGGCGAGAAACGCGCTTTGGCTGCTGGGTACCTTCCGTCCAATCGCATCTCGTTCAAGGTCGAGGATGCAGAGACCCTCAGCACCATTCCGAGCAGTTCGGTCGATCTGTATACCATTTCTTTCGGTATCCGGAATGTCACTCGCATCCAGGAGGCGTTGAAGAGCGCTCACAGAGTGCTTAAACCCGGTGGTTTATTTGCGTGCATGGAGTTCTCAAAGGTGTCCCCAGCGCTGATGGAGGCCATCTACCAGCAATACTCGTTCAGTATCATTCCGCTGATGGGGCAGCTGGTTGCTGGAGATCGGGATAGCTACCAGTACTTGGTTGAGTCGATCAAGCGGTTTCCTTCACAGCAGGAATTTGCCCAGATGATCAGGGATGCTGGGTTTCTGACGGCAGGACGAGGCTACGATGAGTTGACTTTTGGTGTGGCGAGCATCTGGAAAGGGATCAAGCCATTGGAGGCGAAAAATTGAAATGATGACTAGGACATTGTAATGATCAAACGGGATTCCATTATACAATAGGGCTCAGGATATCCGTGGTGCGTCTTGTGAGCTTCTTTCTTCCTGTTCAGGTTAAAAATCGGTAGATGGATGGGAACAGATGGGCTTGTACGCATGTGCCGATGAAAGCGTGCTGGTACATTGTATCGGGGCACGAACGTAAGAAGAAAAACTGCTATAATACATCAAACATCCCGATTTCTCTCCACCTACCCAGTCCGGTTGGCCATAAACACTGAGCTGACTGGCATCCGCCCACCCGTTAACGCACCTCCCACCTCTAGGATCACATTGTCGCTATCATCAATGTTCAGTCCTTCTCCCTTGCTGATCCTCTCCTTCTGGATCAACATCTCCCTAACCGTCGGTGGCTTAGTAGTCGGCGAGTGCATCCTGAGATCCTCCTCCTTAAACTTCTCCGCAATAACTTTCTCCAGCTGTGCCTCTGTGAGGATGAAGTCGCCGGCGCTCATGTACAATTCATGCACCATGCTCTGTCGCTCAGCGCTCTTCTCCTTCAAGAGTTTCTCCCTCCTCGCGCTCATCTCCTCCAACCTCTCCTTCCTCCTCGGATCCGGCAAACCCTTCTCTTGCAGTCTGGTGGTGCTGAGCACACTCGGCAGGGTGAGCCTCACGTCGTTCCTCAGCGCCTTCTCCAAGACCTCATCACGCAGCAGACTTCTAGCCTTGAAAGCAGCCGCACGCCTGTTCTCGGCGTGCTCCTTCCTCGCCTTGATCTCGCTCAATCCCTCGCGAAGGTTACTCCGACGCTTCACAGCCATAGCTACCTGCCACTCCTGGAACGCCTTCTTCTCGACTTCTGACGGCGTTGCGCGGATCTTCCGTGGCTGCGGGATCGTCTTTTTGAGATACGCGGCTGTGCCCTTGTCCGGCCGGGTCTCAGGGAAGATCGTTCGTGGCACCGGAAGGATTCCTTTGGGTCGGTGCGGGATAACGACTTTGGGGAGGTTTGCTCGAGGGACTTCGATAAAATCGGGAGACTCGGGCCCCACGAGGCGCCGCCTAGTCGTCGAAAACGTCCGCCGGAGAATTGGTGAGAGCATTGTAAATGTTTGGGTGGCAGCGAGCTTTTGCGGGGTGCAGAAAAGTTGGCACAGGCCTTGGCAGAAAGTCAGTTACCCGACAACTGTTCTCGAGTGAGTGACTGTGAGAGTGATATCCACCATCTAGAAGCTCGTTATCTCTAACGGCCCACAAGTGATACCGTGAAGAATGACTTGAGGTGACGTTACTTCGCTGCTCTTAAACGAAGGGTTCGAGCCCTGCTTTCAAGTTAATCGTAAGCACTGTCGTCATTATTCCTTTTTCTGCGAGGCTGTGTCACATGATTCAGCTGAAGCCAAGCAAACCGCCCAGATCTGAGTTCCATAACTCAATATGGTTACCTGGAGCAAGTCGTCACCTCACAAATAAGTCGAATTATCCTCACTCTACCTCCTCGCCACCACCACCACCACCACCACCACCACCACCGCAACCGCGACTCCCCAGCCAACCTGCTAGTCTCCCTCTTGTGTACACGGCAGTCAAACAGATAACTCCATCTCGCTTATCACGAGCTCGGCCGCCTAGCCTACCGGCTCACCACTACCACAACACCACCAACTGTCTACCTTTTACACGATGGCGTCCTCGGAAAGTGGAGCTCCTAAGCCCAGCAGCAGCGTCAAACTCGTGCTTCTCGGAGAAGCTGCCGTCGGAAAGGTTGGCTCTTTCTTGCCTCTCCTCCCAGTCCCTGCCGCCAGCTCATCGACTATGGCGGATGGATCAGCTCATCGCGTATCGATGCGTACGATAAGATAGTTGACTTACATGTGTGCACATAGTCCTCGCTGGTTCTGCGGTTCGTGAATGATGACTTCCAAGAGAACAAGGAGCCAACGATCGGCGGTATGTTCATGTCTCCTCCGCGGGATACGATAGGTTCGGGAAGTGCTAACCTACCTTCCACAAGCCGCGTTCTTGACTCAAAAATGTAACCTAGCAACCCGCACCATCAAGTTCGAGATCTGGTAGCCGCCCCGTGTTTGTCCACCCTGCGGTGGTACCCCTAGCTAATGCACGACGACTAGGGATACCGCTGGCCAGGAGCGTTTCGCTTCGCTGGCACCGATGTACTACCGCAACGCGCAGAGCGCTCTGGTGGTTTACGACATCACGAAGCCGTCCTCCTTGACGAAGGCGAAGCACTGGGTGGCAGAGCTTCAGCGCCAGGCCAGCCCCGGAATCGTGATCGCGCTTGTTGGTAACAAGTTGGATCTCGCGGGAGCCCCACAGGACTCTAGCGATGACGACGATGCCGAGGATCAACGCGCGATCCCTATCGCGGAGGCGAAGACGTATGCCGAGGAAGAGAGTCTGTTGTTCTACGAGACTTCTGCCAAATCCGGGGAGAACGTTCAGGCTGTCTTCGAGGCGATTGCTAATGCTATCCCCGAGAGTACATTGAAACCTAGAGGACCGGGACTTGGTGATACTTCGAGGGCCGGCAGGGCCGTGCCGGTCGTCAACATCGAGGGTGCGCATGCAGGGGCAAAGGAGGGCTGTGCTTGTTAACTAGGGTTGGGGCCTTCTTGCTCAGTGCGATGAAGCGCGGTCCGTTTCTCTATGTATGTCTTTGGTTGCTCTTCATAAATCGAGTCGCACGTACATGAATGGGGGACGGCGGTTTCAATCCGGGTTTCCTTTCCTTTTCGATTCTCATGGTTTTCTGGTCCTCCCTCCTGCTCGTTCTGGTACTCTGTGTTCTTTAACTCTCCATAATTTGTCTCCGATGTTTTGCTGTATGTGCCGATTTGAAATGGTCATCTCTATGTATTCTTCGTACGTCCCGTCATGATTGCATGCAGTCAGCAGCGGCCCGCTCGATCGCCGCTACCGCTTGCCTCGAGTTTCCATGACGTCATCTTGTCAGTCATCCTTCCCGCGCGCAACCACCACTGCACTCCCTCTGCCAAAGTATAGCCATGTAAATGCGCCGCCATCCCCTCTTCTCCGACACTCTATCTCTTTAGCTCTCGTACACAACACGCAATGAAACATGTCGTCCCCACCAGCTACAACCGGCCTTACAGTCGACGGTGTTGCGCCCTCCACGGCCATCGAGCGGCCGACCAAAACAGTCGTCACCATGACGACGACCATCTCCGCCGCGGGCATGCCAGCGACTTCTCCCTCGCTTACGCCCTCACCATCCGACACTCCGCCGGCTCCGCAGCCTGGCGCGGTCCCTCGACTACTGATGCAGACGGCGATGCAGCCACAGGCAATACAAACTTCGCCGCAGTCGCCATATGCAACTAGTCCGACGGCGATGACACCGCCGACGCCGGATGAGTACCTCCAGGACACGGATTCGATCGGTGTCGAGGGTGCGAACGATAGCGGCTTCTGTGCCGGCGAGCCCGGCATAAACAGACACCCAGGCGACCGAGAGCATGGCGGCGACGGCGGGAAGGGCTGGCTGAAGTGGTTGACTGGGCTCGTCGACGGCTTCAACGAGACCGTCTTGGGCTGGCTCGGAGGGGATGGGAGTGGTAGGAGTTATTGAAGGAGGAAAGGGCTGTTTCTGCGCGTCTGATCTGTTTGGAAGGGGGGATAGCATTGGCGTACGCCCTAACACGTCGCGCCGGGCATGTTGCTTGTTCTTTCTGGAGGTACTCCCGACAGTCGCTCTTCGTTAAAGGTGGTAATTGAAATTCAGAATTACAAGGAGTTGGCATTCGGATCGAATTGTCCCCCTCAGCGAAAAGATGTGTGGGGGAAATTTGGGGCATGTGTGATCACTCGGACGGATCTAACAAATCCCAGAGGTGATCGTCGCGCGACGGCGACCACCCATTGCATCGTCATGGTCTAGTCAGGTCGCACGCGATTAATGACAAAACAAAAACGATGACCGCCCATATCACTCTGCCTGTAGTGGTGTTAGAAGACCGTGAAACTTCTCCTATATCGATAGTATACGCGGCACGAGGAGTATAGACCCTGCGTGCCATCATTAATGGAAGGTCTTCTCATACGAATAGGGAGCGTGAAGGGATTGAAGCGGAACCATTAATTTGAAGCGGTACCTGTTGGAGTGGGTAGATACACAGCCAAAACAGAGCATATAGGGATATACTGGTGCGAGGAATCTGTTTCATGGGCCTTCGGCGAGGGTACGACTCGCCAGAACCTTGCGTGTGTGTATATTTGAGATAGGGTAGCAAGGAAACAATCTACTCTAAGGTTTGCGGAATGTATATATGCTTCTAGGAGGTTTTTTGTATTATTTATCGTTCTATACTCGCTCTTGTTGGCATCACAGCCGTAGGATGAAACAAAACAGTACAATCATGGTTCGAGTGACTACCACGAAGTGATTGGGTCTCAGTAACCACTAATGTCCACAGTGCGACTACTTAGCCAGCTACCCATGTACTTGGGTAGGTATGTTAGCAGCCTCGTAACTCCGTCACACCGGGCTGCTCAGACACGCAAGGAATGACTCTTGGCAAGTTACTTTCTCGCTCGAGCACTTGGTTGTATAATCCTACTTCCAACCATGACAAATGAAGACAAGATCACACGCGTTGGACACCGCTCACGACCCACCCAGGTCGATCAAGTGGCTGGAGATGTCTTTTAATGGTGGAACAGGGTGGAGGAGTGCATCTGCAGTAAGTAAGACAACGGTATGTGCACATCTCCAAATAATACGAATGACTTTTTGCTGGTAGTGACGACTGTCCTGCCGGCATGCACTAGTCGAAATCCCTTCATGAAATATCACTTGACAGCTGGGATAGCCATATGTGTATTCCTGGCTTACCTAATCGGCCACATGTGACAGATCCATGCAGCTCGCCCGCCATGCAGGGGTTGAGGGGGCTGAAGTGAGGGAAGAGGCCACGATTTCCAGAGACAAAAAAAAAAGAATGATATCAACGTGAGGAAGGGCGATGCAAGATCATAACCTCACTCACGTCTTCACATTCGCCCATACACATACCTTCTCTTTCCCTTCTCTTCAGGAAGGCGGCAATCTGACTGGGCAGCTTGGTTCAATCGTTTAACGCAACCTTCGGCCAAACAACTCTGAAAGAAAGTGCAACCTGTCCAAACCAGCGATCATATTACTCCTTCTCTCACCCGCTCTGTCTTGCTGCATCTGTCCTCATCACTGTCCTTCCATTTATTTCGGTTCCAGGCCCACTTATTACCCGCACTTGTTTTTGACCCCATTCTAGTCCTGGACCCAGCAGACCCGAACGACGGGACGTTCACTACAACATTTTTGCAACAACTCTCTTCGTGAAGCTCCAACAGCCACCTCTTCAAGTCAACCAAACACAGAGAGAGTGCGAGCACGCACACTCTTCGGTCAAGAATCAATAGGTGCACAATAGATCGCACCGCCCGGCATCATGTCGACGGATTACAACTACGACGACAAGGTGCGTCGTCTCTCCCCGTGCCACCCGTTCGCCATCGCCCCGGGCATGAAACTGACCTACGCTCAACCCAGGGACAATTCTTCCCCTACTTCGTCCTGACAATCTTGGGGCTGGTACTAATCCCTTTAACATACTCGACTTTTAAGCCCAGCAAACGTCCGTTGAATACCTCTTCTCCCTAGGTGGAACGAGTAGTGGAACCGGCGGCTGACCCTGATCTCCGTGTATAGAGCTCGGTACCTCAAAGGAACCATTAATCAAGTCCTCCGACTACTGTCCGCCGCAGCATGAAACCGTCGATGCCGCGCGCCGGCGGCAGGCCAAGAGGGAGCGCCGGTTGAAGCGCTTTACTGCGCTCGTTCTTGGTTGGACTCTGTTTGGCTACATGTGCTATCTTGTTGCTACCAGTGAGGCTATCGCGGCGGCCAAACTATGGAATCCGTACCAAATTCTGGGAATCAGCGAGGTATGTGGCTTGCCTTTCCCCCCCTCCCAGGAAACCGTTGTGTTTGGGGGTTTGTGCTGATTACCGAACGCGTTAAAGTCTGCCACCGAGAAAGAAATCAAGTCCCAATACAAGAGAATGTCCCTGAAGAATCACCCCGACAAGAGGCGCCCAACCGGCAACGAGACGATCGAGATGCTCAACGAGAAGTTCGTGGAAATCACTAAGGCCTACAAAGCTCTCACCGATGAGGAGATCCGCAACAACTTCATTCAATACGGCCACCCTGACGGCAAGCAGTCTTTCTCTATCGGGATCGCACTGCCAACGTGGATTGTCGCCTCCGGAAACACCTACTATGTTCTTGCTGTCTACGGACTCCTGTTCGGTATCCTTCTGCCCTACACTGTTGGTAAATGGTGGTACGGAACCAAGAAGCGTACAAAGGACGGCGTCATGGTCGAGAGCGCCGGAAAGCTGTTCACGGAATACGATGAGTTCGCCGGGGAAGACAAGCTGGTTGAGATCCTGAGCGTGGGCGAGGAGATGAAGGAGATCACCGATGGAGACAACGAGAAGGATCGGGTAAACGGCGAGGATGCTACTGTCGAGAAGAAGCTTGCCAAAGCGGGACTGCCCGAGAAGGATATGGCCATCTTGAATAAGTACGAAGGATGGAGGCGCTGTGCCTTGGGCCTGCTTTGGGCTTATCTGTACCGCGTTGATCTCGGGAACGAGAAGATGGAAAATGGTACGAGCTCTTCCCCGGCCAGATCTCCCTTCTTTTCTAATAGACCTAGCCAAACTCGACGTTGCTCCTGCTGCGATCACTCTCAACCGTTCATTTCACTCCATCTCTCTGGCCTTCGGAAATGTCCAACCTCTGGTCGCGTCCATCCGTCTTTCCCAGTGCCTGATCCAAGCTATTGCCCCCGGTCACTCGCCGCTCCTCCAAATTCCGTTCTTCACCAAAGAAATCATTTCCGCCATCGAGCGTGATGGCGGCAAGAACCACTGGACCGTTCACCGTCTCATGTCTGTCCCGGAGGCCGAGCGTAAGAAGATGTGCACTGGGAAGGGCATGCTTACCGAATCGCAATACAAGACCGCCATGACATTCGCCAGTTCTCTCCCGGCCCTCAAGATCGAATCTGCCTTCTTCAAAGTTATGGGCGAAAAGTTCATCACCCCCTCCAGTCTAGTCCAGTTCGTCCTCAAGATGCGCGTCGTCCCCCCTGGAGCCAATCCCCCGGCCGTAAACCCTAAGGATCTACTCGATGAGGATCCTGATGAGACAGACGTTGATGCCCTCCTTGGCCGCAAGTCCCGCTGGTCCGACAGCGGTAAGGAAGGCGAAGACGGTGTTGATCTGCCACTTGCCCATGCCCCCTTCTACCCCCGTGACCACAATCCTGCCTGGTATGTTACCCTCGTCGATCTCCGCCTGGGTAAACTCGTCGTTCCTCCGCAGGCCATCACTAGCTTTGATCAGAGTCCCGAGGGGTTTGCGGTCGTCACAGCGAAGGTGCAGTTCCAGGCGCCGCCGCAGGCGGGCGAATACGGTTTCACCATGATGTGCCTCTCGGACTCGTATGTTGGGCTTGATATCCAACAAAGTGTAACCCTTGTCGTTTCCGATCCGAGTAAGGTCTCGAGAATCGAGGAGGTAGACGACATCTCTGAGCCTGAAGAGGGTATCTTCCCCCGCACTAACCTATTATCATTATCATCCACTAACTCGACAACAGACTCCCTTGCCGGCCAAATGTCTGCCATGCGCGGCGGCCCTGCACCCGCCAAGAGGTCCAAAAAGAAGGCGGCCGAGACCAGTGATGAGGAGGACGAAAGCGACACTGATGGAGAGCAGGAAGGTGTGAGTGATACTGATACTGATACTGAAGATGAGTCGTAAATCAATGTATCCTACTCTGATGTTTTCATCTTTTTTCCCTCGGTTTTTCGTTTTCTTTGCGGAGCGGTTTCTTTATTTATTTCTGGGTGCTTTTCGTTTCTCTGGCTTGGTTCTATACTGATCTTCGATGGTTGCGAGATGTGATGCCCAATGGGATATAAACTATGGGATTTTGCTTGTGAGAGCAACTTGTTGACTAGAGTACTCTACTGATGTTGGTTTCTGCCCCTTTCCTCTCTCCTACTATTACAGCCAAGCATCTGGTGAATACTTACGAATAATCGTGTGGCGGCGTATGCGATTTTTGGTGCAGCAGCCATGGTCCAATAGCGGGTACACCATAAGTAGACCTTGCGGCTCTTTCCTTCCTAGGCGCGAGCAGCAGTTGTCTAACGTGATGGATGAAAGTGATAGTTACGAGAAGCTACTGATAGATAAGAGCACTGATATGGAAATATGTGGGTTTCATGTTGGATGAGTTTTCACAGAATGGCCTTTCAGGACCGGGGGAGTGATGAGTGTCAGCCAGAGAACGCCCCAAACGCCAATCCCATTGTCAAAACTCCTGGCGAAAGAAATTTTCCCCTCAAGACTGAAATTGACTTTTATGTGAACATCTAGTAACCCTCTCCGCTGACGGCAGGAAACTCAAACTCGACGCTCTTTCCAGTGAGTTTGCGGTAGACATCTTTGAATGTGTCGACCTTGTAGTCAACGGCGGCACGGTCCTTGGAGTCAAGGAAGACCTTGATCACTTTGTGGCCGTCCTCCTTGGTGCGGACACGTTTGCCGACGATCTCGGTGGGATAGACAAGGTCCCCGAGGATGGCATCGTGCACAGCGGTCAGGGTACGGTTGCGCGGGCGCTTTTGCTGGACGCGGCTGCGGCGGCCAGGGAGGGCGAGGATGCGGCGGTGAGCGATGAAGACGACGTGACGGTCAGAGAATTTCTTCTCGAGTTCACGAGTCAGGCTAATTGGATTCGTCAGCGGTGGGAGGTGGGAAACGAGGGGTTGGACCTTTCGACATACCGCTGCTGGACCCTGTGGAAACCCTTGAGGAGGGGGAAGGGAACGAAGATGACAACCGCCTTGCGTCCCTGAGAATCAATCTGCCCACCACACGAGACGTTCCCGCCGTTAGCATCCCGTACCATCCTTCGTTCGAAGGGAAGACTGGGAGTTGTCCGTCCACATCGCTCTTTCCTTCTTCCTCCTCCTACTCCTCCTCCTCCAGGGGAGGGCAGAAAATTACCTCCTTAGCTGAGTAGAACTGGAGAGGGCGCAGAGAAGCCTTCAGGTCCGACACGGAAGACTCAAGGTCGAAGAAAGCCTGAGCAATCTGAGTCTCCAACTCCGAGGGGTTGGTGTGCGAAGGAGAGTTGTGGGCGATCTTAATGGTGGCCATTGTTGCGGTTGCGAAGGTTTCCGTCGGTTTACGTGGGGGCAGTCGGTCAGTCGTTCGTCGGGGGTTGTTACTGTTGAGTGGAATTGGGTAATCGAGGTTTGGCGGTTGTGCGAGTTGTGGATCTGTGGGGATTGTGCCGGACTGCGTTTTAAGCGAGCCCTATGCTGGTGGGTGACACGGAATCCAAAATCCGAGTGATCGGTCGTGGTAAGTAGGTGTGTAACAGCAGCTAGATTAAGTTTGTAGGGCTGTGAGCGGACGCTAGATACATATCTAGGATCTAACTTGAGCAGAGCAGGTATGACAGTTCTCTAAGTACGACTAGGATCTTTTGCTCACGTGCTTTGGGATTGACTGTGAACTACGATACCTACCTTGTATTAGTTATGGCTTTATTTTCTATAACCCGTGTTCTGTACCATAATATCTCACTCAACCCATTGCTTAATGAAGTATCTCCCACAACCCATGAGTTATTGTTGATGACTGTAATCGGAAAAAAAAGGCGCTGTGACAGGGCACGCGCCTCACAACGCCTATACAACCCCGACTTCTACCCACCAACGCTGCCCCTCCGCCATTATAGCTGTAGACGATACGGGCTCATGCCTTCCTTCATGTCTCGCTGGGGCTGGATTGTAGCTTCCGCCGGCCAGCCACAAAAGAAGAGGTTGCGGAAATGTGAGATGGGGAGGAAGGGAGTTGGACATGGCCCCAGTGGTATGCCTGATATCCCTCTGGTATTCGAACTGTAAACAGTTGGGCTACTATGCACCCAAATGCCGAAATGCACATGGTACCTAGTGTATTCAATGGATGATAGCTCCCCCAACGTTGACTGTTTACCCTCTCACCGGCGGTGAATGTTGTGGCACGATGGTGGTGTCTGTTGCATGTAGCCAGGTAGTGCTGTGTCATGTCTATCCCTTTGTTTTTCACTGCGCCTTTTTTAATTGTTGCAGTCGCCAACGATAACTCGTGGGTTGTGGGAGATATTATGGCATAGAACATGGGTTGCGGGAGAAATAATAGCCGACGGTGGCGACCCAACACTGGTGGTACCTTGCTCACAAAGGGGTGCCTGGGGATGGGGACGAGAAGGCCGACGAGTGGGCTAAGCTGGCGGCGGACGAGCCTAACGCCCATGGGGTGGGGTTCCTGGGTACGGCGACCGGTTCGGAGAAGGAGTCCCTACCCTGGGACCAAGTGGAAGGAAGAAAAGGTGTGGGTTGACGCCAAAGCCACCTACAGGAAGTACCAGTACAGCCGGGAGGCGCGACAGAAGCCGGGCTTCGTCCCGGCCAACGCGAATAAGCGACTTGCCTCGAGGTTCTACATACCCGCTAAAGACAGGTCACTGTCTCACAGGCCAATATGTACCCCCAGTGGACGAAGAGCCGGCCTGCCGCTAAGTGCTGGTGGTTCCCGTGCTGGACCTAGACGAGGGAGTATCTCTTTGAATCTGCTCGTAATGGAAGCGTTAGTAGAAAATCCTGCGGGCGAAGGTGCGGAGAGATCGGGAGGGGGAAGCATCGCTTCAAGATCCGGGACCCCTTCATGGACGAGCGGTGCAGCCAGGCGGTCCTGGCTTCCTCTCTTCCACGGACGTGGACAGCGGATACCGGACGCAGCTGAGGAAGATGCCCGGAGCGAGGCATCGGAGTGGGTGCTCAGGGAGCGAGAAGGGAGGGATGGGAGAGAATGCTAGAGGCCGAGGAGATGGGAGTTGAGGTTGAGGAACGGCTGCAGTTCTGCCACAACCGTCCTTTATGGGAGCTGCAGCGAGCCGCAAGGACAGTGGACAGGAACGTATTTGTATTGCCAGGAGGCATGCAATTACTGATTAGCTAATCAGAAAAAAAAAGGCTGCGGGAGGTAGGAGCCGTGCATAATTACTTATTAGCACTGGGCATCACGCACCTCGAATCCATTCAGACATCGTCATCATCCTGCTTCCCCAGCCTTTCGCCCTGCTTCGTCCGTCTAATTCAGACGACCACACAACGCAATCCACGTGAAGTACGTAGGAATGGGCGGCAGCTCTTGTCGGCGATCTGCTTGGTAATAGCTATTTTTTCCCCTCCAACCAGAAATCACTGTATCTGGTCCGGCTTGCCGGTGTTTGTAGGATCCGTGTCTGCGTTCAAGCAGTCTGGGGTGGAGGCAGTGTACAGCTACCTGAAGTTACCATACTCCTGCCGCGACGGGGTTATGGTCCGGTAGCCTGGCTATGTCATGCTTGGACAACCTGATCGTACTCTGATCGACGGGAATGGCCGTCGGATAGAGTAAATCCCAAGTCTTCTACTCATACAATCTCGCAGTGAGATAAAAAGGCTGCCCGGCTGCGGTTAGGCCTGGTGACGCGGCCATCTTCGGGCCTCGGCCGCTATTGATCTCTATAAACAGAGCACTCTACTCTGCTGCATGCTCAGAACCTATTATGCTTTCGTCTACTTCTTCCTCGACACTTACTTGCATCTCTGGGACGGACATGTCTGGCCAACGCGATCAACCATTCGCAGCATCACGAAGGAATGCTCACCACCATTCCATCGGATCTGTAAACGTACGATGGCCGAGAGGCCCCATTCCAACACTTTACACTTATTGCCGCTGGCCTCCACTAGCTCGAAGGGATCCTGAGAGTAGCCGCGTCATCAACGATGCTTCAATACAGGCCGTCATAAATGCGAAACCAGTTGCTTCGTCTGGACCGTGGAAGCAGCCGCCGCGCGGTTCATTGCCGTGGCTACTACAAGAACGGCAGTGCTGTGGAGACAGTGGCAGTGGGGAGCCGTGGGGTGCGAGGACTGGTCAAACCATGCTTCACGCTTTCTGTTCGCTCGCTCTTGGAACAGAAACGCAATCCAACAGTTTCCGTCCACTCTGGGTCTACGGCTATTGCCTACTCTATTCCGGTCGCTGTTTGTCGTCTTTGTTACGGATTTACAGTCCACTCTGGACACGGATCACTACTGCATGGCTTCCTATTGGACCCCCACATTCGTGGGATCGTTGGGCAATCGCATTGACACGGGTTAATTATCGGCCAGTTTGCTGGGGTGATCCCCCGCTTGGCTGCAGTGTGCTAGATACATAGATATCTCGTCCCGGGTTCCCCGTGTGCCACAAATCACGGTCTAACTACATATGTAGACTATACTCTATAATATGACGGGCCGCTAACCAGTGGCCGAGCTACAGCTGTCCAGCCCGCGTTTGGCGGGACCGGCCCGCAATTGTAAACACCACCCTGCTCAGCAATATTCGACGTCAGCCATGTCACGGGTCCCCAGCTTCGGTGCGGTGTCCAATCTGTCTATCGGGTGCGAAAGATTGGGCTGGGGAGAAGTGGAGGTGACTGGCTTACGGTCGCGCTTGCGGAACTCTTCGTTTTCCCTGGACACAAGCTACGTGGGTTGTCAGATCATATGTACATGTTTATCTATGGCTGAACCTTTGGGGGCCTGAGAGGAGGAGCCGCATGGTGCGGAGTATGCAGGTAGGCGCGGAACACGTATCTATAAAGGGATGTCCCGGCTGAACTTCGTCCGCCCCGCTTGCCTTCCGGATCTTTGCTACCAAAACACTCACGATCAAACGAACCCGCTGTCCCCACGGCAAACTCCCATACGATGGCCTCGAAGGCCAAATCCGGCGAGGCCGTCGCCAGTTCTAAGAAGAGTCCCACGAAGAAGCCCGCCAGCGTAAATGGCTCTAGGGCCAATTCTGCCACCCCGCAAGCTAGCACGCCAGCCGGCAGCGGGAAAGCCGCCAGGAAGTCGACCGCAGCCAGTCCCGCAAAACCGCAAGCCAGCCCACCGGTCAGCAACTCGAAGACCGCGGGAAAGGCGACCGCGGCCAGTCCCGCAAAGCCGCAAGCCAGCCCACCGGTTAGCAACTCGAAGACCGCGGGAAAGGCGACCGCAGCCGGTCCCGCAAAGCCGCAAGCCAGCCCACCGGTCAGCAACTCGAAGACCGCGGGTGGACCTTCACACCCAGCACCCAATCCGAAGGCAGCCTCCGGGGCGACTGGCCTGGGCGGTTTCCTTTCTCAAGTATTCAGTATATTTATTAGGTCGAATACCTCCCCCGCTGTCACCCCCGCTCCTAAAGCTCGATCCGGCTCAAAGGCTGCTTCTGCGACCTCAAATCTCACCCTCCGATCGCCACAGTATGGTTTTTTTTTCCCTCTAACCGCACCCTGTGAGGCTTCTTTGCAGCGTCGTGGCCCTCTGAAGCCGGAAGGCTTTGAATACTGGTTGCGCAACCACCCCGATGTCGGGTATAGGAACACGCTTATGGATATCATCACATTTGGAGCCAAAATCGGCTACACGGGACCCGACCGGCGCTTTATCGGTCAAAATTTTCCCTCCGCGTCCAAGGTTCCTGGCCAGATTGCCGCTGATATCGCTAAACGCATCGAACTGGGGCAATTCCATGAATATCCGCCGGGCGAGCTTCCAGAAAAGTTCATTTCCTCACCTCTCGGACTCAGCCCCAAGCATGATGGAACCTGGCGTCGCATCCATAACTTATCTTACCCTCCCGAAACATCCGTCAACGATTGTATCCCCGGGGAGTGGGGTTCACTTCATTATACGAAAATCGATGCGGCCATCGAAGCCATCCAGAGGGTGGGACCGGGCGCATATCTTATCAAGCGTGACCTCGCTGATGCATTCCGGCACATTCCAGTTCACCCTGATGACTGGTGGCTTCTTGGATTCAGCTGGCACGGGCGCTTCTGGAGCGACCAGTTTCTCCCATTCGGACTACGCACGTCCCCGATAATCTTTGACAAGTTCTCATCGGCTCTCGAATGGATCCTGAAGAACGAAACGCAATGGAAAGAGACACTGCATTACCTCGATGACTTCCTTGGGGTCTTCCCTGCTACCCAGAAAGTAGACAGTGCCATCCTAGAATTCAATCGCGTCTGCAGAGAACTCGGTTTCAAGGTCAAAGATACCAAGAACGAGGAAGGCACGCGAGTGACCTTCCTCGGAATCGAACTCGACACCGTCGCGATGGAAGCTCGCTTACCCCGAGACAAGCACCAAAAGGCCATAGCCGAAGTCAAAGACATTTTGGAGCAGTCGGTGATTCCCTACAGCAAGCTGCAGGCACTGGTCGGGCGTCTATCGTTCGTCTGCGGAGTCATCCCCGCTGGCCGTCCGTACCTCCGGCGGTTGCACGACGAGGTGACGAAGAACAGCGAGTGCCAGAGGGTTTCCATCTCCGACGCGGCCCGGAAGGACCTTCGGTGGTGGTCGACCTTCCTCCCGGGCTGGAATGGCATCACGATACTCCGTCCGCCCACGCAAACCTTCAATGTATGGACTAGCGCTAGCGCCGAAGGCGTTGGCGGCCACTTCCTACGCAAGGGCCAGCGAGAAGCCGACCACTCCGACTGGAGCCAGCTGTTCTCCGCCCAGGTACCGGACTGCCACAAGGAGCAATTTGCCGGGCTCGGGGAACTCTTCTCGGTTCTCCACGCAATCAATATCTGGAACAAAATCCTGCGCGACAGCTGCGTTGTCGTTCACTGCGAATGCAAGGAAGCCGTTAAAGCTCTCAACACCATCAAAAAGCGCGCCGTGCGAGGCCCTTCCATCGGGCCACTACGCTCCCTCGCCATGCTTGTAGCAACCAACCATATCACCCTCACAGCCTGCAATGCGACGCCCGTGCAGAACAGGCTCGCTAGGGCTCTGTCGCAGGCGGAGCTCTCGACGGTCGCTGTGCTCTGCCCGAAGCTGGAGAAGCGCAAATCCTGAGCCGGCGACGACTACAGCCGCCAGGGACTGGATCCTGGGAACTGTGCAATTGTTTTTTTTTGGTTCGGGGAATCATGTAGCTTTGCAGTTGTGGTGATTTATGTTCGATCCAATCGTTGCCTACTTCTTGTTTTCTGTTTTTTTTTTGTTCGCAGAATCTTGTAGCTTGACTGTTGTGGAGATTTATGTTTGCAATTATTGCCTACTTCTTGGTTTTCTGTTTTTTTTTGTTCGCAGAATCATGTAGCTTCACTGTTGTGGTGATTTATGTCCAGTTCAGTTTTTGCCTACTTCTTGGTTTTCTGTTTTTTTTTGTTCGCAGAATCATGTAGCTTCACTGTTGTGGTGATTTATGTCCAGTTCAGTTTTTGCCTATTTTTTTTTTGCCTGTTTGTTTCAATCTGCTTGCTTGTTTGGTCTTCGCATCGCATAAGTACCCAGTATTTCACCTTCATGATGTGGTTATGTGAAGGAATCATGTCTTCGAGATTGACGGCATTTCACTCATCATCACTCGATCAAAATTGATGACCTTAACGATTGAACGAGAAGCGCGCTCGTGAGTGGTGACGAAGAAGCTCGGACAGGCGTTGTTTATTTCTTAATCGCCGGCCTATCTAGATCAAGGCGATGTACATAGGATACACACTTTTCCGTTTGTCGCGGGCGAGGCAAGTCCGGTGGACACTGGCATCCCACAGGGGTCGTCAGCGGCACCAATTCTATTTGTCACATACCTGTCGGGGATCCTCGGCGAGGTGGAAGCGGCAGTGCCAGGCATGTGCGGGCTATTCTTTGTGGATGACATTGGGTGGTGGGCGGACGGGGCCGATGACGGAGCGGTTGCTGCCGGGCTTTCGGAGGCGGCAGCTGCATCCATCGACTGGGCAGCGAACAGTGGCCTTTGGCCACGGGAAGACGGAGGCAGCAATCTTCCGAAGGATGAAGACCCCGCCCACGGCCGCGGTGAGGCCCGGGGCCAGCAAGGTCCCATTCAACAAAGAGGCAACGCGGTGGCTCGGAGTCTGGCTGGACTCCCAGCTAACGCTTAAGGACCACCACGCCATCTGGCTGAAGGACGGGAAGAAGGCAATGGCGAGGCTCTGCCGGCTCGCAGGCTAGATGGGGCTGTCGCCCGCCAACTGCGGGAAGGTCATGACGGCATGCACCTAGTCTGTCGCCATGTTCAGGTCGGAGCTGGTGGAAGGGGGACCACACCCGGGGCACCATAGGCCAGGCCAACCAGCTCCAGCTGCTGGTCAACCAGGAGGCACGAGCGACGACGGGCTGCTTCCGGATGACCGATCTGGGCGCTCTCTCAATGGAGTCGGGGCTTTGGGCAGCGACGGCGCAACTGGAAAACAGGCAGCGGCGGTTTGCGCTACGGTTACTCAGTCTGCTGCAGGGAGATCAGGCCAGGGAGGCAGTGAGTGCGCCGGCAGCGATCGGTCGGAGACTCACCTACGCCCTGGCCTACGCTGGGAAGACGGAGAGCACAGTTCTGTTAGAGGAGCCTGAAACCCTCGGCGCGGAGTTGCTGCAAGAGGAGGAGGATGAAGCCAAGGCCGAGGCGGAGAAGGACCGACCGGGGCTCACCACTGTTCACCGACACGTCGCGGCTCGACAGCGGTGCGACAGGGCACTCGGTGGTATGGAAGGAGGGCCAATCCTGGGTTGCATGGGCTACAACCAGGAAGCCTACGACGCGGAGTGCGCTGCCCTTGCGAGAGCGCTGGAATCGGCATCACAAAGACCGACTACCCCGGAACAGGTCACGATCTTCACGGACGCCCAAGCGGCCATCAGACGGATGGCCTCGGGGAACCTGGCCCCGGCCAGCAGTACGCGCTTCAGGCGAGGAAGCACATCGCCACGTTGAGGAGAGCCGGGGCCGGGCATCATCATCGAGATTCGGTGGTGTCCAGCCCCAAGGGAGTCGCCGGCGGCGAGAAGGCCGACGAGTGGGCGAAGATCACGGCGGAGGAGTCAGACACCCGCGGGGTGGAATTGCTGAGCTACTCGGACCGGGCTGAGGTGCGCGCAGTGCCTCTCCCAAGGTCTCTCGCAAATCTCAAGCGGGAGATCTCCGAGCTGAGGCGCGCCAATGGGCTGGAGGCCGGGCCTCCAAGACGAAATACAAGATGCCGAAAGGCCAGAAGCCGGACGGCACGGTTGCTGGGAGCACCAAGAGGCTTGCCTCGCGGTTCTACCAGATCAAGACGGGGCACTGCCTATCCGGGCAGTACCTCCACTGGACGGAAAACCGGCCCACACCGCAATGCTGGTGGTGCCAGTATCAGAACCAGACTCGGGAGCACCTCTTCAAGGTGTGTCCGGAGTGGAAGGCCCAGCGGGAGATCCTGTGGGCGGAGGTGTTGAAGGAGACCAGGAGGGGGAAGAGCCGGTGGAAGATCCGGGACCTCCTGGCCGATGGGCGGCGCACTCAGGCGGTGCTGGATTTCCTCTCTGCCACAGATGTGGGAAGGCGGGTGCCGGCTGAGGAGGACACGGTGAGCGAGGTGTAGAGGCGGAGCTGCGGGAGTGGGGCCCGACTTCATGGCGTCTGCAGGAGAGGAGTAAGGGGAGGCTGCGCTTTCTTTTGCCCTTTTCTTTTGTTTGTCACGCCCGGCTTCTATCGTCTTGGGACAGGCCTGGGCGGAGGGCAAAGGGGAGCTTGCAAGGTGCCGCCACCGCGCGGACAGCAGACGGTAAAAACGGACAAAATGTACGCCGCCATAGTCTGGATAGGCTGTATGCGAGTATGAATAAACAAAAAAAAAACTTTTCCGTTTGTCCTTGCGGCTCGTTGTTGGCCCCCCTGTCCTCCGCCCCCAGCCTGTCCTAGGATGATAGACAAAAGAATAAGCCTCCTCTTCTGAGGCCATGAAGGATGGCGTGGGGAAGAACTGCAGCTGTTCCTCAACCTCAACTCCCACCTCCTCGGCCTCCAGCCTCCACTCCTCTTCCCTCTCTATCTTGCTCCTGGAACTCCCACTCCGACGCCTCGCTCCGGGCGTCTTCCTCAGCCGGGCCCGGTACTCGCTTCCCACATCCATGGCGAGAGAAAGTCCAGAACCGCCGGCCGCGCGAAGAGGTCCCGGATCTTGAACCGATCCTTTTCCCCTCCGGTGTCCCTTCGCACCTCCACCCACAGAATCTTCTGCTGGCGCTTCCATTGTGGGCAATTCTTGAAAAGATGGTCCCACGTCTGGGCCTTGTGCCGGCACTACCAGCATTGGGCGATGGGGCGGCTCTTCGTCCACTCGAGGCGCTGGCCAGTGACAGTGGCCCGTCTCCGACTGGTAGAACCTGGGGACGGGCCGCTTGTCCTTATCGGCTGGGATGGAGTCCGGCTTCTGTCGCTCCTTCAGGCGGTACCGGCACTTCTTGTGGGTGGTTTCGACGTCAGCCCACGCCTTCGCTTCCTTTCACTTGTTCTCGGCGACCGAGCGCTCCAGGCGGGAGTCGCCTTTGCCGAACCGGGAACTCCACCCCGTGGGCGCCGGTCTCGTCCGTCGTCAGCTTCGCTCACTCGTCCGCCCGCTCGTCCGCTCTCCTGTTCCCAGGCGCCCCCTTGTGGGCAGGGCGCCACCGGAGTTCGGTCGTCGCTGCTGGTTCCCTTTGGCGGACTGGCCTCGAAGGCGTGCACCTGACCGGGGGCCGGGCTCGTCCGAGGTCGTACGCAGAATAGCCGCTTGGGCGTCCGTGAAGATGGTCACCCTTCCCAGGGTATGGCGTCGCTGGGCGGCCGTTTCCAATGCTCGGGCAACGGCCGCGCACCCGGCGTCGTAGGTTTCCCGCAGGAAGCCCATGTGCATCTCGTGGCCTTCCCACTGCTCTCCCTTGTGCCAGGCGGCGGCGTAGCCGACCGCGCCGGAGCCCGTCCGCGAGCAGTCCGTGAAGGTGGACAGCCCAGGGGGGTCAAGGGCCTTCCGCTATCCGCTTCACTGTTACTTCATCATTGATGATGGCTACCTCCAGTGGGGGGACCGTCGCTTCCGTCCGCCCTGGCTTTGCCGGGAAGGCTGCTGTCCGAGTTCCGAAGGCGGTGTTGGTACCCATCCGTTCCCTGGCCCGGTCGCCCTCAGGTAGGCTGAGGAGCCGGAGGCCGAGTCGCCTCTTCCGGTTGTTGGGCTGTGCTGTTGCAGCTCGGATCCCTGGCTCCAGGAGGAGGCGGCAGCCTTGTTCCGTTACTCGGAGGCTTTGTACCCAGTACACATCATCGCTAGTGAATCGGTTTGGGTATGAGTGATATTGCGTGTTCATTCGTCAAGTGAGAAGAATAGTAGAGAGGTAGAATCTAAAAAAACACCACGCCCGAAGCTATGGTAGACGGGTAGGTGAGTAGTAGAAGTACATGCAGATGGAGTAGATCAACACAAAATTATACACAAGTCAAGACATACAAACACAGTGAAAAAGAATATTAGAAACCAAACCAGATGGCGATCAAAAAGGTGTGTAAATCCCACTCACCCTAAAAAAAAACGACACAATATCCCCACCAGATGAACGAGTACCACAACCTTCCCTAACTCCCAAAATAAAATAAAAAAAGCACTGCCGAAAAGAAATAGAATATAATCAAACGTACAGCAAAAAACCAACACACCTATGAGATTTTGTCCGCCCTTTTCTTTGCAATTTTCGTCTTCTTATCGACCCTATCGACGTCTTCGCCCAATCTCTCCAGCAGCTCCTTCTGTATCTCCAGTTCCTCTCCGATAGCGAGTCCCATCTGCTTCTGTCGTCGTACAATGTTGAGCAGCGACTCGACGCCGGCATCCTGTTCCTGCAGCATTGTTTTCTGCAACTGCAGCACTCCATCGTTGCCGAGTTCCCTGGTGCGCTCCGTTTCCGGAAGCGGAGCACCAAGGACGCGACCGCCGGCGGCGCGCACCGAGAATAGGAGCGAGGATCTATCCGTCGTTGGCGCCGCCGCTGTGGGGTTGTTCAGGTTTGCGTGTCGCTTGACGCTCGCGAGGGACTCGAGAGCGTCGCGTTCCTGTCGCGCAGCGGCGATGAGGTCCCGTCGTCTCCGGATCTCGCCATCGAGGAGGTAGTCGGCGGGATGGTGGGATTTCTCCTTCTCGCGCTGCTGGTTCTGCGCCAGGCCCTGGTCGAGCGCGGTTATGATAGCGGACGCCTTGACGAGACAGCGCTTTGCCGCGGCAGAGGCTTCGTGCTGCTCCGCGCTCGTCGTCGCGCCGTCGCGCTTGCTGAGGAAGATCCGCGCGTCGTGCAAGAGCGTCTTCAGCTCCCGGTGGGAATCCAGCCAGTGGGTGGGGTCCGTGATCGGCCCCGAGGGCAGACGTGAGCTGAACGTATTGTTGGACGTGCCCGCTACTGCCGCTGCCGGCAGCGCCAGGAAACTCCGCCACACCGGCGAGTCCCGCCACCGACTGTCCGACGACTCGAGGATCGCGACCAGGTATGATTCCAGCGCCGCTCGACGCTCCTCCGTTCGCGAGGGGTTGCCGACCGTGGTGCCGAAGTATAGTTTGGCTGGCAGCGCGTGCGGCGGCGGCTGCCCGGAGTGCGAGTCGAGCTCTTTGTGCAGCGTCACGAAGTCGCTGTATCGCTTCTTGACATAGTTGCTGCGCATAGGCAGTCGCCACAGGAGGTGGTAGAGCGTGTAGGATTTGGTGCCGCCTTCGGACGACTCGGACGTCGTTGGGATGCTGAGCTGCAGTTGGTTTGACATGCTGCGTGAGGGGAGTGGCAGCTGGGGATCGTGCTGTAGGGCTGTATGTATCTATCGAGGAGATATTTAAGGACGGGACGAATGTGGACGGAGTAGATTGTGGGGAGAGATGGGCTGGGTGAGCGGAGATAGGGAGGATGAGTGTGCGCGTTAGCTAAGTTTGTTGAGAGATGACTTGCCTGACAAAACCGACTAGCCGACTTGACTCTTGGTCCCACTTGACCGAGTATCTATGTACAACCCGATATTGTGCTTCCTCATTGGCTCGATTTCGATCTTGTAGCACAGCGACTAGGCCGCCTGCATCATCCAGCATGACCTCTTTCTTCGTTCTTTCACCTTTTCCGTTTTTGCTTCTTTTTCGTCGCCGACGTATGTATGCATTTACTCCATTGGTATCATACGACGGTGATCGAAGACAAAGTCTCGAATCTTCCTCGCAAATCCATGGTTGCTTGGCGTTTTGGAGCAAACTCGTGTCATCCATGCTTGCCGGCTGCGGTCACAGCTGGTACTGGTAACTGCACGCAAACCGGGGAAAGCGGTGGTCGGCTCAGCTGCACTCCAACCTGGGACGGATGGATGGCAGCCGGTGCTTCGGTATTGTTCCTAATCACCGAGAGTTAGTTACTCCCATATATGTATGTATGTGCCTATGTAATATCCGTAGCATACGTACTCACCACCAATATCCACACACAAAACTGTCGAAATATATCTGCTGGGCTCCTTGTTCTCGCTCTCAGTCCCTCCCCATCTAGCTAGCTGCTCATTTGCCTACCTCGCCTTCACAGGGCGCTCCGAGCGCGTAGAGCAGAAAGCAGGAGACAAGACGGAAGGAAGGGAGGAAGGAACGAAAAAGACCTCCAAAGTCCGCCTGCATATATAGTTCACATCTCGCCCCTCTCTCTCCCATCGTCGTCACACACTCCCGAGAAAAGAAAGAAAGAAAGCAAGAAACCTAAATCGGGCCCCAGGAGAAAAGAAACAAGCCTTCGCATCCAGCTACTCCACGCGTCGCCGCCATGGCCAGCGGCCCCATAACTCTAATGTGAGCCTTTCGCGCGAAACCCACATAGTGCTTCTCCTTTCCGCCCCCGCATATGCAACCCGAGCCGTGTTCCAACCTGGCACTGACACCTCCAGGCCAGCAGCGCTGAAGGAAGCGTCCCTCGATTCGCCCACGTTCCGAGGCACAGTAATCCACTACACCGAGCAGGTTGAGCTCGTTGAGAAATGGCTGGACGCGTTCATCAAAGCTTCGGTGAAGCTCGTGAACGAGGTTGTCGGTACGCGCGATTACGTCACACGGGGGAGGAAATGGAAGATGCTGATGGGTTGGCCGGTGGACAGCGTTGGAGGACCCGATCCTTAACTTCCTCGCCCGCGCAGTGCCGGGAAATATCTCGGAGAGCGTCGTCGATCATGACTACACCCTGCTGGCGATGAAGAGGTATGCCGAAGGTTCGAAGGGCTTTTGGACCAACGTCGTGGTCGCTGGGAAACGTGTGCACAATAACCTCGTCGAGCCGATGACTGCGTTTCATCGGGGCGATGTCAAGAGCTTCAAGGTCGGCCGGCCTGTGCAGGGAGAGGCGCGGAGGGAGGGGAGGAGTTGCTGATACGAGATGACAGGATACGAGGAGGTCGCTTGAAGCCGCCCAGACCAGATATGATGCTCTGCTTGCACGGTACCTGTCGCAGTCGAAGTCAAAGGAGCCATCGGCGCTGCGCGAGGACGCGTTTCAGCTGTACGAAGCGAGGAAGGCGTACAGCAAAACGTGCTTCGACTTCTGCACCGCGGCGCCGGCGTTCCGGACCGGTCTCGACCGACTGCTCACGAAAGTCATCTCGAACCAATGGAGGGAGCAGATTGGACTGGGGAAGGATACGGCGGGCCTGGTGGAAAGATGCAGTTCGGATATCGAGAGGATACGGAGCTGCTACGATTCTATGGAGGCCAATGAGGGTGTGTTCCGAGAGCAGCTTAAGGCCGCCAGGACGGAGCTGGAGCGGAGGGCGAAGAAAGAGTATCAACCAGCGAGGGAGCTCGATGAATACTCGTCGAGCACGGTCCCGTACCTGACGTCACGGCCACACGCCGTCATTGACGGAGCGGAGGTGCTGAGTGAGAAGCAGGGCTGGCTGTTCATGCGGACGCTCACCGGTAAGCCTACACGGACCCTGTGGATCCGACGATGGTTCTTCATCAAAGCCGGTATCTTCGGTTGGCTGGTGCAGGGTTACCGTGCCGGAGGTGTGGAGGAAAGCGAGAAGGTTGGCGTGCTTCTGTGCAATATCAAGCCGGCTTTCCAGGAGGAACGCAGGTTCTGCTTTGAGGTCAAGACGAAAGATACTACCATACTCTTGCAGACGGAAACACAGGCCGATCTTACCATGTGGATGGCTGTCTTCGAACAGGCAAAGAGAGCTGCCGTCGAGTCGTCGTCACTCGTTGCATCCTCACAGGCATTCTCGATTCTCCCTCCGTCAGCTCCTGCGCCGCCAGCGGAGCCAGCATACGTTACCCGGGGACACGACGGGAACTCCGCCAGCTCGGCCGTGCCCCCCGAAGGTCTCTCGCTACTCCCACGGACCATCCGGCGTGAAACGGGCGATCATAGCCCCGGCTTCGAGCGCGCAACCACACTCGGGCCCGGTACTGGCGGTGCATTCTCCCGAGGAACAACATCGATGGACGCTAGCCGAGGAGCCCCGGAGCCACTGACGCCAGTAAGATTGGATTACCGCAAGGTATCATCATCCACCATGGGCGAGCGCAACACCTCCCTAGCTGCAATGGGCTCATCACCGGTAGGAATATCAGCGCTGATCGCCGCGAGCCACAATCTCCTCCCCGTTTCTCCGGACCCGGCTAAGCAAGTATCGATGGTGTTGCCGGAGGTCCAGGTTCCGACAGTTAACACCCTTGCGCCGAATACACTCAGCAGCGCCCCGTCGCCGGTTAATCTCTTGACAGCTGCCACCGTCACCTCCGGATCCGGGATCACGGGAATCACGGACAGGTCACCGGTTACCGCTCCGGAGAAGGGACACCGCAGGGCCATAAGCTTAGGGAACAAGGAAGATACGACACATGGAGAGTATGAGTATTTCCCTGGCTATCCGATGGTATTGAGGGTGCAGGACGAGCACTTCAGGATGCTCTTCCCTGGGACGCACGATCATGTGATGCAACTAGGTATGCGTTCCCTGGCGTTCGGGGAACCCGACGACCGACTGACTGAGATGTCAGTGTTCCGTGCCATCTGGAGCCCGAACGATACGCAAGAGCTTCCCGGACGCTGCTTTGTGACTGATCAGAACCTGTACTTCTACTCTCACTACCTAGGACTAGTGTTTACCAGCATCACTCCGCTTTCCACCATCACAGAGGTCAAGGCGGCCCCAGAGAAAGACTGCGACTACCTCTTCCTCCATCTAAAACCAGGAGCGAGCAGTGAGATGCCACTAATCACCATCAAGACGTTCCTGGAGCCTCTCAGGTTGTTGCACAGACGGCTGGATCTCATGGTTAAAAATGCGCACCCCAAGGCGGAGGTTGAGGGCACGAAGATGAATAGTCGGGAATTGCTGCAGCAGTTGATAGAGCTTGAGAAGGAGGTCGAAAGTAAGGGCTCGGGTGCTATGAGCCGGGGAGATGTGGGGCTGTACACCGATGGCGGTGACGAACCGCTCAGCAGGAGGAGGGGCGCACCAGAAGAGTTCAGACTCCGGCTCGACCAGTAAGTCATCGCTGTCAGGTCGCGGGTGCAATACTAATCTTGCTTTGGTGACGGCAGTGGGGCTTTCGACGAGAAAGGTAAGCTTCGCCGCCTCTCGTACTGATGTGTACGTCCTGCTGACCAGCTCATCCTTCCTTTAGCTAAGGAGGCCAGACTCAAACTGCCGTCGGCGCCTGTGGTGTATCACCCACCAGGAATGAGCCGAAGGTCGCTGGAGCACGAGTTCGAAATACCCCCGAAGGCACTGTTTCACGTCCTATTCGGGGACAAGTCGACGGTGTTCCAGATGATGTACGCGCAGAGGAGAGCTCAACGTATGGTTCCCTGTGCAACGCGCGGACGATGGAAATTAATAGCGTGAATCTCCAGCCATCCAACAGGGCCCATGGAAGGAACTGGATAAGGGCAAAGCAAGACGACAGTTTGCTTACCGTGCAACTTTCCTCGATACCTTTGGTTGGCTTTCATTATCCGTGTTTGCGGGCCCCCCTGCTGATTCCTATCCGTGCTTGCAGGACGTAATAGGGGAGCAGATATCGTCGACCACCAGACCCTCGAGAAGCAGGATGAGCATATGTACGTCTTCCGTTTCAGGCTCTGTTTTTCGCCACCCATAAGCTAAGCGGCATATGCGCATAGCTGCTATGTGGTCACCGATGTAAAGACACCCTGGCACCTTCCGTACCGCATGAATTTCATCATGGTTAGCAAGATTGTGATTACGCATGTGACCGCAAGCAAAAGCAAGTTGACCGTGTGGACAAGAGTCGATTGGTTCAAGGATCCACTGTTTTCGAAGGGTATGTATTGCACGGCATTGGAGCGGTGGTGGTGGCGGATACTGATCGGACATTCGGCACAGGTACCGTCCAACAGCAGGCGCAGGACGACCTCGACAACGATGCGTTGGACCTGCGCGACGTGGTCGCCGATGCGATCCGCAAGCTTGGAAAATCGCCGAATGTTCTCACGGCGATGCAGATCTTTGGCGGTATCAGCGGGCAAACGGGCATTCCCGCCACACCGTCCGCCGGGGTCGCGACAGACGTCCAGCCCAAGCAGGACACTCCCTCGAAGCCTGCGCACAACCCCCGCGCGCCAATCAAGCAGCATTCGCTCTCGCAGATGCTCCTCGAGAACACCCTCAGCGGAGCCGAAAGCGCCGTCAGCAGCGTGATCATGTCGGTCGTCGCCGTAGTCAAAGGCGTGGCCGGATTCGTCTCGGCGCACTGGATCCTCCTGGGCCTCCTCAGCTTCTCGATCCTAACCAACACGGCGCTCACCACCCGCGCCGGCGCTGCCTACTGGAGCGAACGCCGCGCCCACGCGTACCTAGAGTCCATCGGTGTGGCGCCCGACGGCACCATGGCGCGTGCCATCACGCTGTCGGACTTGGAACTCGCAGTCGCACCCCCGGAGAACATACCCCCCCCCTCCTCCTCCCTCCCTGGCGGCGTGTGCTGGAGTAAGTTCCTCACTCGCGGCACCGCCGGCGACGGACTCATGGGACAGCGCATCCACCATGGCCGCGAGGCGTTGGGACGGGTCCGCCACGACCTCGTCGTCGCCATCAGAGTCGTCAACGCGCTCGAACGGGAGCTGGTCAAGGCGGAGTGGGACAGATGGGTCCACGGCGAGCTCGAGCAGTGCAGGCTCGCTGCCAACCTGCTGGGGGGGCTGGAGATGGAGGGTGGCGACGCGCTCGAGGAGTACTGCGGCGATTGCGAGCAGGCTGGGAGGGTGGGGATGATCTGATGGGCGCTGCATGGGGGTTGCTTGGATATTTCTTTCGATACGTTTACTCGGAGTCAGACGGTGTGTATTTTGTTTTTTTTCTATCTATCCATTATTCGCATACGGCCTATCTAGATCATGGCGATGAACACACACCGGATCCCGTCCACTGTCCAACCCGAAGGCAGCTCGGTGTGGCTTCCCCTAGCCTCCGCCCTGGCCTGCCCCCCAACACATGAATCGTGCCCCTCCCCCTCCCACTCCCACTCCCTACCTCGCTCTCAGCCTCATTCACTCCTGCAGAGAGAGATCATCTCCCCGGCTCCTCCGGCGTCTCTTCCTGTTTTCCAAGCTCCCCTTCGGACACCTCGCCTGGGGCATCCTCCTCAGCCGTGCCTTGTATCCGTCGCTGCACATCGGTGGTGGTAAGGAAGCCAAGGATCGCCCGGCTGGCACCGGTCGTCGACGGAGAGGTCACGGGGTCTCGAACGATTTTTTGTTTTCTTCTTTGGATCCGCTCGTCTCCTTCCACACTTCCGCCCACAGGATCTTCTGCTGGGCCTTCCACTGAGGACGGTGTGTGCACACTGGGTCTTTGCTTCTACGGGAAGCAACGAGAAAGCAGTCATACTAGACACGCACATCTGTGATCTGTGATCTCTGTACTTACTTCCATCTCAGAGTTAGATGGCTGCGGATAGCCGTTCGGGTTCCATCCGTTTTTCATCCACCTGTGTACATACAGTTAGCGGGGAGTCCCAGCCGCACCTGCGCTTGCGTTTATGCGTTGCGCTGCCCTGCCCCCCCTTCCCGTGTCTGTTAGCTGTGCGGTTTATCGCCACCTCGTTTACCACCACCACCCCGACCGCCGTCGTCGCTGTGATTGACTGGAGAGTATCTACAGGGGGTGAGGGGCAAATGTGCGCATCACTCTGCTCTGCCCCCCCTCCAATATCAACCCATGTGATTGTCCGGATTGTTGTTGCTGTTTGTGGCGCATCGTATTGCAGTCGTCTGGTTCCAGCGAACAACACGAAAATGGGGAACTCCGTCCGCACGCTGTCCGACAAGTTGAGTTTGTCCTGGCTGGCGGCTGGAACGCTTAGCTGTGCTGCCCACTGATTGGCGGCGGCGGCTGGTTCCAATCTCGTCGAGAACACCGTATACCTAGAAGCCATCCACACGGCACGCACAGCTGCGACGGGACATTGCAGTTTCGCCAGATGGTCAGTCTCTCTTTTTTTTTCTCTTTTTTTCTCTTTTTTTTCTTTCCTTCTTTCCTTCTTTCCCTCTCCCCCCCCTTCTACCGGATTCCCGCCCGGACTATCTGTCCGTCCGTCCGTGTGTGGCGCGGCAAGGCGGGCGTGGGGCGGACGCCAAACCAGGTTGTATAGATTCATATCTCTCGCGGTTCTCGTGCGGGATGGAGGGATAGAGGGGTGGATGGAGGGATGGATGGATGGATGGGGACGGACAGACGGACGGACAAGGCGTGCTCGACTCGACTTGACGTACGGGCCGTGCGTCTGTCGCCGTCGCAGATAGATGGATGGACTGCAGATGGTATTAATAGAAGCCGGCGGATGCGCCGTAGATATCTACGGCTACATACGATGGATGGACGGACGGAAGGACGGACGGATGGCGGATTAGCCGCGGGCCCCGCTCTCCGTTCTCTCCTGTTCATCCCCTCCTCGACAGCGCCGAGAACGCAGTCGTGCAGTGCGTCTAGTTATGTAGACACGCCGGCGACTCGCAAGGGCCGTATGCGATGCGGTGCGATGCGGTGCGATGCGATGCGATGCGATGCGATGCGATGCGATGCGCGGGTTCGTGGCGGGCGGGCGGGCGGGCGGGCGGCAGTACCACGCATCGCCGCGGCGGACCGGCGAGTCGCTTCCCACTTCCCCCGGATTTCCGCGGGGGGGATCCGACATCGAGCAAGGGAGGGAGAGGGCCCGCATATGTGGGAGGGGGGAGTGTTCGAGGCGTTGCGGCCGCCCGGTGTGACGTCGACGCTGTTTCCGTCGTGCGCGTTGGCTGACTGTGGCTGCTGCACACGCCCGCATGCATCTCCTTCTCTTTCTTTCTCTCTGTCTCTCTCTGTCTCTCTCTGTCTCTCTCTGTCTCTCTCTGTCTCGCTGTCTCTCGCTGTCTCTCTCTCTCTCTGTGTGTCTCCCTCTGTGTCTCCCTCTCCCCCCCCCCCCCTCTCTCTCCCCCGCCGTTCGCACGTGGATGCTAGCGGGCCCCGCCGCTGCTGACTGCGAGCCAGATCCCGGAGGACGAACAACACAGCCTGCCATGCAAGGGGAAGTCTCGCCGATGCCATGCCATGCCATGCCCATCCATGCACGCGAGGTGATGCGAGGCGATGCGATGCGATGCGACGCAAGGAACGCTTCGAGATCCGTCGGCTGTGCGTCGACGCTGCGGGGATGGATTGCTCAGATGTGTAAGACAGAATGTATCTATCTACCTACTCTATCTGCGCTATCTACTCTATCTACTCTATCCACTCTATCCATCTATCCACTCTATCCACTCTATCCACTCTATCCATCTAGGTACTCCGTCTGCGCACTCGGCTTGGCACCCGACCACGAAGACGAAAGAGGAAGAAAAAAAAAAAAGAAAAAAGAAAAAAAAAAGTGTGCAGCGGCGTGATCCTTGCGGCTCCACTCGCTCCCGCCCTGTGCCGGAACTGACTGTGTGCTGTACTCCTCCTCCTCCTCCTCTTCCTCCTCCTCCTCCTCCTCCTCCTCCTCCTCCTCCTCCTCCTCCTCCTCCTCCTCTCCCCCCTCCTCTCCATCGTCATTCGACTGCGCCACTCTGCACTCTGCACTGCACACCCCGCGACCCGGAGGCTGCTCACGCTCACGCCCACGCTCATGGCGGACGGCACTTGCCCTTGCGTGTCGGTGCTGACGGTGGGAGCGGGCCCAGACCTGCAGCCCGTGGGCCGCCTATCACACGCCCCGCCGCGAGCGGAGCAGTGCTGCACCCATACACTCATACATACGTACCCCACCATCTGCCGCCGTGGCTGGGTCGTAACTAACTCACAGCCCCCGACACGGAATCTCTTGCTGTGTTCGTCGCGACGCCCGCTTTCCGCGGGAGCCGCACGCATTACGAACCGAGTCGGCCTGGATGGCGGATGACGATGGCGGATGGGATGGACGGCAGCTGGTGCGGAGTAGTCGGCCACTGGGCTGGCGCGAGCGGTGTAGGGGTGGCTAAAAATATCCGCCGCGCCCCCCAGTTGGTCCTTGCGTGGTGTTCCGGTGTTGCAGGCTTGCAGCCCTCGGTTCCGGCGAGCGAACGAGCGAGCGAACGAAAATACGAACGGACGGACGGACGTGCCAACAGCCGGGATCTTCCGGCCAACAGGATAGCCGCAGCACGCGCGGGCGGGCAGCGAAGCCGCCGGGCCGATCGCCAGGACAGATGCGCACTGTGCGGAGCGGGGCGGCGCGAGTGGAGCAGCAGCCAGTGGGTGGGTGACGAAAGCGCTGGTGGTCCTCCGAGCAGCTGCTAGATATAGATACCTGTCTATCTATCCACCATAGATATCTACGCCCGCCGCTCTTCCCCGATGCACCGCCGCCGCTGGAACCGTATGCAATGCATGCATGCAAGCGTAAGCAGGCGTACGCAAGCGTATGCAGAGCTGATCCCCGTCCGCGCGCTTGCCGATTCGTCGCGTTCGATCGCTCGTTCTTTCCGGCTTCGCGCCGACCGGCCACGGGCGCTAAACGGCAGCCTGTTGGCACGGCGGATAGCCTGTGCTTCCCGTTCGGCGGCGAGAGCGGGAGAAACAGAGCGCACGGAACGAGAACGAGAGCGAGAAAGAGAAAGAAAGAAAGCGACGACGGCTCGCGCTGTTTCGGCTGCTGCATCCCGACGTAGATAGCCACGCAGCGCGGCGCTGCGTGGGCGGGCGGTTGCGTGAGCGAGCACGCTCGCCGTTCGAAACGAACGAACGGCGGGCGCGCTTAGCCGAGGCCACAGTGCTCACGTCCGGAAGAACTACCTATTTACGCTGAAGAAAAAGAATATAACTAAGTGTATACTTATGTATATATATATATATAAATAATATAAATTAACATACTCACGGCACCGCACGGCACCGCACAGCACAGCACAGCACAGCCCGCCCGCCTGCAGCCACCGTGTGTGCGTAGACTATATCTATACATATATGTGATATCTGTAGATAGATATACATATCCAGCCTACGTTCCAGCGGGCTCGTCCGGCTCCTTGCAGGTCAGCCCCCAACCACCACCACCCGCTAGCCGTTTCGCGCGGGTGTCAGTGTCTCCGACGCCAGTCTCCCCCCTCCACGGGCTGCGCGACGCAAGGCGGCGGCGGAGGTTGCACGTCAGACCGTGGCGACGGGGCGTCCCCTCCCTTCCCCCTTCCCCAGGGGGTTTCCGAGGACCGTTTCGGATCGGTGTCAGGTTGCGTGCTACATAGCCTGGCCTCCGCGCAGGACCAGGCTAGGCGGGCCGTTCGAGGCGTTCCCGGATCCGCCGCCGCCCCCCCGTTGCAGCGGAAGTGAAGGGGGCAGGTGCGTGTGGCGCTATTTTCGGCGTCACGGGGTCGTCGCGACCGGCGACTCGGCCCACGGGTGGGGCGGGCAGACTGCGCTTGCTGCTGCGGCCGCAATTACCGTTGCTGCTGTTGCTGTTGCTGCTGCTGTTGCTGCTATTGTTGCTGCCGCTGCCGCTGCTGTTGTCTGTTGTTGTCCCGGAGCCGCTCGCTCGCGAGGCTGCCACTCGCTGTGGCCAGACTGCCCCGGCGTGTGGCAGACGGGGGCGAGCCCAAGGCCGCTCTCTCCATCCAGCCCGTTGCTGCTGCTTCGTCTTCCGGACGCAGACACGTATCGCCGGCTTGCCGTCGACTGCTCGCTCCCCCCGAGTTAAGCGCCGGGCCTTTGGTGTTCCGTTGGACCGGGGGTTTCTCCATATATTTTATATTCTCCGCTGAGGCTGGGGCGGTGTCGTGCCCAAGGCGGCCGTATGTAGTGCGGATATTCCCGCTCTCTTTCCGTGGATCCATTTTCAGCAGCAGCACGGACGGACGGACACAGTCTCGTTTCGGATCGGTCCGCACGCGAGCTCTCCCGACCGGACCGCGGAGCGCATCGGCCGCATGGGCCTGGCCCGACTTGCCTCTTTCGCGCAGGGACGAGCTTGCCCGACAGCGGGCGGGCGGGCGGGCGGCAGAGAGAGGCGGTCCTGCAGACGGTTGGTTTGGTTCGTCCGGTTTGGGCTGGGCGTTGTGTAGTTACATACTTACATACACCTTGCCTTTTGGCTCTGCTGCCGGATCGATCGGACGAGAGCGAGCGGCGGCGGCTGTCCCATCTCGGCGGGCGCCCGCTAAACCGCATTCGGCTCGTTCGCTGCGAATTTTTCCTTTTTCCTTTTTCCTTTTTTCCTTTTTTCTTTTTCCTTTTTTCTTTTTTCTTTTTCCTTTTTCCTTTTTCCTTTTTCCTTTTTCCTTTTTCCTTTTTCCTCTTCCTTTTCCTTTTTCCTTCCCTTTTTCCTTCCTCCTCCCTTCCTCATCCCTTGCGAACCCTCCGATTCGATCCTTCACGACGACGGCGGCAAGACACATGCCGCGACGGGGGGGTTCGTCACCGTGGAGTAGCTAGCACCGTCGATAGACGCCCCACTACTCGCCCACCGCCAGAGTTGCAGATGCGCAGCAGAACAGCAGAGCAGAGCAGAGCAGAGCAGCCCGGCCGGAAGTCGCTTTGTCGCCCCGTCACGTGCTGCCCGCCTGCCCGGTTACCACGCGGACGGACGGCCCCACCGTCGCACAGGACGCTTCTCCTCCGCGAAGCAGACAGCGCTTCGCCGAGGCCGCCGCTTGCCCCTGCAACCCTTCCCATTCCGCCCATCCCCCACCACCACCACCACCACCACCACCACCACCACCACCACCCACACCTCCCCTCCCCTTCTCCCCCCTGCTTAGCTATCCCTGGTCCCCATCCCCCCCCCTCTCACCACCTTACCTGACCTTGCAGCGTCCGTGTACTGTGATGTCGGCTTTACTCGTCCCTTATAAACCTCCGGGACTCCTCCCCGTCGAGTCCCTCCCTAGTTCCTGCCCCCGCCCATCCAGTCCCCGTCATTCGTTTAGACGTCTCTCCCCGCCTGCATCTTCTCCTTCTTCTCCTTCTTCTCCTTCTTCTTCTTCTCCTTCTTCTCCTTCTTCTCCTTCTTCTTCTTCTTCTCGTTCTTCTTTTTCTTCTTCTCCTTCTCCGTCTCCTTCGTCTCCTTCGTCTCCTCCGTCTTCGCCGCTCTTATAGAATACATACATCCATCCCGTTCTGCCGTTACCACTGCCTTGTACGATACCTCCGTCCTTCGTTTCTGTCGAGAGCTGGCTTCTCTCCGCTTTTCCGTCCGTCCGTCCGTCCGTCCGTACGCCGCACATAGGAGGGTAGACGTCCATACAACTGTTTATTGACGCCCGCTATCACCACCACCACCACCACCACCACCACCACCACCACCACCGCATCTCGTTCGGTCACCACCTGGCTCGTCTCGTCCTGCTCGCCCGGAATTGCTCCGACACTCCCGCTATCCGTAACCCTTAGTCCGGCACGGTCCATCTCCCCCTCGACGGCCGTCGTCTTATTTCTCCTTCTGGTCGCCGTGCTCCGCCATTGTAGTGCGCTGCTAGGCATACTTACGTGAGTGACCGCCCCGCCCCCCTCCCCACCGCGGATCCGGAAAGGCATCGGCCGTCTCGGCGCTGGCTGGAACCCGCTGCAGTGCCAGGGTGCAACAACATGGCTCTGGCGCGGTCTTGTTGCGGCTCCCGTGTGTGCACCGGAAGAGGCTGTGAATTGCCCCACACGGACACCGAGGGAGCGCCACGACTGCGACTATTTATCCCTATCTTCGAGAGCGACGAACGAGGGCTAACGGGATGGTCGTATGGTGGTAGTTCTTACTTTCCGTGTTGCTGCATCCTGCGCAGCGGTGTTACGATCGTTTCCTGTTTTTCCTCCAGCATTTACGGTGCAAACGATGGATCCTGTGCTTTCTCGGTGAGATCTGCCCTTAACGAAAATTGTATTCATCTGCGGGCTCGGTGCTGACGAGGGGTAGCGGGCGGGACCACACCAAGGGCGTTTTCGGACTCACGCCGATCAGTCCGGTGTTCAGACGGTCCAATACCAGGGGCAACCTCCCCCGCTCGTTCCAGCAGCCACTGGCCGTGGACTCACCAATCGCTGCCGGCTCCTTCACCGTGTGGCCCCCTACGCCACGCCACACCGAGAACAGCCCCGCCGTCGTCGAATCGCACTATCCCTTCTCGATGGCCGACTGCAGACCTAGCGATGGGGCTGTGGCTTCCTGGGATGGTGCGATCGAGCCGCAGACGCCCCACATGGCATCCAACGACCTGGATATCCCTTGCTCTCCGCAGTACGGACAGCAGCAAGAGAGTGAGCCATCTGCAGCCGTGACGGCTTGGTGGGGCAATACTGATGGTGTATATGGGAGTTGGCAGCCCAGAATGGACTGCTCGCTGCTCGAGACCAATGCCGGAGCCGGCGAATCGACCAGCTACGGTAGCTCCAGCGGCGGAGGAGGAGGAGGAGAAATCGGGTTCCTGCCCGTCCCGAGCTATCACTACTCGGCACAGCCGCTGAAGCTAGATACCGACTTCGAAACGAGGCATCTGTCGGATGAGATTTCGAGCGCAGAGCCCGTCACGGCGTCCACCACGAGTTACTACCCCGAGTCGGACGGGTCGCTGTACGCCGGGTACAGGACGCCCCTGATGACAACGGCCACGACACCGCATTCGCCCTCCGTCCGCAGCGCCAGCCGGACCAGCCGTGGCTCTTGCTCTCCGACATACCGCGTCTCGCCGTACTCGGTCCCAGACAAGAAGCGGTGGTCCGCGCCCGGCGAAGTCGGCAACTTCTACAGCCTCAACCTCGATCCGCAGCTGCAGGGAGGCCAGTTCCGCTCGCATCACTCGTCGCCCACTTGCCCGACGTCCCATGCACCGCAGCCACCGGCGCAGTCGTATCTGCCGCCCCATCAGTACAACCTCCCTCAGGGCACCAACTCGTATCTGTCCGGATTCCTGGACTACGGCCGCCACGGCCGCCACGACCACGGACCCGCCCAGCTGATGCCTAGCCCGTTCTACATCCCCTCCCACTCGGACAGCCACCACTCGCGGTACGCCGACTACGCAGAGCGACCGAACCTGTACTCCTGCCTGGCCGAGGAGCAGATCCCGCCGCCGGAGGAAGACATGAACCCGGAGGATCCCGAGATGAAGCCCCACGAGCAGGACCTCCGCTTTGACGGCGACCTCTACACCCCGCGCTGGGTCCGCGGCCACGGCAACAAGCGCGAAGGCTGGTGCGGCATCTGCAAGCCCGGCCGCTGGCTGGTCCTCAAGAATTCGGCATTCTGGTACGACAAGTCGTTCGCGCACGGCATCAGCGCGGCCACCGGCCAGCCCTTCGCCGAGCCCAGGGACATGCGCCGCATGGACGGGAATCCGGACGTGTGGGAGGGGCTCTGCCACTCGTGCACGGAGTGGGTCCCGCTCGTCAGCAACAAGAAGAAGGGGACCACCTGGTTCCGACACGCCTACAAATGCCACACCCACAGCAAGATCCGTGACGCGCCGAAACGGAGGCGGGAGGGTGGCCTCTCCAAGAAGATCAAGGTAGCGCTGCCGTAACTGCTGTTGCGTTTCCTTTTGTTTCCACATGCCATCACGACTACATGTCTTTCCACTATCATCGAGGGGGAGGGGTTTGGATTGTCTTTTTCCATTTGGGAGTTTTGCATAATGTTTTCGTTGTGTTTTTTCCTTTATCACCACTTCTGATTTGCTCTGCGATATACCGGGGGTGAAACGGCATAGACTGGAGGAACCGGACTGGACTGGACGGTGGGCGTGTTTGCGGGAAGCTTATTCTTTCTTTCCCTCGTTTTCTGGGAAAAATCTTTTGATGTTTTTTTTTTAATCTTTTGGGACGGTTATGGCCTGGACTCATCATGGACCGGAGGTGTTAAGGGAACTTTTCGGGGTTTTTTTTGTATCACCTTTTTTTCTTTTTTTCTCTCTACTGCTGATTTATTTTTGGTCTTCTGTATTTTAGATAGTCTACATCGGTAGAAGTTGGCGCTCTTCCTTTCTTTCGTTTATCTAAGCTAGGTAGCTTTTGGGGGGGGTTTTTTTTGTTCGATCATGCTCGCATCTAGCTAGACTATGGCGGCGATAGCTTTGAGGATAGATAGAGATACATGCAACGGACTTACGCACGTAATCGAAAGGACTCGGACTTGGAGTACAAACTTGTGCGCTGTAATCGAATAGATCGTAACGGACTCCCAATGATGCGAAGAGCCGTTTGCGCGCCGTGTCGGTACTCGCGTAGCAGTGGCTACCCGCATTTTTTTTTCAACCACTGACCTTTCTGGATCATGGCCAATACACCTTATCATCACCGGCCGCCACCGTGACTCCGCGGCTGGATGCCCACACGGGGGGGGGGGGGGGGGGGGGGGGGGGGGGGTAAGTGGGGGGGGGGGGGGGGGGGGGGGGGGGCCACGCCATA
>Ga0307508_10000442_pt1 | contig 49485 bp, 55 predicted proteins | sample 9_EM_MG_FD_203089 | JGI IMG/M metagenome (GOLD analysis project Ga0307508, IMG submission 203089) | Populus trichocarpa ectomycorrhiza microbial communities from riparian zone in the Pacific Northwest, United States - 9_EM | ecosystem: Host-associated > Plants > Roots > Unclassified | place... | reverse complement strand
AAAAGGCCGACGAGTGGGCAAAGATCGCAGCAGAAAAACCGGAAGCACGAGGGGTGGAGTGGTTACAGGGAGGAGCGCGCCCGGTGCCACTCCCCAGGTCTCTTGCACACATCAAGCGTGAGATCTCGACGAAGAAATGGGACGAGGCCCGCCAGTGGGCCGGGAAACGAATCTCCGCTAAGAAATACAGAATGCCACGCACGCAGCAGCCTGACAAGACAGTGGCCGGAAGCAACAAGAGGGTCGCGGCAAGGTTTTACCAGATCAAGACCGGGCACTGCCTTACCGGGCAGTACTTAGAATGGACGGAGAACCGAACTTCAGCGCAGTGCTGGTGGTGTAGGTGCAAGGAGCAGACAAGGGAGCACGTCTTCAAAAACTGCGGACAATGGAAGGAACAGCAGAAGGTGCTGTGGAAGGAGGTGTGGAAGGAGACGGGGAGAGGGAGGAGCCGGTTTCCGATCCGGGACCTCCTTGCCGACGACAGGTGCAGCAGGGCGGTGCTGGACTTCCTATCCACCACGGATGTAGGGAGGCTGGCTCCGGCCCCGGTTGAGGAGGACGCGCAGAGTGAGGCGTCAGAGTGGGAAGTTCGGGAGAGAAGAGAACGAGAGGAGGAGAGGGAAGCAGAAACTGAGAGGTTGGGCGCCGAGGTCGAGGAACCCCTGTTCCTCCCCACGCCCGCCTTCCTGGCATCCGCGGAAGAGGAGTGAGAATGCAGTGTGTTTCCTTCCTGTCTCTCTTTTGTCATTTCGTTGGGGCGCCTTCTATCTTCTTGGGACAGGCCTGGGCGGATGGCAAAGGAAAGCTTGCAACGTGCTGCCATCGCGCGGACAGCGGCGGGGAAACGGTCAAAAATGTACACCGCCATAGTCTAGATAGGCTTCATGCGAGTATGATAAAACAAAATACAATCACTATGGATCCCGATATTCCAACACCGATCTCATTCCGGTATTCACATCAGCGCTCCGCGGGCAGTTGACTTCGGTTTCCCGCGGTGACGCTTGACGATATTTTTTTTCTTAACCTCTAGTTAGCGTTGGCCCGCGGGAGCCCGCCGCCGGCCTGGGTCAAGGCAGTCCAGCCACAGGGACCATCCAGCCGGACTGGGTAATCGGAAAGCCCGGCGGACTGGACCGTCCCAAAAGCCGGCGGGCCGGACTGAAGAGACCCCTGCAAGGTGCCGGTCGTGGCTCCCACTGCCCACCGCACTGGCTTATCCTGAGATATAGTGTACAAAGGAAACAACAAAGAAATGATATCCACACCATGACTTAAGAAATCTCTTTCTTCACTCCCACCATCCTGCGCTGGCCGGCTGGACACGGTCAATGCACCCCGGGCGCATAGCCTACCCAGATGGACCGAGTCACCAGAAAGCCCTGAGTGGACAAAAACTGGTGGCTCCCCGGAGACCCACTGGGCTATTGAGACTCCCGATTTGGGCCTTCAAACAGCAGCTTCCTCCTGTAATTGGCAGCAGTGGTTATGTCAGCGCCGTTGTCAATCAGCAGTCGCGCCACCGCCTCATGCCCACTCTCCGAAGCCATATGGAGTGGTGTCCTGCCGTTTTTGTCGGCAGTGGTAACATCGGCGCGCTTGCTGATCAGCAGTCGCACCACCGCCTCATGTCCCCTCTCCGATGCGCCGTGGAGTAGTGTCCACCCGTCGTTGTCGGCAGCGGTAACATCAGCGTTCTTGTCGATCAGCAGTCGCACCATGGCCTCATGTCCCCTCTCCGATGCCCCGTGAAGTGGTGTCCACCCGTCTTTGGTGGCAGCGGTGACACCAGCGCCGTTGATGATTAGTAGCCGCACGACCGTATCTCCTCCGCGGAACGATGCCCCATGGAGTGGAGTCCACCCGTCTTTGTTGGCAGTGGTAACATCAGCGCCCTTGTCGATCAGCAGTCGCACCACCGCACCACCTCCGCAGAACGACACCCCATGGAGTGGAGTCCACCGTCTTTATTGGCAGCGGTAACATCAGCGCCATTGTCGACCAGCAGTCGCACCACCGCCTCACCTCCGAGGAGCGACGCCCCATGGAGTGGTGTCCGCCCATCTTTGTCGGCAGCGGTAACATCAGCACCCTTGTCGATCAGCAGTCGCGCCACCGCCTCATGTCCCCTCTCCGACGCCCCGAGGAGTGGTGTCCGCCCGTCTTTGTCGGCAGCGGTAACATCAGCGCCATTGTCGATCAGCAGTCGCACCGCCGCCTCACCTCCGCAGAGCGACGCCCCGAGAAGTGGCGTCCTGCCGGCTTTGTCGGCAGCGGTAACATTAGCGCCCTTGTCGATCAGCAGTCGCACTACCACCTCGTGCCCACACTCCGATGCCCCGTGGAGTGGTGTCCGCCCGTCTTTGTCGGCCGCGGTAACATCAGCGGCCTTATCAATCAACAGTCGCACCAACGCCTCATGTCACCTCTCCGACGCCCATAGGAGTGGTGTCTGCCCGTCGTTGTCGGCAGTGGTAACATCCGCACCCTTGTCGATCAGCAGACTTGAAATCTCGAAATCACTGACCCTACACGCCGCTAGAAGAAGAGCGTTCATGTAAATCAACCGCGGAGGAGATAACTCGAATACTTCCCCAAATTTTCGACAGATGTGAAATGCGCATACAAACGACAAGAGGGAATACTCTAGCAGTGTGTGAGCACCAACCCGCTCCCAGAGCACACTACTCTGCCACGGTTTAGCCTGTACGTGTTTATCGCAGAATTCCCGCCACCGCTGATAATTGGCCCCTGACACGAACGTATCCCATATTGTATCCAACATTTCACAGCCTTTGCCATGCGCGAAGTGCCATGGCCAGAACGCCGCTGAGTATAACAAAAGGTCGCGATCTTCATACCGCCCTTCATGGGTCTCGAGGTTGGCATTATAGCCCCGCCACGCCTTTGGTGTGCAGATCAGTGAGAGACATGCTTGTGCAATTTCGGTGTGCGAATCGTCCATACGAAGTTCGGCCTCCAAGAATTCGTCCACCGATAGGTGTGCAAAGCGAAAAACGTTCAGACTTTTGTCCAGGATGATGAGGTTTTGGCAGGCTTTTAGCAGAACATTTGGCTGTACTGGTTCGTGCGCAAATTCGCCACTGGCGCTGACATAAACCCTGACGGCATCAAGGAGTGTCTCCGATCGTACTGGCTCGCAGGAAAATTTGATCCAGCGGAATGCATTTAGTGCAAGCCGCGGAGTCCCTCGCGGTTGGGGGAGAATGCGGTCGTATATCTGCTCGTAGGCTTTCCGTAGGGTGTTGGGAAGGTCCCTTAGGCCTTCTCGTATGTCTCGCTCGGTGGTCATGCCGCAGAGATATGTAATCTGAAGCGCGGCAAGTTGGAACCTAGCGAAGTGTTGTCAGCAGTGTCCATGGCGTATCGTAGGTTAAACTCACATTCCGCGTGACCGCACGCCTAATACCTTGCGTATTTCCGCCTGAAGCTTACCGCTAACGGCGCCGCCGAACAGTTCTTGGTCCTTAATGCCAGTCTCAATGCTCTCCTTAATGAAGCACTCAATATCACTTGCATTGTCGTCTGGCTGCAGCTCAATCCTGGGAAACATCTCGAACTGTTGAAGGATGTCAACATCCATTTGAGTCGTCGCGAAAATCTTGACTAGATTCTTAGATTTCTCCATGACAAAATTCAGCCCCTGCAGCAAAGATTTCCGGGTCAAGGGCTCGACTTCGTCCAACGCGTCGATGCAGATAGTTGTCTGCTCGTACACATCGGCCAACTCAACGAGAAGCGCTTGACTCTCCGTGATGCTGAGTCTTGCATTCTCCTGACCTTGAACCCTCCTTTTTTCATAGGCGTCGACGACCGGCTTCATTAGCGAATTTTTATCAGAGTCGGTCCGTGCAAGCTGGTGAATAAGGGCGCTCAGGATCCTCTCGGGATCCCGCCGGCTCTCTTCGGCATGGTTGCAGTAGAAGTACACCAACTTGCCCAGTTGGGAATCCGACGCGAAAGAGTCGACGGCTACCGATGCAATGAAAGTCTTCCCAGCACCGGCTAATTATCTAGTCAGACGCAAGCCGCAGGATCTAGATGACTGGGGGAGCCCGGAAATTACGAATACCTCGTAACAACAGCAACTTCGAAACACTGGATGATAGCCACTCCTTGTACTCCCCCTTCTGGAACAGCCACTCTCCGGTACCTGCAAGCCGCGCTGCGGTGATCCTGGTGTGGTGTTCGGTGTACGGAATGATGGATATCCATCTCAAGATCTCGGACCTCTTGGATTCTAGTACAGTCTTAGCCGATGAATATATATCGGTGAAATCTTCGGGCTTCCTCACCTTTTAGTAGTTCTTGCATTTCGTCTACTTGGGGCCCGATTCTTGACGATGTTGTGCTGAGGTCTCGCAGATGACGCCGAAGATCGGCGAACTCGTTCGCTGTATCTGCTTAACGTCAGCAGCAGACCCCACGGCGATGTAGGCTGATAGTACAATGAGCTACTGCTGCCGAAGCATCCTTTTCCACCGTCTCTTCCAATTCCCTGACATCGTTGAAGTAGTCGGTCGTCGCCTCGGTCGAGAGAGCTGCTGTGAAGTGACCCTCTGGGAAATGAAACTGTCAGCGACACCACCATAAAAAGCTATCCAAGGGAGCACACCTTTCGACTTGGCGATTCCTTTCGCCAGGAACTTGAGGATCTCGCTGTAGAGCTTGACGATTGACTTCTCCAAATTACTCGCAGCCGTGGTTCGCGTGCGGTTGAGGTAGAGCAGCTCGTAGATAGCGCACCGAGCAACGATGCAGATGGTTTTCTCGAGTCCGATCAAGATGGAGTCCAGCACATCTGACTTGTCCACGCAAACCTTTGAAGATTCTCGTCAGGTCGTGAGTCTCTTTGCAGGGGTAGGGAGCTTATATTCACCTTCAGGAGAAATCGGAAGGCTCCCCAGGGAAGCGCGGCGTGTTGCGAGTCGTATTGGGCGATGATGTCACCGATCTCACGGAACTTGTGCACCCAGCGGAGCGTTTTCGTGACTATATCCTTCATGATAACCACATCCTCATGGAAAGGAACCTTCCACTCCTTTCCTTCTCTCTGTTGCTTGATCCTGGTCGTGATATCACCAATGTCAGAGGCGATCAGACTCACGTCTTTCCCTAGGCAAGTTTCTGACAGGATTTGGCGCTGCTTCGGTGACAGATGGCTACTGTCCGAAGCCACTTCCCACAAGGATGGATGATCTTTCGACTGTGGTTCTGCAACCAGCGTTACGCTAGCTGTCGAAGCCGTCGGCAGGCGCCCATCGCCGGGGGCCCCGTTAGTTGCAGTAGCCGACGGTGGGGGTTCGGTTGCGAGAACGGAATAATGCGACGCGCTATCCGGCGTCGCGTTAGCAGTGGCAGATGTTGGCAGAAGCTTGCACTGCGGGTCTGGCAAATTGATGGCAGGTGTTGATTCTGCGCCGCCTGTCGAATAGAGCGCCGGGGGTGTTGACGACAGGTTCGACCGCACCGACGGCGGCCGCAGGCTCGGCTCCCGCGACTTCACTGGCTTTCCGATGAGAACCTCCAATTTTTGTCTGATGCCGAATCTGGAGGGCATCGTCTAGGGTTTTGAGGATTTGCGGCTGAGGACAAGCAGGCGGGGCACTTGTAGCTCTATCGGTTTGGGTTTGGCGGCGCCAGGGCTGGCGGACTCCACTGATCTCGTGCTTCGATTGTAAGATTGGTATGTTCGCTTTCGCGGTGGAAGTTGACGATCGTGGGACCGAGTATGATATCTCGGATATATAGCAGCGTCGACGGTAGGGGAGTGTATGGTGATGATGCTTGCGACAACGCATGCGAGAGGGGGAAGTATGGGGGGGCGGCCCCTTCACCTGCCTGCAAACGTCACTCGGGTGCCTAAGCAGCCAATGAAGAACCAGTGAGTGAGATAATTGATGCCGTGTTATGCATAATATGCGCTGACACCCTTCCGAAATCGCTTCGTTGACCAATTGCGACACTGGATGGAGGCGTTTGGGTGCGCCCTCGCGGTGCTGGTCTATGCTGCTATTTTTTCGTTTCATCCGGCCCTCTAAAATCATGGCGATAGTTACCCTCCCAGTCCCGTCCACGACCTCGATCAGTCCGCAGGCGGCCAGTCGCGGCTCCCCTGCCCCCCACTTGCCTGTTACAATGTATACACCACCCACGCCCCATTCCCCCCAAACCCACCCTGTCCGGCCGAAAGCACAACCCCCAGATGTTCCGCCTTGGCAGGATCTGGCGCCAGAACCAGCGCTCAATTTCAACGTTGTCCAACGGCCGGAAACCCCGGGCTACGTCGCAACAACCCTTATGTGAGTCTGTTGAAAGGCGGCACTGGATCAGCTCTGAGAGAAAGGAAGTGAACCGGTGCACGGTGTTACACTCAATTATCCAGCGTGTACGATGATCGAGAGTAAGTACATGCAAAAGAGTCGAGTGAATCTCAATTCGCCTTTGATCAAGGGTAAAGAAGAACATATAACCCGGCACATCTCTTTTACCCTGGAGCAACATTTCACCATACCCAATCAGGTGCTCCCCGAAACCCGACCAACGCGGCAGCTCACAGGGCAGATGGGGCTGTCGCCAGCCAACTGCAGAAAAGTCATGACGGCGTGCATCCAGTCGGTCGCCAAGTTCGGGTCGGAGCTGTGGCGGAAGGGCGACCACGTCCAGGGCACTGTTGGCCGGGCCGATGAGCTTCAACTACTGGTCAACCAGGAGGCTCGGGCGACCACGGGCTGTTTCCGGACAACCAACCTAGGAGCCCTCTCAAAGGAGTCCGGCCTCTGAGCAGCGACAACGCAGCTGGAAAACAGACAACAGCGGTTCGGGCTACGGCTGCTGAGTCTGCCACAGGGAAACCAGGCTCGGAAGATCGTCGGTGCCCCAATGGAGCTTGGCCGGCGACTCACGGATGCCCTTGCCTACGCGGGAAGCACGGAGAGAACAGTGCTGTTGGAGGAACCCGAGACCTTCGATGCGGTGCTGCGACAGGAGGAGGAGGAGGTAGCAAAGGCGGAAGCGGAGAAAGCCCGGCCGGGACTCGCCATGTTCACGCACGGGTCGCTAATGGAGGACGGAGCCGCCGGCTATGCGTTGGTCTGGAGGAAGGGGGTTGCATGGGCAGGCATCAAAACGCACATGGGCTACAACCAGGAGGCTTACGATGCGGAGTGCGCCATTCTCGCCCGCGCTCTCAAGTCTGCCTTGCAGAGGACCCCAACCCCAGAACGGGTCACCATCTTCTCGGACGCACAGGCAGCCATCAGGCGAAGGGCAAGGGACGAACCCGGACCGGGACAGCAGTACGCCCTCCAGGCGCGGAACCACATTGCCACGCTGCGGAAGGCCAGGCCGGGCATCGTCATCGAAATCTGATGGTGCCCAGCCCACAAGGGTATTGCCGACAATAAGAAGGCCGATGAGTGGGCAAAGAGTGCGACGGAGGAGCCAGACACCCACGGGGTGGAATGGCTTAGCTTCTCGGACCGGACGGGAGTGCGGGCGATGCCTCTACCGCGATCCCTCGCCAACCTCAAGTGGGAGATCTCGGAGAATAAGTGGGCAGAGGCACGCCAGTGGGCTGGAGGTCGGACCTCCAAAAAGAAATACCGCATGCCAAAGAGGCAGAAGCCCGATGGTGCGGTGGCCGGTAGTACCAAGAGGCTCGCCTCACAGTTCTACCTGGTCAAGACAGAGCGCTGCCTAAACGGGTAGTACCTCAACTGGTGGAAAAATCGGGCGACCCCTCAATGCTGGTGGTGCCGGTACCGAACTCAGACCCGGGACCACCTCCCTAAGGAGTGCCCTGAGTGGAAGCCGCAGCAGAAGACCCTGTGGGCGGAGGTGAAGAGGGAACCCGGGGTGGAAAGGCCAGTGGAAGGTACGGGACCTCCTGGCGGATGGGAGGTGCAGCCGGGCGGTACTAGACTTCCTCTCCTCGACGGATGTGGGAAGACGGGCGCCGGCCGAGGTGGAGGACGACGTGGTGAGCGCGGTGTCTGGGCTGGAGGTGCGGGAGTGGCTGGAGGAGCAAGGAGCGGGGGCCGAGGAACCGGACACTGGGGAGGAACCGCCGCTGTTCTTACCCATGCCGGACTTCATGGCGTCTGCGGGAACGGCTTGAGGGGGCGGATCGGGCGACGCTTCTCCTATGTGCTTTTTCCTTTGTTCTTCACGCTCGCCGTCTTTCCCTTTGTAATCTCCTTGGTGCGCTCCACATCTTCTCTTGGGATAGGCTTGGGCGGAGGGCAAAGGGGTGCTTGCAGCGTGCCGCCACTGCACGGACAGCGGACAGGGAACGGACTGTACATAATCTCGCCATGATCGCATAAGGTCTCATGGGAGTAATGAACAAACAAAAAAAAAAAAAAAAAAAAATAAAGAAACCCGACCAACATCCCTCAACTCTTGCCAGCTCCGCGCACAACATAATATTGCAGGACACAACAAGAGAAGTAGCGAGACGCATTTCCAATATGGGCAGCACCAGAGTAGAGCGGCGAACTCGAGTGGCACCTTCGGCGGCTGTGTCTTCGAGAAATCGTCGAAAACGCGCTTCAGGGTCACGGTCGAACATGTCGCCGTGATGAATCTGAAGGAAGCGGCATCATCGCAGACGGCGACCGTCCATGCCGAGGACGGAGTGACAATCCAGCAGTTCACCGATGAGGGTCACCGTGCGTGGCTGCAACGGGCCGGGTCGCACTGGAAGGCTGTGATCTCGGAGGACGAGATGTACGACGGGAAACGCGCAAGAGGTCCAGGAATAGAAGAGCGGCGGCTAGTGCGCTAGTGGACCGGCAGCGCAACCTGGATCGCCGCTATGGCACCGCCGAGCCCGCAGAACTCGGTATCGCCGAGACAGAGGATAAGAACAAGGGTTGGAAGGATATCACCGAATGTCAAAGATATTCGATAGATGGATGGTAATTCCGTTGCTTAATCTTCATACGAGACTGGGCAGTTCTTGCCATTGAGCCATCCAGCGGCTTCCTTGGGTCGGTCACGACGTTAAATCAACGCTCAGGCTCGGTGTTGAAGCTCAAAAGTAAAGTAGGGTGATACGATGCTAAGATGGTTTAGGTGACCAGGTCTGAGGTGAATATCAATGGGTTTAGACGCGTCGGAGCCAGGGTCACAACCCGTCAGCACATGTGGATGGAGATGAAGATAGTTGATTTGCCACGGAAACATCGTGGACTGCCGGTACCGTATAAGGGTCGGAACCCAGAGGCTGGATCTCAACGGGAGGCCGCCTTCCGGTACAGCGCTCGATGTGTCGTCCCCCATACGCCGGACCATCTCCGGACGCTCCACATTACGACCCAGAATACAACGACGAGACATAAATTTCGGTGCCAACGATCTACTCACATCGACGATGAGGGACGGACACGAGAGCTACTCTGCTGCGGCAAGAGAAGAACGAGCAGCTTTCACAAACAGTGTGTTACTGACATCCACCACCCGCGAGCCGGAAGATCGAGCTACGGACGGTGATCCCACGTGATCCTCAGCCAGCCCGCCAATCGGAACGATTCTCGCCACCGGCCTGGCATTTGACGTCAATCCACTCGCACATCCGTTGCCGCTCCATGCAGTAGCCGTGTCGAGCTCGGTGCAACTGTTTTTGGCAACTGCGACAGCGGGGAACCAGCTCACACGGTGCGGTTCACTGCCAGCCCCTATTCGCCGCGGTACACACCAGTCGGTTGCCACGCCACTACCATAAACATTCAACTTCTGTGAAGAGTCACTACACCTATGATAAACACCACTACACTCTACGGTCTACATCAGTCTTCCAGAGGTTTTTTTTCACCACTCCTGATGACTCTGAGTGTTGTATTCCCGTGCTGCGTTCTGGGTCCGAGGGTGCTCATCGGTGATTCTTCTAAGCCCTTTCGAATCCGACCCCTCTGTGCAGTCTTCAATAGCTCCACGGTTGGGAGCCGATACCTTGTGAGCTCCTCCATCGCTGTAGTTAGTGGGGGGTAGGCTATTGCACATGCCATGAAAAAAAAGGGTTAGCGGTGTGTTACTCGGCCGTCTCGCTTCTAGTTACCTGGCTAACATTAACTAGGTACTTGGTTGCAGCCTCTTGATCGCTTATGAACTTGCCCACCTTCGCGTGCTACAGCCCGAAAGGACACGTCAACCACCACTTCGCCCCATTACCGTCCACAACGATCAGTCCCTGAACGAACCAGCTACACACGGATCTTCGCATACATTCCTACGCAAGGCATCTGTACGTATTCTGCAACTTTGCCCCTCCAGTAGGTTTAGGATAGCAACTGACTTCGCCTTCTGTCAAGTGTCATATCATCTTCCAGACTTCACTCTCCTGCTATTAGGGGATGTATTCCTGCAACCGATGCACTTCGGCTCTCAGACGTTCCTCATCCCTCCACTGCCGCTAGCCACACAAGTTACTCTGACAAAGGGGGCCTCATCTTCCGACAGACGGTCCTCTCCAGCGGTATCCTGCTCCTTCCTCCAGAAATTCACCTTATCATCGTCCAGTACCTCTCGCGCAAGTCATACATGCGGTGATATTGATGCTGTCCTGCCCGACAATCCGGCGCATGTCCACAACCGGGAGGACCCTTGCCGTCTACGTCTGGAAGGCTGGCGAGCCAGGCAAGTGTGGGAAGATGCTCATGCGGACGCTCGCACTTCCGGAGTACCCCCTCCACACATTCTGCTTGTTGGTGGACGTCTGCCCGACGGCGGAGTTGACGAATCAGGGTGATGATGCATACTGGCCACTCGATGAGCTAGATAAGTGCTTTGAGCAGGAATTGTTAGTGTTAGGGCTATCGTTGTGTGGGTTGGGTATTTGCCCACGCACTAGTGCTGGCGGCGGCAGACCCTCTCACTTGTTGTCTTCTCCTGTATCTCTTGTAGCTGGCAGTGTTTTCCTTTAGTACCCCTACAATATACACTCGTCGCTCTTTTCCTCTCGACAACAGGAACTCCCTTTCCCGGCGAACAATCCTAGGTGGTTGGATGAGATATTTGGCAGACGGCTCCCAATGGTGGAACTCGTATGGCTGTTTCCGCACGAGGCGCCGGAGATCTTATCGAATCCAATCAATATGGCGGCGGCAGTTCGTGAGTGTTCGCATCCCGTCAATCCATGCCACTTGTCTTGTTCTATCGAATATTGCGCTGCCATTAATCCCTACGGAAATATCTCCGCGGTGATGCCCTGCCACTTCACCCTGGGTTTTGGGAGGCTCTCTGAGTGCAAGAGGCAAAAAAGATTCTACTCGTTCGGTCTTGAAGGGATATTTAACTAACATATTCTCAGGAGATGTTGCTGCGCTTCAAACGCTGCTCGACAAGCTGGGCGAGCCGGCTACCTGGACCGACTCACAAATTTTGGGTCCAGTCAACAAAGTACACATACTTCTGCACGGTCCGACCCCCATAAACGGCCCGAAGCCCATGGACCCAGGGCTTTCTGCAGGAACAAAGTTGAGTGGGCGCAACAACTGGATATTAATGGCCCACTACATTGGGCAGCGGTCTATGGACAACATGACACATTTACTGTCCTAGTGGCTTGGCTTTGGAAGAATAGTCCTGAAAGTCTGCTCAAGATTTTTCGCTCCAACGGTATGACTAGTCTGCTGCATTACACGGTGTATTATCTTCGTCACACAGGAAGTAGACGGCAAAAAAAGAGAGAGACACTCAAGTTAATCTAGGCGGTGACTGGACAACTCCCAGACGACATACGGTACAACGAGTTCCTGTCACCCTTGTCCCTCCCTTTGTCGTCAGCAAATCCAGGGGTGGCGCTAATTGAGGCGCTCCTCTCTGTTCCCAGTTGGATTGAAGCGTACTCTGATGACTGAATCTACATGCTACTCCACACCCGATCTGCCATCCTCAACACTCTCCTGGATGCCGGGCTGAGCGGTGAATCGATTCTTCTCTCGAACCTCATTACGAAATTTAAGACCCACGAACTCATCGATGAGGATTGGATCAATTTCAATGCCGCATTACAACGGGCCCCTCAAGCTGCGAAGGACGAGGCCCTTAAGGAATTTCTCAGCGAGATTCCGTCATTTGGGAAGAGGTACTGGGGTGTTACGGATAACCCCTTGATTACCCTTAAAATCAACGGTTGTCGCTTCGATCACCAACCACTTCCTGATTCCGATCTCACCACACAACAGTACCTGCTATATTACAGCGATCGCAACGAACCGACTGTGGTATTTTTAATGAGGTGGCTCGTGAACGAAACGGGTCTCGATTGCGCACCTTTCATCCCGGATGCCTCTGCGATTTACCAAACCTTGTACCAAGGGCCGACGACTATGGTACGAGAGATTGCAATTCAGAGTGGTTGTCAGTCGCTATATTCTATCGTCCTGGATATCCCCCATGTCCCCCTTCCGGATGCCATTCCCGAGGCATCTCGCGCAATCTTCCCGCAACACACACCCCACCAGGGGAACGCCGAATACATCACCATGTTTTTGCAGTATCCAGGCAACGTTGTGGACGTTATCCAATAGACTTTTGCCACGACCGCAGTGCACCATAACATTCCTCCGCGGTGGAAGATGACTAGCATTTCTGAATTCATCTGTTTCGTGGGCCACCAGGTGGAGATGGCGATAACGTGGATTTGTGCCAATAGGGAGAATGGCACGGAGGAAATGCGCGAGGCCGGACGCAGGCTATGAGAGTGGCTCCGCCGGAAAGCAGCAGCTGAGGAGCAGATACCTGAGTCCCTTAGCGCCTGCATTGTAGACATCTGCCAGTGGGCGGATAGCCTGTAGGGGAGATGCCCGGCGACGAGATTGCAGTGTCCGTTGCCCGACGTTTTGTTTTTGTTGGAGAGTTGCGTATGTACTGCAGCTGCTTGGTACTTGTTTCTGCTGTTCCGTTTCTTACCGTTGCTGCTCTTTGTCTGTTCTGTAACCGCGCACAACCAATCTATTGGCAAGCAAGGTGAGACGGTCCTTCTCCGCGGTCATTGACGTTGTCTCGAATACGCCGAATCTTGTGATGTTTTCCAACCCGGAGTCCCAAGTACTTCACTCACTCTGAGCACCTCAGCCCGGTTTTCGCCCCTCACCACTACCCGCGAACCGGAAGGTCGAGTTCTGGCTGGTGATCCCACGTGATCCTCAGCCAGCCCGCCAATCGGAACGATTCTCATCACTAGCCTAAAATCTGACGTCAATCCACTCACGTCCTTTTTTTTTTTTTTTTTTTATTTATTCATACTCGCGTGCGACCTAGCTAGATCATGGCGGCGTACATTTTGACCGGTTCCCCGCCACTGTCCGCGCGATGGCGGCACGTTGCAAGCTTCCCTTAGCCCTCCGCCCTGGCCTGTCCCGAAAGAGAAAGATGAATCGCACCAAGGAAATGACAAAGGAAAAGACAAAGGAAAGACCGCCCCACCAGTCCCCTACTCCTCGCCAGCCGAGGCCATGAACGAGGGGGTGGGAAGGAACAGCGGGGGTTCCTCCCCCGCGCCCCCCTCATCCTCGGCACCCAGCGCCTCCACCTCCGCCTCAGTTTCTTCCTCCCGCTCCCTCCTCTCCCGGAGCTCCCATTCCGACACCTCACTTACAGCGTCGCCTTCTTCTGCCAGCGGAGGCACCAGCCTTCCCACATCCGTTGCGGAGAGGAAGTCAAGCACCGCCCTGCTGCACCTAACGTCGGCAAAGAGCTCGTGGCCCTTCCACCGCCGCTTCCCCCTCCCTATCTCCTTCCACACCTCCTTCCAGAGAATCCTCTGCTAGTCCTTCCACTTCAGACACTCCTTCAGGAGGTGGTCCCTCGTCTGCGTGGGGCACTTGCACCACCAGCACTGGGCGGTCAGGCGAGCTCCCGTCCAGTGCAGGTACTGTCCTGTGCGGCAGTGCCCCGTCTTCAGCTGGTAGAACCTCGAGGCGAGGCTCTTGGTACTGCCCGCAACCACTTCGTTCGGCCGCTGGGTGGTCGGCATCTTGTACTTCTTCTTGGAGGTCCTGCCACCAGCCCAAGCCCGCGCCTCGGCCCACTTCTTCCCTGAGATCTCGCGCTTGAGGCTGGCGAGGGATCGCGGGAGGTGCAGTAGTTCTACCCCGCGCGTGCCAGGCTTCTCTGCCGCCATCTTCGCCCACTCGTCTGCCTGCTCGTTGCCGGCTATCCCCTTGTGGGCTGGGCACCACTGAATTTCGATCGAGATGCTAGGCCTGATCCTCCACAGGGCGGCGATGTGCTTTCGACCCTGGATCGCATATTGCTGCCCTGGGCCAGGTTCGTCCGATGCCATCCGCCTGATGGCCGCTTGCGCATCCGAGAAGATGGTCACCCGTTCGGGGATGTATCCTCCTGCCACCGATTCCAGCGCGTGGGCGAGAGCCGCGCACTCCGCATCAAAGGCCTCCTGGTTGCAGCCCATATGCACTTTGACCCCCTCCCAGGTTTGGCCATTCCTCCACACCGCCGCATACCCTGTGGCCCCACTGTCCAGCCGTGACCCGTCCGTGAATATCGTAAGCCCGGGTCGGCTCCTCTCTGCCTCCGCCTTCGCCTCTTCTTCCTCTTCCTGCAGCAGTTCCGCATCGAGGGTTTCCGGCTCCTCCAGTAGGACTGTGTCCACTCACACGTCCATTGCCTCGGCACTTCGAGATTCTCCCCTTCCAAAGAGGCGGTGGATCCGACCGTGCTCCTGTCGATATGTTTATATCCGCTACATCTCCCATATGCCTCCACTACGACACCTGACTGCCACCAAAGCTACCTGCACCTGCTCCTCCTCATACGAGCAGCCTATCCCACGCCTCCAAGGCCGACGTCTCGCCTCGTACCCGCCGCTGCGGCGCCGCGGCACCTGGTCGCACCCTACTAGTATAGCACCAACACTGTGTCGCCGGAGACCCGGTCCGCTAGCTGGACACGATCATTAGTAGTTGGAAGCTGGATAGCAATCCAAGAGGGAGAGATGTAAATATGGCGGTAACGCGACGCGTTTCCCGCTTAGTGTCCAGCCCCAGCCTCGGTTGGCCCGCTGCGGCTCCCTGCCTTCCGCAAATACCTGCCCCTCGAATTTGAAGGCGCACCAGGTACAAGGAAAGATGGAAAGGAAACCGCCGCCCCTAATCCTCACTACTCCATGCCGAGAGCAGGGACGAGGCGGTGGGAAGAGCTGTACGTAGGCCTCAGTGCCCACCTCCCAATTCCCGCTGCCTCACTCAGGGCGTCTTTCCCGTCCCCTGGAACGGGTCTCTCCACCTCCGCAGCGGGCAGGAACTGCAGAGTGGTTTCGCTGCAGCAGACATCAGCGAGCAGGCCCCGGATGTTGCACTGATCCTTTCCTCGACCAATCTCAGCTCGAGCGCGTGTCCACGGTGTTCTCTGTTGACTCTTCCACTGTGAACAGTTCTTGAATAGGTGCTTGTGGGCCTAGATCTTTTACATGCACCGCTGAATTTGGCGCTGCGGTGGTTTTTTGTCCACCTGGTTGCTAGCTTGCCCGTGATGGAGAAACTAGTGCTCTGTTCCGCAGGCCACTGCAACATCAGCCTGCCACTTTCCTAACCACCCCAAATAATACCTGGCTCAGACCCGGTGATGACCGCTGGGTGCTGGGAGGTGGAGTGTGCGGAAAAGAATGGACACGGCAGTCGTAGAGTGGTGGCACCGAGGCAACGGTTCGTGGTGCGAGCGCTGACCGCGGGTGGTATGTATTATATCGCCACACTTTCCTCCAGCACAGAGGCAAATCGAATGTGGGGGAGTGGTTGTTAGCCAGCAAGGGGGAATCGAGCCAGTGGCACGGAGCTTTCTCCTGGAGTGGCGGGCGTCACGCACCTGTGCTCACAAGATAGACGGCGGCCGCGGTCTCAACAATAACTACTACAGGTGGGCATACTCTACAGACTGAGGCTCGCCCGCGGCTGCGGCGGCGATGGGTCAGCCGGTAGTTGAAATGGAAGGAGTACATCTAAGTATGAAGTCACCTACTCTTGGTCCACCTATCACCCCACCACTCGTCTCACCGGCCCTCAGCAACACACAAACAACGGATACTCTGATCTCAAAGCCCCCATCAGCAAAGTAATACTGGTCCGGTGCCCCAATTAACTACCGCTGTCGCAGTAGTGGATCTCTTTTACTGACCATCCAGAAGAATGCCGGACACGTGCGCTCATTGCAAGAAGACAGGAGCCGAGGGAACTGGTGCGCTCCAGCTGTGTGCTGAGTGCGAGCCGGCTAGCTACTATTCTCGCCTGTGCCCAGAGGCGGACTGGAAGCTGCACAAGGTTTATTGCACCAACGAGCCCCTCCGTCCCCGTGTCAACAGGCCTCTGTATGCGCGCGTAGGAATGTCCCCGCAGAATCAGTGGCTCCTCCCTTCTGCTAGCGGGCAGTCCTTTCTTCCAGGCGGACTCTCCTACGGCATTCTCGGCAAGTCTGCGATCTACGCGATATCCGGCGGCCTCTTCGACTGCATGGGCTGCGCAGGTACCTACCGCCGTGTCATCGGCAGCTACCGTCTGTGCGCCTGTTGCGAGTACGAATACGAGCAAAGAAGCAAAGGCAGCTACGCCGGCGAGGATCCGATCCCGGAGTTCCGCGACTTCCTCGGTGAGGCTGACGCAAAGGGGCTGTTGCCGGCTTGGTGGAGCTGTGCGAAGCGTGCTGAGTGCGAGTCGCTAGCCGCGGACAGCTGTGGCAACAGCTATCTCGGTCATGCGGTCGGGGACCACAGCATCCAGAAGAAGTACGCTGACAGGCTTGTGCCCTTGAAGATTTGTATCCTCGTGGAGAAGATCTGCTGTAGGTGAACCAGCATGTAGATGGTGGGATGTGGATAGTGTGCGGACGAATGCACCAGAGCTTGCTGAAATAATGGCAGGGGCCGAAGACCAGGCTGAGGCGCTCAGAGGGGGCGAAGTACTCGGGACTCTGGGTTGGAAAACATCACAAGATTCGGCGTATTCGAGACAACGTCGATGGTTGAGGAGAAGGGCCGTTTTACCTTGCTCGCCAGTAGATTGATTGTGCGCACTTATAGAACACGCAAAGAGCAGTAACGGTAAGAAACGGAACAGCAGAAACAAGTAAGAAGCTACAGTACATACTCGACTCTCCAACAAAAACAAAACGTGTTGGGCTACGGACACTGCAATCTCGTCGCCGGGCATCTCCCCTGCAGGCTAATCGTCCACTGGAACACCCAATGAGGCACACAACACACCTCCGCATCCTTCCACGTTCCCATCTAGATGCCTACAATGCAGGCGTTGAGGGGCTCAGGTATCTTCTTCTCAGCTGCTACTGCTCGGCGGAGCCACTCTTCTAGCCGGCGTCCAGCCTCGCGCATATCCTCCGTGCCGTTCTCCGTATTAGCACAAATCCACTTCATCGCCAGCATCAGCTAGCGCGCCACGAAACGGATAAATTCGGGAATGCTGTTAATCCTCCACTGCAGAGGAATGGTATCATACACTGCTGCCATGGTGGAAGCCCATTGTATAACGTCCGCAATGTCGCCTGGATAGCGCGATGAATTCGGCGCTCCCCTGGTGTGTGTGTTGCGGGATGATTACCCGAGCTGCCTCGGGAACGGCATCCGGAAGGGGGACACGGGGAATATCCAGGATGATAGAATATAGCGTCCTACTGTTGAAAACGGCTTCTCTTGCTTGGTGATCAGTGTTACACTTTCTTTGTGTCGAGCGGAGGGGCGACGGGAGCGAGCCGGCTACGCTACCCAATAGGGGTAGGCGTGACGCCTGTGGGACTCTGTACAATGTTTGCTTTCTCTCGTTCTTTCCTTCAGACCTGAATACAACGATTACGGTTCCCAAAAGATCGCTCGCTGCTCTCGCCCAACATGAGCATCAACTGAACCATCGCCGCTTTTCTCTCACTCCCTTCAAGTCCTTCTTCCTCTTCTTCCTCGCTGTCTCCTATCGCTCAGCGCCTTGGAGAAGGACCCTGCCCGGCTTGCCCCTCAAACCTCTACTATTTGTTTAGGTTATGAGCCCGGAGTTGTAACCGCTCCATCCAACACTCAATCCTCACGCAAAACGTAGCTCTCAAGGGAGCCAGCTATAAATGCGGGGGCCAGCAAGTCGAGGCTCATTCTTCTACATCTCCCTGCCTCGCCGGAATCTACTGCTCCATTCAGTACTAACTCGATCAAGAAAACATCACCAGTTCCCCTCATCACAATGTCGGAGAAACCCTACAAACATGCACTCGGATCAATTGAACTCCTCAAGTCAACAAACTACGCGAAGTGGAATAGGAACTGTTGTCGCATCCTCGAAGGTATTCGTGCTTGGAACATCATCTCCGGCGAGGAAGTTGAGCCAAATGCTACTGTTGGATTCAACGCTGCTGCCATAGCCAAACGGGCAGTCCACACCAATTACTTGGAACATCGGGCACAAGCGGCTGCCATCATCAGTGGATCTTGCTCAGAGGAAGTCCAAATCGAGCTGGAAGGCATTCATGATCCTGCAGAAATGTGGACTGTCCTAGCCGCTCGAATGGACGCAGTGAGTACTACTTTTGAACGAATGATGCTTCTCCGAAAATTTTGAGATCTGAAACCGACCATTGGCAAACCGATCCCGCGCTATTTCTCTCAGCTGATGGAAATCAAGAATCAACTGGCCGGTTCTGATGAAGCCATATCCAATGCCTCGTTCAAAACCCATATTTTCACCACCCTCCCCTCAATATTCTCAGTTACCATCGAAATTCTCCAATCCCGCACCGGTATCACGATTCAGGAAGTCATGGATTCCCTGAAAGAATGCGAACGCAACAAAGAAATGATGACCAAACCAGATGCTGTATCGGAAGCACTCTACAGTCAGCAATCAAAAAACGGAAAAGGAGGACAAGGTCGTCGGAATGGAAACAAATGGTGTACCAACTGCAAGATAACCTCCAATGACACGGAGAACTGTTGGAAACTGAAGAATCAGGACGGCAATAAACGGAAACGAGAAACCAATCGACACATCTGTTACTATTGTGGAGACAAAGGACATATGCAAAAGGATTGTCCAATTAAGAAGAAAGCCCAGGCCGCTCGTCTTGGAAACCAAGGATCATCTGGCAGACCTAGCGGTGATGGACCTGGTGGATCTGGAGGAAATGCATCTGGCGGAAGTGGATTCAGTGGCAACTGACGAAACCGAGCTGGTGGCAGCAACCGAGGAAATAGATCAAACAGAAGTGGAAACGATTTGGACACAATAAACGGTTGTCACCTAATTGCCAATGAACCAGATAATGGGGAATGACATAAGAGTTCCACCTCCCTCAGCTCAGAGGTGATGGTCGCAACACATCGATCGGCAACATCAAGACTCAGAACCTGGGTAATCAACTCAGCTGCATCCCACAACTACAGTAACAATATCAGAGACTTTTGGAAAGCCTTGCTCACAGAGACGAAGATGTTAATTAAACTCGGAGACAACAACACGGTACAAGCAAACAAAAAGGGGATTGTCAGGCTTAAAGACGTCGATATAGAAGCGTTCTTCCTCCCAGAATTCTGAATCTCGCTACTGTCCATCAGCCAGCTCGACACATCTGGACTCACAGCAACCTTCAAATCTGGAGTGTGCTCGATTACCGACTCCCATGGAAAGAGCGTTCTAAAAGGCGGACTAGAACACGGACTCTACACACTCACAATCGAAGGATCTGCGTATGTCTCGGAAATAAGATCCTACAACCCCAAAACACGACATTCCAACTCGATAGATATCTGGCATCAACGATTCGGACATCTCAACTACATTGATGTGAAATGCATACTGGAAACGACACTGAAAACACCCTGGAAACTGCCGGATTCTGTGAGTCTATGTCAAACATGCATCCAAATAAAACAACAACAACGTTTCGTGCACACCGCGACATCTCGCACTTCAATCCCATTCGAACTCATCCACTCAGACCTCTGTGGACCTATAAAAGAAAGTATCGGAGGAAGCCAATACTACATTGTATACATTGACGATTGTACAAGATACACGGAGGTCTACTTCCTTGGGATGAAATCGGCTGAAGATATATCAGCGAAATTCCAAAATTATCAGGCCTGAGTCGAAGCACGGAGATTTCGTATCAAACGATTTCGGTGCGATAATGGTTCAGGCGAATACAACAATTCAGTATTCCTCACACTATTAGGAGAGAAGGGAATTGCCTATGAACCAGCACTACCATATACGCAACACAAGAATAGAGTTGCAGAAAGAATGATTCGAACACTTAACACCAAAGCAAGAAGCATGATGTGGGAAGCAAATATGCCGACCAAGTTCTGGTCTGAAGTGATCCCCACAGCATGTTATCTCCACCGGCGATCTCCAACCATCAGCCTATCTGGCAATCACTCCCCCTTTGAAGTGCTATTTAGAACCGTCCCGCCGATCGAACATTTCCGATGCTTTGGATGCCGTGCCCTCAAACATATACCACCAGCCCAGAGAAATGAAAAGAAGTTTGGAAGTCGATCCAATCCGTCAATGATGTTGGGATATATCCACAACACAATGAAGATTTGGAGAATTTGGGACTTTAACTCGGGAAAGTCTGGAAGAGCAGTAGAATGTTCAAGCGTGGTGTTTGACGAACAAGAAGACGCGTTTACAAGTTCCAGTGGAGAATGGGTGGAAACCGTTGAGTTTTCGGATCAGAGCAAAGAGCCAGAACAGGTGGATGAGCCACAAGAGGTGAATGAAATGACCGCCATGAGAACTGATTCATTGGGTATAGTGCAAGACACTGACAGTAAGTCAAATACCCCAAAAATCTTGTGGAGTTTCTCGCTTTCGCTCCCGAAAGAAATCTCCCATTGTCACGGCTGGTGGCCGGCGGTGAGATATCAATGCCCGTCATTTAATAAATGGAAGAGGCTCCTGTTGACACAGTCATTAGTAGCTGACAGGAGGTAACCTATGGTCCGCCGAAGCAGCAAGATATCTGTAGAGGGTGAGCAAGCACCAAAATTCAGCAGATATCTGTGGTGGGCGAAGGAGTATGGGAGAAGCCCACCTATCTTCGGTGTTGACAAATCAGTACTCAGAAAAATCCTGACAAAGCCCACTGATCTCAGTGTTGACAAGTCTAGGTCGATCCTGAAAAGGATAAAATGCCGGAAGCTGTAGCAGCTGAAAAGGTCACCAAAAAAAAAAAAATGATTGACAGCAACGGACTGCAAGTCGCTAACAATGCATTAGACTCTGAATATGTCTCTGCTCGAACACGCAGTAAGTCACGACTTGCGACGAACAGAGCGATCATAAGCAAGGCCTCCGAAGAAGGGGGTGATCTGAGATCTTCAGAAAACCTTGCAGCCGCTTTCTTGATACTTGGAATTACAGAAAGCTCAGCCTCTGTGCTTTTCAAATTCAAAACCGCTGAAGTCGAATCAACAAAGATTCCCAAAGATGAATATGAACCTGCCACCTATCAGGCTGCTCTGAAGAGCCCACAGGCTGAGAAGTGGAAAGAAGCGATGCAGCAGGAATGGCAGGCGCTGATTGAAAATCGAACTTTCGATATTGTCGAAGAAAACCAGATAAACCATTCCTTCCGCTGTGACCGTGATGCTGAGTCTGAATCGCTGAGTCCGCAGCAATGAGTCCGCAGCAACGGGTTAATGGAAGAGCCGATCGGTTGCAAATAGATCTATCAAAAGAAAATCAATCCTGACAGAACCACTCGATATAAGCCACGTCTGGTAATTAAGGGTTACGAGCAGAAGGCTGGTATTGACTACGATGAAACTGACACTCCTGTCTCAAAACTGGTAACCTTCCGACTGTCACTTGCACTGGCAGCACAGCATGGTTGGAATGTTGACCATATGGATGTGGTAACTGCCTTTCTAAATCCGAAGATCGACCGAGACAACATCTGCATGTCTCTACCATCTGGAATCGAGTGGCTTCAGAGCACTACAATAAAGGCTGAGTCGCTTGTCCTTCACAAAGCTCTTTACGGATTAAAACAAGCTCCTCGGCTTTAGTATGAAGATATTGACGGCTTCTTACACACTATAGGATTCAAGCAATCAGTGGAAGGCCCGAACCTCTACCTCCAGCCGGGAGTCCTACTACTACTCTATGTCGACGATATTCTCATCGCATACAACGGAACCGAAGGACAACGAATCAAGCAGCTCCTCCACACAAATTACAAGATGAGTGATCTAGGACCAGCAAGGAGATTCCTAGGTATCGAGATCGAGAAAAAGGAGGACGGTTTCTGCATCAGCCAACAGGCCTACATCGATACAATTCTCAGAAGATTCGGATTGCTCTACGCAAAGTCAGCAAAAACGCAACTCGATCCTGAAGTTGACCTGAACAACCCCCACTGCGAGGACAAATCCATTGATTGAAAAGAATATCTCTCGATAGTTGGATCCTTGATGTATACCGCACTTGGAAGCCGACCAGACATCGCCTTCAGTCTCACTGCTCTCAGTCGCTACAACGTTCAACCCCTTGAGATGCATCTGACCGCAGCGAAACGAGTACTCCGCTACCTCAAAGCCACATCCAATCTCTGCATCCACTATCGACGTCTACCCCACTCCGAACTATCAGCAGTGGGATATACAGATTCAGACTGGGCCGGAAACCTGAAGACTCGGAAATCTGTTGGCAGCTGCATTTTCGGGCTTGGATACACCAACTGCAACCAGAAACTCGTCACCTCTGGACTGGTACACTGGCAAGCCAAATCTCAGAGTGTAGTAGCACTATCCATGCTTGAAGCCGAGTATATTGCCAGTTCTCATTCCACCCGGGAGAGTCTCTGGATCCGGTGCATCTTAGAAGAAGTTGCAACCACGATGTCGATCAATTTCTCAAAGGGACCAGTACCCATTGGATGTGATAATCAAGGAGCGATTAAGCTAATCATCTCTGGAGTTGTGAAGCAGAAGTCAAAGCACATCGATGTTAAGTACCACCATGTGCACAACGAACAGATGAAAGGATCGGTAAAGTTTCAATACGTTACGTCTGCAGCAAATCCAGCCAATCTGTTCACGAAACCGCTTGCCGCTCCTCGATACATGCAACTACTCCAACTCATCAATCTATCCGCAAACGAGTCCGTACACCCCACTATCCTCAACAACAAAGCATCCCTCGTTACGCAAGATTTGACCAACCACACCCATCTATCAGACAACGTGCGAGTGGCGAAGAACGGCAGCGACTCTGCGAAGGAAAAGGGAGTGAGACTCAGGGGAGAAAAAGGGGGTGCCGGGAAGGAAGCGTGAGTTGATACTCTTTTCCCTACTGGCAGTTGTTTTTCCCAAAGGGTTTTTGCTCCAGAGGTTTTAATGAGGTCAACGATGATCGTGAGGAGTTGTATTTGGATTTGGATTTTTTTTTGCACGAAGCACGAGAAGAGGGGGTGTGTTGAAAAAGGCTTCTCTTGCTTGGTGATCAGTGTTACTCTTTCTTTGTGTCGAGCGGAGGGGCAACAGGAGCGAGTGGGGTACGCTACCCAATAGGGGTAGGCGTGACGCCTGTGGGAATCTGTACAATGTTTGCTTTCTCTTGTTCTTTCCTTCAGACCTGAATACAACGATTACGGTTCCCAAAAGATCGCTCGCTGCTCTCGCCCAACGTGAGCATCAACTGAACCATCGCCGCTTTTCTCTCACTCCCTTCAAGTCCTTCTTCCTCTTCTTCCTCGCTGTCTCCTATCGCTCAGCGCCTTGGAGAAGGACCCTGCCCGGCTTGCCCCTCAAACCTCTACTATTTGTTTACCTACAACCACTCTGAATTGCGAACTCTCGTACCGTGGTCGCCGGCCCTGGGTACAAGGGATTGTTTGTCCGGCGAATGCCCCGGTCCGTTTCGTCCACGAGCCACTTCAGTAAAAATGCCACAGCCGGTCTGCTGAGATGGTTACAATGTAGCGGGTATTGTTGTGCCGTGAAATCGGAACCATGAAAGGATTGGTGATCGGAGTGGCAGCCGTGGATATTTAAGGTAATCAAAGGGTTATCCGTAGCATCCCATTACCCCTTCCCGGGCGAGAGAACCATCCAGAGAAATTCCTCGACAGTCGTGCTCTTTGCAGCTTGAGGGGCCCGTTGCAATGCAGCATTGAGATTGATCCAACCCTCATCGAAGAGTTCGTGTGTCTTGAATTTTGTCATGAGGTGCGAGAGAAGAATCGATTTAGTTACGGTGACCTATTTGTCCGATGAGTTGTCCATGATTGCATGCTCGGACATCAGCTGGCAGAGCCGTCTTGCGGAGTTTTCGTTTGGCTCTTCCGGCGGCGGGCCTTCCCGCTGCGTACTAGATGGCCTGTAGAGGAGTCTAATCGAAGCGGGATCTCGCTTGGAGTGTTGTCGTGTTGTATGCTTAGTCAGAGCACGTGCCGTATTTTTTGGTTCAGTCATTATTCGCATGCGACCTATCTAGCTGGATCATGGCAGCTACTTAGCTCGGCGTTGGTACAGTCCGTTTCCTGCCCGCAGTCCACGCATGGCGGCTCGTTGCAAGCTCCCCTTTGCCCCGTGCCAAAGGTATCTGGAGTAGTGACTTAGAATAGACAACCATCACATTTAACTACACATGACTCCTGCTGACATGGAGAAATACGCAAAAGCGAATGTGATCTCATGTTTGCTCGCTGGCTTTCACCGATGGGTTGCGACCTTGCGGATCGAGACGTCCCTTTCACGTAAACTTGGGTGACCATATCTGAACAGCCTAGGTTTGGGTGGGCCAGGGGTCTTGGACATCTCTGGGGGCGAGATCCACGCCCTAAAATGTTGCTATCGCTGACGATTGATTCCATAGTTGTCAGGCTTGACGCATGCATCTCTTGTGTGTAGTGGCGGAGCTTGTCCTGACACAGTCACCGATGAACCATTAAGTCCGACACCATGCAACAACCGCTGGCAGCGACGACACGGTATTGCAAGACCTTTTGCGGGGGCAGAGATGGGGTTGTTCCCAGACCGGAGAGATCAGGAGAAAGGAAAAAGGAGAAGGGGAAGGCTGGAGGAAGAAAGGGTCAAGGCCGCTCTCCTCTCCAGTACGCACTGGAGCAGGACGAGATGAGCACTCACCGAAGAAAGCTGAGAAAAGAGGAGAAAAAAGGGACTGGAGGAAAGTGGGGAAAGAGTTGTTGTATTGTATATCCAATTATCGACGACGAAGACTATGAAAAGAAAGAAGGAAAAGAACTAAACGACTGAAGAAGAAAAAGGGAGGACAGGTGAAGGACGGACGCTAGCGGCGCCGACACTGCTCCAGTCACTCCACTTTTCTCCACAAAAACGAGTGCCCGCAAGTGCACCGCAACAGACCCACGGGCAGGTACTGAAGCGTTCTCGAGTAACAGGCATCAACGGAGTTTCCCTCCCGTCTCCCGGTGTTGTAGCTCCCTTCCTTTCAGTTTGGCGACTGGCCGCATGCCGCCTGACTATACCACGGCGATATAGATGTTCTGGTTCCCGTTCACTGTTCTAACCCAAGTAACTTTTTTTCTTTTTATCCGTTCGTTGGTCGCATACAGGCTGTCTAGACTGTAGCGACATTAAACCCCAAATTCCGTTCACTATGGTTGTGTCGAAGCGTCGATCCACTGCCACGTTGTGGCTAACCACTTCCGCAGTCCATCGCCTGGGCCTCGACAAGAAAATTCGCAGTATAGTAAAGACTGATGTGGGCATTTTGCACAACCCTCTCCTCACATTAATGCTTCCACACAGCTTTTTCCTAGTATTAGTGGGTTTTCACGGGTTTTGCGGCCTGTCTTTCCTCCTGTCATCGATGAAGGCGGTCACATAGAGACCCCCACCCCGAGATCTATCAGCCCAGGGTATGTCGCCCCCCTCCTCCCGGTCCGTCTCTTGAACCCTTTCTTTCCCCCCCCTTTCCCTTATTGCTTCCTATCAACCTTCTTCCATCCCCCATCTGTTTTGTTGAAAGAATACCGATTAGCGATGAGGATAGAAATGAGCGATAGGAGTTCGATGAGTCTGAATGCTGTATGAGATGTGAAAACACGAGGCGTATGGATTCTGGTATTTCGAGTGGTTCACAACTTCGTTGTGGTATTCGATCGTATAGAAGAAAGAAGAGAAGAAGAGAAAGAACCCGCCGAACAAAGATCCTCCGCTCACACTTCCCCGTTTGCAATCGTGTCCTCAACAAACTCAGTCCTCAACAAACTCTTAGGCACAAGCGCCAAATCTAGACGACGCGCGAGAAGAATTTCCAACATGTTTCAGCATGGTGAGGTGCGTGGTCGATGGCGCGAGTTGCACGGGGTCGATCTCCACGTCTGCCGGAATAGAATGTATGAGAGTTGGCGAGGAAGTGGTACCCCTCCGCTACTTTGCCTGGCTAGTCAGTTCTCCCCTGTAAGCTTGTTGATTTGCTCACGCATCATATCCTGACGCCCTTCATCTTGGTTTGCGCATCTCGAGCACCCAATGCGAGGTGTTTGACGGCTTCTTCTGACTGCTCGACAGCCGCGGCGACGACCCCAATCTAGCCACGAAAAATTGTCTTACACTTGTCGCAGCGAGCTGAGAGTAGCGACAGCGGTTTGCGAGGCGACGGACTCCTCGGATCTGAAATCGGAATAGTCATCTTCATCCATGGGCTCAGGAGAAGCAGAGGTGCTCCAGGCGGCCGCAACTACAACAACAGTGCGATGTTCCAAACGGTGGAAAATTGGCCGGAGTGAAATTCACGGTGAGGGGCTCAGTGGGGATGGGGCGAGAAGCGCTTACAGGGCGAGACAACGGGGCAAGAGTAGTTTTTAGGTACATCATTATCGTGTGAAACTAGTTACGGCGAAGTACATACTCTATTCCTCTTGTCCCTGTCCGCAAGGGGCCCGTCGTGGCACCCACTGCCCACCGCTCTGGCTTATCCTAAAGATATAGAGCGCTAAGGAAACAACAAAGAAATGATATCTACACCAGTACTTGAGAAATTTCTTTTGACACTTTTACTAGCTTATAGACTCCAGCTGGACAGGGTTAGCGCACCCGCGACCTACCCGGACAGACCGAGGCAGCAGAAAGCACTGCCAACTGCCAGGACTGCAGGGCCCCAAAAGCCAGTGGGACGCGGCTCTTTTTTTGTTCAATCATTACTCGCAAGCGATCTATCTAGATCATGGCGAAATTATGTACAGTCCTTTTCCTATCCGCTGTCCCACAGTGGCGGCACGCTGCTAGCACCATTTTGCCCTCCGCCCAGGCCTGTCCCAAGATATGATACGCACCAAGGGAATTACAAAAGAGACGACAAAAGAAGCCGAAAAATGAAAAAAGGGATCTGCCCCTCTCCTGCGGCCGCCATTAAGTCCGGCGTGGGAAGGAACGGTGGTGGTTCCTCCCCAATCAGCTCCTTGGCCCCCGCTCCCTGCTCCTCCACCCACTCCCGATCCTCCAGCTCAGACACCACGCTCACGGCGTACTCCTCCTCGGCCGGTACCCGCCTTCCCACATCCGTAGACGAGAGGAAGTCCAGCCGCGCCTGGCTGCACCTCCCATCGGCCAGGAGGTCCCGGTCCTTCCACCAGTCCTTCCACCTGCCCGTCTCCTTCCCGACCTCCACCCACAGAATCTTCTGCTGCAGCTTCCACTTCGGGCACTCCTGAAAGAGGTGGTCCCGAGTCTGAGTTCGATACCGACACCATCCGCATAGTGGGACGCCGCGGTCCACTGGACTATTGAGACTCCTGAATTCGGCCTTTTAACATCGGTGTCTTTCCGTCATTGGCAGCTGCGGTTACGTCTGCGCCCTTGCCGATCAGCAGTCGCGCCACCGCCGCATATCCACTCTTCGACGCCCTGAGGAGTGGTGTCCACCCGTCTTTGTCGGTAGCGGTAACATCTGCGCCGTTGTCGATGAGCAGTCGCACCACCGCCTCATGCCCCCTCTCCGATGCCCTGTGGCGTGGTGACCCCCCGTCTTTGTCGGCAGTTGTAACATCAGCACCGTTGTCGATCAGCAGTAGTACTACCGCCTCATGTCCTCTAACTGACGCCCAGTGGAGTGGCGTCCGCCTGTTTTTATCGGCAGTGGCAACATCAGCGCCATTGCCAATCAGCTGTGGCACCACCTCCTCAAGTCCATTCATCGACGCCCATTGGAGTGGTGTCCACCCGTCTTTGGTGGCAGCGGTAACATCAGCGCCCTTGTTGATCAGCAGTCGCACCGCCTTCTCGTGTCCCCTCTCCAACGCCCAGTGGAGTGGAGTCCACCCGTCTTTGGTGGCAGCGGTAACATCAGCACCGTTGTCGATCAGCAGTCGCGCCACCGCCTCATGTCCTCTCTCCGACGCCCTATGAAGTGGTGTCCTGCCATCTTTGTCGGCAGCGGCAACGTCAGCGCCCTTGTCGATCAGCAGTCGCACCACCGCCTCATGTCCCATCTTCGATGCCCTGTGGAGTGGTGTCCACCAATCTTTGTCGGCAGCGGAAACATCAGCGCCATTGTCGATCAGCAGTCGCACCACCTTCTCATATCCCCTCTCCGACGCCCAGTGGAGAGGTGTCCACCCGTCTTTGGGGGCAGCGGTAACATCAGCGCCGTTGTCGATCAGCAGTCGCACCACTGCCTCACGTCCCATCTTCGATGCCTCATGGAGTGACGTCCACCCGTCTTTGGTGGCGGCGCTAACGGCAGCGCTCTTCTCAATCAGCAGTCGCGCCACCGCCTCATTTCCTCTCATTGACGCACAGTGGAGCGGTGTCCACCCGTCTTTGTCAGCAGCGGTAATATCAACGCCCTTGTCGATCAGCAGTCGTACCACCTCTTCACGTCCCCTCCCCGACGCCCAGTGGAGTGGTGTCCTGCCGTCTTTGTCGGCAACGCTAACATCAGCGCTCTTTTCGATCAGCAGTCGCACCACAGCCTCGAGTCCCATCTTCGACGCCTCATGGAGTGGTGTCCACCCGTCGTTGGTGGCAGCGGTAACATCAGCGCCCTTGTTGATCAGCAGTCGCGCCACCTCCTCTTGTCCCCTCTCGACCGCCCAGTGGACGGGTGTCCACCCGTCTTTCTCCGTAGCGGTAACAGCGGCGCCCTCGTCGATCAGCAGTCGTACCACCGCCCCATGTCCCCTCCCCGACGCCCAATGGAGTGGTGTCCGCCCCTTTTCTTCGGCAGCAGTAACATCAGCGCCCTCGTCGATCAGCAGTCGTACCACCTCTGCATGTCCACTCTCCGACGCCCATTGGACTGGTGTCCATCCGTCTTTGTTGGTAGCGGTAACATCGGCGCCCTCGTCGATCAGCAGTCGCACCACCTTCTCATGTCCCCTCTCCGACGCCCATTGGAGCGGTGTCCACCCATATTTATTAGCAGCGGTAATATCGGAGCCTTTGTCGATCAGCAGTCGCACCAGCTTCTCATGTCCCCTCTCCGACGCCCTATGGAGTGGTGTCCTGCCGTCTTTGTCGGCAGCGGTAACGTCAGCGCCCTTGCCGATAAGCAGTCACTCCACCGCCTCATGTCCCATCTTCGATGCCTCATGGAGTGGTGTCCACCCCTCTTTGGTGGCAGCGGCAACATCAGCGCCGTTGTCGATCAGAAGTAGTGCCACCTTCTCATGTCCCCTCGCCGACGCCTCATGGAGTGCTGTCCGCCCGTCTTTGGTGGCAGCGGTGACATCAGCGCCGTTGTCGATCAGCAGTCGCATCATCTCCTCCCGTCCCCTCCCCGCCGCCCAGTGGAGTGGTGTCAACCCGTCTTTATTGGCAACGGCAACCTCTGCACCCTGGTTAATCAGTAGTTGTACTACCACCTCATGATCGTCCTTCGATGCCCTGTGGAGCGGTGTCCATCCGTTGATGTCGGTAACGGTGACATCAGAGCCCTTGTCCAGCAGCTGTCGGACCATGCCATCATGTCCTCTAGCTGAGGCCCTGTGGAGTGGTGTCCATCCCTCTTTGTCGGTAGCGGTAACATCAGCACCCTTGCCGATCAAGAGACTCGAAATCGTGAGATCACCGATGTTGCTCGCCGTGAGAAGAAACGCGTTCATGTCAATCAACCGCGGAGGTGATAACTCGAATATTTCCGCAAATTTCCGGCTGATGTCAAATGCGCATACACACGACAAGATCGAAGATTCTAGTCCTGTCAGAGCCTCAACCCGCTTCCAGAGCACACTGCTCTGCCATCCTTGAGCTTTTACGTGTGTATCGCAATATTCCCGCCACCGTTGATGGCTGGTCCCTGACACGAACGTATCCCAAATGATATTCAACATGTCACAATCCTTGCCACGCGCGAAGTGCCATGGCCAGAACGCCGCCGAGTATAACAAAAGGTGGCGATCCTCATACTGCCCTTCGTATGTGGTGAGGTTGGCATCGTAGCCTCCCCACGCCTTTGGTGTGCAGATTAGTGAGAGACATGCTTGTGCAATTTCGGTGTGCGAATCGTCCGTATGAAGTTTGTCCTCGAAAAATTCGTCCACTGAGAGGTGTGCAAAGCGAAATACGTTCAGACTTTTGTCCAGAATGATTAAGTTTTGGCAGGCTTTCAGAAGTACGTTCGGCTGTACTGGTTCGTGCGTAAATTCGCCGGTAGGGCTGACGTAAACGCTGACAGCATCAAGGAGTGTCTCCGATCGTACTGGCTCGCAGGAAAATTTGATCCAGCGGATGGCATTGAGTGCAAGCCGCGGAGTCCCTCGCGGTTGCCTGCAAATGCGGTCGTATATCTGTTCGTAGGCGTTCCGTAGGGAGTCAGGAAGGTCCCGCAAACCTTGTCGTATATCACGCTCGGTGGTCATGCCGCAGAGATATGTAATTTGAAGCGCTGCAAGTTAGAACCTAGCGAAGAGTTGTTAGAAGTGCCCAGACTATTTCTAACACGGAAGTTGAACTCACATTCCGCGTGACCGCTCGCCTAATACTTTGCATATTTCTGCCTGAAGCTCGCCGCTAACGGCGCCGTCGAGCAGCTTCCGATCCATATTGCTAGTCTGGATGCGCTCCTCGATGAAGCGCTCAATATCACTTATATTGTCATCTGGCTGCAGCTCAATCCTGGGAAACATCTCGAATTGTTGATCAATGTCAACATCCATTCGAGTCGTCGCGAAGATCTTGACTAAATTCTTAGATTTCTCCATGACGAACTTCAGCGCCTGCAGCAGAGATTTCCGGGTCAAAGGCTCGACTTCGTCCAGCGCGTCGACACAGATAGTTGTCTGCTCGTACACATCGGCCAACTGAACGAGAAGTGCCTGGCTTTCCGCGAGGCTGAGTCTTGACCTCTCCTGGCCTTGAGCCCTCCTTAACTCATAGGTAGCAACGACCGGCTTCAGTAGCGACAATTTAGAGGTCTCGACCTGGGCAAGCTGGTGAATAAGGGCGCTCAGGATCCTCTCGGGATCCCGCCAGTCCTCTTCGGCGCGGTTGCAGTAGAAGTATGCCAACTTGCCCAGCTGGGAATCCGATGCGAAAGAATCGATGGCTACCGATGCAATGAAAGTCTTCCCGGCACCGGCTAGTGATACCATTAGATGCAAGCCGATGGATCTAGGTGACTGGCGGAAGCCGGAACTTACGAATGCCTCGCAACAACAGCAGCTTCGAAGCGCTGGATGATAGCCACTCCTTGTACTCCCCCTTTTGGAATAGCCACTCTCCGGTACCTGCAAGCCGTGCTGCGCTGATCCTGGTGTGGTGTTCGGTGTACGGAATGGTGGATATCCACTTCAAGATCTTGGACCTCTTGAATTCTAGTACTGTGTGAGCTATTTAATATATACTGATGGAATCTTCGGGCATTCGCACCATCTAACAGTTGTTGCATTTCGTCTACTTGGGGCCCGATTCTTGACCATGTTGTGCTGAGGTCTTGCAGAAGACGCCGAAGATCGGCTAACTCTTTCGCTTCATCTGCTGAGCGTCAGTAGCGGACCTCACGGCGATGTAACATGATAGTACAATTAGCTCCTGCGGCCGAAGCATCCTTTTCCACTGTCTCCTCCAATTCCCGGACTTTGTTGAAGTAGTCGGTCGTCGCCTCCGTCGAGAGAGCTGCTGTGAAATGGCCCTCTGGGAAATGGAACTGTCAGCACCACCATCAAAAGGTTTCCAGGCAGTAAACCTTTCAACTTGATGATCGCTTTCGCCACGAACTTGAGGATCTCGCTGTAGAGCTTGACGATTGACTTCTCCAAGTTACTCGCAGCCGCGGTTCGCGTACGGTTGAGGTAGAGCAGCTCGTAGATAGCGCACCGAGCAACGATGCAGATGGTTTTCTCGAGTCCGATTAAGATGGAGTCCAGTGCGTCTGCCTTGTCCAAGCAAACCTTTGAAGTTTGTCGTTAGGCCGAGAGTCTCTTCGTAGGGTAGGGAGCTTATATTCACCTTCAGGAGAAATCGGAAGGCTGCCCAGGGAAGCGCGGCGTGTTGGGGGTCGTATTCGGCGATGATGTCGCCAATCTCGCGGAACCTGTGCACCCACCAGAGCGTTTTCATGACTATATCCTTCATGTTGACCACATCCTCGCCGAAAGGAACCTTCCACTCTTTTCCATCCCTCTCTTCCTTGATGCTGGCGGTGATATCACCAATCTCGGAGGCGATCTGACTCACATCTTTCCCAACGGAATTTTCCGACAGGATTTTACGCTGCTTCGTCAACAGTTCGCGACTGGCTAAAGCCTGTTCCCACAAGGATAGATGTTCGTTCGACTGTGGTTCTGCAACCGACGATGCTCCAGCTGTCGAAGCCGTCGCAAGGCGTGCACCGTCGGGGGCTGCGCTAGCAGCAGCAGGCGTTGGAGTGGGTTCGGTTGTAAGAACGGAATTATTATGCGACACGCCATTCGGCCTTGCGTTGGCGCTGGCAGATGTTAGCGGAGGGTCTAGCAAACTGATGGCCGGTGTTGATGCTGCACCGCCAGCTGGGCCGAGCGCTTGGGATGCTAACAACAAATTCGACCGCTCCCACCGCAACCGTGGGCTCAGCCATCTGGCTAGCTTTCCGGCGAGAGCCCGCAATTTTTGTCTGATGCCGAATCTGGAGGGCATCGTCTAGGGTTTTGATGATTTACGGCCGAGGACAAGGAGACGGTCCACTTGTAACTCTATCGGATCGGTTTTGGCGGCGTATGAGCTGACGGACTACTGTAAGAGACTTCACCGATCAGGTTCTTCGATTGTAAGACTGGTAGATATGTTCGGTTTCGCGGCGGAAGTTGACGATCGTGGGACCGTATGATATCTCTGGTGGTAACTTCGGCGGTAGCGGAGTAAGATGGCAGTGATTGCGACAACGTATGTGTGAGGGGGTAGTGCGGAGGTGCGGCTCATTCATCTGCCAACAAATTTCACTGGTGTGCACAACCAGCCAACGAGAAACCAGCGAGTGAGACATGTCGGGTTAGTTATGTGCAATCCGCGCTGTGCTCCCTGCCAAAATCGCTTCCTTGACCAACCGCGACGCTGGATGGCGGCTGGTATGTACCCTCGTGTCACAATCTCAACGCTAGTCGACTCTGCTCAACGACGATAAACTTGCTACTGGGGTTAGGGGATTTTCCGTGGGAAGGCTGTCATCGTGCCCGATCCCTCGAGAGCGAAGGGAAAGGCCGCCGGAAGGCGGCGACAAGAGGATGTGATGGAAGTCGGCGACCCTTCTCCCAAATACCTGTGTGGGTTAGTCCTGGACTGACAGATGTTAGCTCGTCTTTTGCCCCCCTCCCCTCCTAAGGTGTCAACAGGCCTCAGTGCGTGCGCTCACTACAACGCCCTTTAATTTCATGTACTAGCGAGCGTCTTAGGATCAGTGTCGCGATGATCAAGTATAACGCGATAGGGCAGCTGGATGGATAGGGCCCCTGCCTACGCGCCCAGGCCTTCGGCCACCATGATCTACTAAGGTCGCATGTGAGTAATGAAAATTTAAATTTAAAGCTAGTCTATGTACGCTGCTTTTTTTTTCGTTTCTTACGACCATCTAAAATCATGGCGATAGTTCCTCTCAATCCCGTTCCCGACCTCGATAGTCCGCAGGAGGCTAGTTGTGGCTCCCCTGGCCTCCGCTTGCCTCTTGTTTCATATACACCGCCCATGCCTCTTTCCTCCTATGTAACCTCACTCCTGTCCGGCCGAATGCACAACCCCCAGATGTTCCCCCTTCTCCACCATTCTCTCCACTGGCTTCTCCACCCTTCGTCTTCTCTTCCCTCTCCCGCAGTTCCCATTTCGATGCCTCATTCCGGGGATCCTCACCTCCGCCGACAGGATTTCCTGTTGACTCTTCCGCTACAGGAAGTACGCTGCTGGAAGATTGTTTCATCATATGGCACACGGCGGATAGCACCTTGGCAGGATCTGGCGCCAGAACCTGCCGCTCAATTTCAACGCCGCCCAATGGCCGGAAACCCCAGATTATGTCGCAATGACCCCTATGGGAGTCTGTTGAAAGATGACATTGGATCAGTTCTGAGAGAAAGGAAGCACCGGTGCATGGTGTTACACTCAATTATCCAGCGTGTAAGATGATCGAAAGCAGATGCAAAAGAGTCGAGTGACTCTCAATTCGCTTTTGATCGAACATCTCTTTTACCCTGGAGCAACATGGCGCCACGCCATATCAGGTGCTCCCACAAATTTGACCAACGTCCGCGCAAAACGCAATAGTGCAGGACACGATAAGAGAGGTAGGGAGACGTATTTCCAATAGTGGCAGCACCAGAGTGGAGGGGTGAACTTGAGTGGCACCTTCGGCCGCTACGTCTTGGAGAAATCGTCGAAAAAGCGCTTCAGGGTCATGAGCGAGCATGTCGCCGAGATGAATCTGAAGGAAGTGGCGTCGTCGCAGCCGGTGACTGTCAATACTGAGGACGGAACGATGATGGTGCAGATCACCGATGAGGCCAGGTCAGACTGGAAGGCTGTGATCTCGGAGGTCGAGTTGTATGGCGGACAACACGCAAGAGGTCCACGAATAGAAGAGCGTCGGCTAGCGCGCTAGTGGATCGGCAGCGCAACCTGGATCGCCGTTGAGTAATCCGGCAGCCCCACGTTTGCAGACGCATGTATCTACATATGTAATATCCACTTCCTTGGGTCGTCCATGACGTTTGATCGACGCTCAGGATCAGTGTTGAGCCTCGAAAGTAGGATGATATGACGCTAGGGTGGTTTAGGTAACCTGATCCGAGGCGAATATCGATGGCCAATATAGCAGCGTCGGAGCCAGGGTCACAACCCGTCAGCACGTATGGATGAAGATGAAGGCATTACGGACTACCGACACAGTACATAGGTCAGAATCCAGAGGATGGATCTCAACGGCAGTCTGCGTTCCGGGACAGTGCTCGATGCGCCGGGACAATCATCTCCGGACGGCCAACATTACGACACAGAATGACGACGCGGCATGAATTTCTGCGCGAACGATGTACTCACATCGGCGATGAGGGACGGACACAAGAGCCACTCTACGGCGACAAGAAAAGAACGAACAGCTTTCACAAACGGCGTTATATACATCTATTCCAGCAAGCTCTGGTGCATTCGCCCGCACGCTATTCACACCCCACCCCTTACCTGCTGGTTCATCTGCAGTAGATCTTCGCGAGAATATGAATCTTCAAGGGCATGAGCCTGTCAACGTACATCTTCTCGATGTCACCGTCCTCGATCCCGTGACCGAGATAGCTGTCGCCATGGCAGTCCGTGGCAGGCCACTCGCACTGGGCAAGATTCGCGCGGTTCCACCCGGCAACAGCTTTGCCTCAGGCTTGTTAGGAAGTCGCGGAACCCTGGGATCGGGTCCTCGCGGGCGTAGATGCCTTTGCTTCGCTGCTCGTATTCATCATCGGCGAGCAGACGGTAGCTGTCAATGGTGTGAATCCACGTGGCCCGTGCAGTCGAAGCGGCTGCCGGATATCGCGTAGATCGCAGACCCACCGAGAATGCTGATTGAGTGTCCGCCGGTAAGACAGGACTACCCGCTAGCAGAAGTGAAGTCGCCACCGCTGCCGCGGGCACAATGCTGCGCGCGCATAGTCAGGCCTGAAGCGGGGACGGAGGGGCTCGTTGGTGGAGAAAACCTTCTTGCGCAGCTCCCAGTGCGACTCCTGGAGCTCGTGAGAGCAGCAGGTAGCCAACTTGCACCCAGCGCGCAGCTTGAGCACGCCGGCTCCCTTGGCTTCTGTCTTGTTGCAACGAGCGCACGCATCCGACATTCTTCTGGATAGTCAGCAAAAGGGATCCGCTACTGCGACAGCGGTAGGTAACGGGGCATCGGTCCGGTCTTACATCGCTGATGGGGGGTTCGCGATCAGAGTTTCGGTTGTTTGCATGCATGGTGTGATCGATGATTTTTTTTTTGTTTCTTCATTACTCATGTGCGACCTATGTAGATCATGACGAGAAGTATGTACAGTCCATTTCCACGCTGCATACCGCGTATGGCGGCACAGTTTCCTATGTAATTTGCGGGACAGGCCTGGGCGGAGGGCAAAAGGGAGCTTGCAGCGTGCCGCTACACGCGGACTGCAGCGGGGACCCGGACTGTACATATCCCTCGTCATGATCTACCTAGGTCGCATACGAGTAATGAATAAACAAAAAAAAAAAAGCATGGCGGCACAGTGCAAGCATCCCCCTGCCCTCCACCCAGACCTGTCCCGCAAAAGAATCCAGACGCACCAAGGAAATCACAAAGGAAAAAGAACAAAGGAAAAGAAACGCCCATCCGTCCCCTACTCCTCTTCTGCCAATGCCGTAAACGGCAGGGTGGGAAGGAACAGCCAGTGTTCCTCCCTGGCATCCCTGTCGTCCTCAGCACCAAGCTCTTCTACCTCAGCTTCCCTCACCTCTTCCCGCTCCCCCATCTCCCTGAGCTCCCCCTCCGACATGCCGCTCTCCACGTTGTCTTCAACTTCTGCAGTTGGCACTACCTTCCCAACATCCATTGAGGAAAGGAAATCTAGCACAGTCTGACCACACCTCCGGTTGGTGAATAGCTCATGAGCCTTCCACCACCACTTCTCCCTTCCTGTCTCCTTCTACACCTCCTTCCAAAGGGTCTTCTGCTGCCCTTTCCACCTTGTACACCCCTTGAGGAGGTGATCCCTTGTCTGAGTGGGACACCGGCACCACCAGCACTGTGCTGTCCGGCAAGCTTTCATCCACTGCAGGTACTGGCCTGTCCAGCAGTGGCCCATCTTCAGCTGGTAGAACTGTGGGGCAAGCCTCTTAGTGCTTCCAGCAACCATGCTGTCTGGCCTCCGGCTTTCTGGCATCTTGTACTTCCTCTTGAAGGTATGTTATCCAGCCCACTTCCTTGCCTCTACCCACTTCTTCTTGGTGATCTCCAGTTTGATGTTGGCAAGGGATCTGGGGAGCAGCATCAAGCGCTCCTCTGGTCGGTCCCAATAGTGAAACCACTCTAACCCTTCTACCCCTCGAGTGTCTGGCTCTTCTGCAGCAAGCTTAGCCCACTCATCCACCTTCTCATTTTCCTCCACACCTTCATGTGCTGGGCACCACCAAATTTCGATGACGATATTCAGTATCTCCCTCCAAAGCACCGTAATGTTCTTCCTTGCCTCTAGCGCATACTTTTGACCTGGTTCCGGTTCGTCAGATGCTATCCATATGATTGTGGCATGCACGTTGGTGAAATTGGTGATTCGGTTCTGGATTATGTTTCCTCTTGATGTGGATTCCAGTGCTCGCGCTAGCACCACACATTCCACATCATAGGCCTCCTGGTTATACCCTATATGGGCCTTAATACCCTTCCAGGATTGGCCATCCTTCCAGGCGACTGCATATCTGGCAGCTCCACTTTCCATCTGTGATCCATCTGTAAACATGATAAGGCCTGACCTTCCCTTCTCCTCCTCCCTCTTTGTCTCCTTCCGTTCCTCCTGAATTAGTTCCACATCGAAGGTCTGCTACTCTTCTAGCAGAACTGTCTTTTCTGTCTCCATCCAGGTGTACTTCAGAACAGATCCCAGCCGTCTGCCGATTGTGGTGTTGATACCAACCAAGTCCCTAGAATGCTCCCCTTGTGGCAGACTCAGCAGCCTCAAGGCAAAATGTGTTTATCTGTTCTCCAGCTGTGTCGTAGCTGGCCTGAGTCTGGCCTCCATTGCCAGAGTACCTTGATTTGTTGTGCAGAAGCATCCTGTTGTAGCTTGAGCCTCCTGATTGGCCATCACCTGAAGTTCTTTGGCCAATCTGGATGTACCTGCCTGCTCCCCTTCCCACCAAGGCTTGGCACCGAATATTGCTGTCGATTGTACACAGATGGTCATCACCTTATGGCAGTTGACTAATGATAGGCCCATCTGTTCTGTCAGATGTTGCAGCTGAGTCATCACCTTCCTACTTCTTTCATCTGCACAGTATGGTGGTTCGAAGCTTCAGCTGCAATCCAACCACACTCCCAGCCACCTTGTTGCCTCCTTGTTGAAGAGGACCTCATTGTCTCCCACTGTGACCTTTACCTCAGATGACTTCCACTTTTTCCAGAATATCGCCGCTTCAGTTTTACCATAGTCGAAGGCCACCCCATTTCATGCTGCCCAGTCAACGGAGGCTGTTGTTGCCTCTGACAGCTTGGCCACCACCACCTCATCATCCTTTCCTTCTGCCCACCACCCAATATCATCTACAAATGACAGTCCATTGATACCTGGGACTGCTGGTTCAACTGCATGAAAGATACCTGACAGGTAGATGACAAAAAGGATGGATGCAGTCAGGGAACCCTGAGGGACCACAGTATCCACAGGATTGGTATATCCCACCTTGCCATCCAGCACGAGCCTGACCTGCCAGTCTGACATAAAACTCATTGTCCTGCTGCTGGAGCTGCTAAGGTGCTCCATATTAGAGCTGCTGTCCACACTTGATATTGATGGAGCTGCTGTGGCGCCACATACCGGAGCTGCTGTCTACACTTGATGTAGATGGAGCTGCTGTGTATACATTCAGTGATGCTGGAGCTGCTAAGGTGCCCTATACTGGAGCTGCTGTCCACCCTTAATGTTGATGCAGCTGTTGTGTACATGCTTGGTAATGCTGGAGCTGCTGAGTTGCCTCATACCAGAGCTGCTGTCCATGCTTGATATTGATGGAGCTGCTGTATACACGCTTGGTGATGCTGGAGCTGCTGAGGTGTGCCATACTGGAGCTACTGTCCATGCTTGATGTTGATGGAGCTGCTGTGTACACATTCAGTGATGCTGGAGCTACTAAGATATGCCATACTGGAGCTGCTGTCTGCATTTGATGTTGATGGAGCTGCAGTCCGCACTTGATGCTGATATAACTGCTATACATGCTTAGTGATGCTGGAGCTGCTGTGGCGCCCCATACTGGAGCTGCTGTGTACTCTCAATGCTGATAAATGGACAGATTATACAATGGATTGGTCTGCAAATTGGCTTGGTGTCCAGGGGAAGCTTCCATTGTAGTATGTGCAGGTGGTTAAACAGGTTTCTTTGCCTCTCCTATCTTTCTTTGGTGGATGCACTCTTTCTCCTATGTCCATTGCTTTCCCAAGAGGTATTTAACAGAGTTATGAGTTTTAATGAGATATCCAAGGATACTGGGTTTCACTGTTTTTGTTTTTTATTCTGCAACTGTTTGTTGCTATACTGGTGGTTTTGTTTTCTCCTTCTCAACTGTCTTCCTTTACATCTTCCGTACAAGGGGAAGTGTTGGAATAATGGGCGTCCGGAGATAACAGATCGGAGATAGTATTCGCAGATGATGGACCAGAGGTAATATGTCCGGAGATAACAGCAGCCTTAGTCTCTAAGCACCGGCTTAGAAGACAGTCTTCCATCCTTTCCCCTTGGTAAGTCCCTCAGGTGCATTGTATATAAAGTAAGTGTTTTCCCTGCAACGTTGTATCAATCAATCAATTCGTTATCTTCGTTTCTACCAATCCCTTCATTCCAACAACCTCCCAAGACCCAGGGTGAGGCTGTACCATATCACCTGGGAGTAATTTCCGCAGGGACTAAAGGCCAAGTAACATTCAATAGCACAAGACAATTGGTATGAATTGGTTGGATATAAACACTCACCAACTGCCACTGCCATATTGATTGGATCCAAGAAGATCTCTGGCACCTCATGTGGAAACAACTGTGCAAGTTCCATTGTTGGGAGCTGGTTGCCAAATATCTCATCCAACCACCTAGGGTTGTTCTCCAGGAAAGGGAATTCCTGCTCAAAGTGCTTATCTGGCTCATCGAGTGGCCAGCATTTATCATCAACCTTATTCGTAAACTCTACTGTTGGGCAAACGTCCATCAACAAGCAGAATGCCTAGAGGGGGTACTCCAGAAGCGCGAGTGTCCACATGAGTACCTTCCCACACTTGCCTAGCTTGCCAGCCTTCCAGATATTGACGGTGAGTATCCTCTCACTTGTTGTGACACTGGGGTTGTCTCATAACCAGAGTGTGGGTAGAATCAAAGGTAATCAGGCTACTTTCAATAATTCACAACGGAATAATCTTAGATCTTGTGTGTGGGTTCGGTGGTTGTGTGGGTGAGGATGTTCGTGCTGATTTCCCACGGTCAGGTGCGAAATCCTTTCCTCTTTATAGAGGAAGAGCCGTCGTGAGATCTGATGACTTCGCGTGAGAAGTGGTGACTCGGATTTGGATTCCCGCGAGGTGCATAGACCCCGTGGGTGGATCATTGGCCCTGGCCCGGGTGTAGATAAGGGAGATGAGTTCGTCATGCAACTGGGCGGGGAACTCTTGCGTCTAGACTCGTACGTGGCTCCCCCCGCAAGGATCCAAGCCAGTCCCTGCAAGGACCCAGTTTCTCTGCATACGTGGTTCCTCCCCGCAAGGAGGCTAACCGACGTCTGGCCTCTCCCCGCAAGGAGTCAGACCATATCTGCTAAGACCGCTTTGTTTGCACTCAGACCCCCACCTCGGAGTTCCCTCGTCCGATCTCCGCAAGGTTCGATCTCTCCCCGCAAGGTTCGATCTCTTGGCCGTAAGCTAACTCCGGCTCCTTAACTCCCTCCTAGACTCCTGATCCATCATCTGTCACCCGCTAGCCTTCCTACTACTCTGTTGCTAAGTAATCCAGATACTCTATGTACTTCGTGGAATATTCAGGTGTAACACTATCTCCCCTCCCCCATAGCCTCGTCCCGAGTGCTTTTAATTTTCCAAGTAGCCTGTCTCTTTTGATCGTATGATTCTTTCAACGCTGAGTTCCTTTCAACGTCACGGACTGCAGTCCTCCACCCCTGCAGCCCTCCCAGCCACCGGATCAGGGCATCATTCTCTGTAATCCGTCGGAATGGCTGGGCCCTCTGAGTAGGCCGGTGCGTACTCATACTGTCGATGTCTCTCGCCGGGCAGCTGTGTCCATGAAGACGAAAGCACCAGTTTTTCCAGTGCGTATCCTGTCGATCTTCGGCTGGGGCACATGAAAGGAGTGACCAAGCCCGAGCAAGCCGAACGAGCCAGTGGTGTACACACAGAGGTGTCCGTCTACCGCCAGGACCTGCCGCCTGTTGGTGGGTTTGTCTTCTACGGCCATTACCCCGGCGTGGAGTTTGTTCGTCCGTCGTTGGCTGAGTCGGGCACTCGTGGATGGGAGCATATAACGCTTTTCCGGGTCTGGGACACGTGAAACGAGTGACCTTCTCGACTCAGGGTTCGTGCCCGGGCGCCCTTCTTGCCCTCGTAGGTGTACATACAGAGGTGTGCCGTACCGAGCGCCTACTGCTTCCGTCCAATCAAGTCCGACGTATCCTACGACGGTTCGTCGTGCTGGAGCTTCGGTGCCCGAGAAGCGGGTCTTTTTCTCGTTTGAGTGTGAGAGGTCGTTCTCCAGCCCCTTCATCCCTACTACCGTCCGTGCTTCAAGGGCACTTCTATGGACATCCCTTCTAGGCGTCGGTGAGTCGGTAGTCCTTCGGTGCGTCCGGATTTCGTTGGTGTAACTCCCGGAGTTTCTCCAGACCCCCTACCGAAAAGTTGTCGAATGGTTCTTCCATCCAGTCTTTTCGTTCCGGATAATCGAGCCACTTGACGAGGTAGAGGATTCTTTTGTTGTTTTCCCGGCCGCGTTCGACCGAGGACATTACTTCGTCGACATCGTATTCCTCCGATTGCTCAATATCGTCAGCTTCTCGCAACACCTTCGATGGGTCCGGAGGTGCTCGGTGTTCGCTGGTTCGGTATGGTTCGAGGAGCGAGATATGGAAGACGTTGTGGATCTTCCATTTCCGAGGTAGTGTGAGTCGGACGGCCAGCGGAGAGACGATTTTTTCTATCTGAAAGGGACCATGATTTTTGTGGTCTAGTTTTTTCGAGGGCCGTCGCGTTCTGATGTTGCGCCCGTTGAGCATAACCAAGTCTCCTACCTGATATACTGGGGGTTCCCTCCGGTCCGGGTTGGTGTAACGGCGTATTCGCTCCGGTGCGGCCTCCAATCATTTTCGTGATTCTTCATGCACCGACTGCATCCAGTGGCCGTAGACTGTGCTGGCTGGATTTAGCGGTTCCTCTTTATCATCCGGGGGGTCGATCGTGGCTGGATGTCATCCGTAGTTGGCATAGAACGGCGACATTCCATTTCCTATCGTGACTGAATTATTGTAAGCAAATTCGGCCATTGGTAGGAGGGCTACCCAATCGTTCTGCTCTCGGGTGACGAATGCGCAGAGGTATGCTTCAATTGTCTGGTTGAGACGTTCCGTCTGTCCGTCCGTTTGTGGGTGGAAGGCTGTTGACATTCGGGGTCGAATTTTCAATAGTCCTAGGAATTCCTTCCAGACTTCCGATGTGAACTGGGAGTCTCGATCGGACACGATGTCCATTGGCGTTCCATGGTGCCTCCAGATTTCCCTTGCAAAGATTTTTGCTAAGTCGGCTGCTGTCTTTTCTTTGAGTGGGAGGAAGTGCGCCATCTTGGTGAATCGGTCGATAATTACCCAGAGCTGGTCGCATCCTTCTGACAGCGGTAGTTCCGTGATGAAGTCCATTGCGATTGATTGCCATGGGGCGTAGGGTAGCTCCAGCGGTGAACTCAGTCTGTAGGGTTGGTGGCGTGCTGTCTTGTTTAGCTGACATTCGGGACAGCTTCTGACGAACTCGATGATTCGTTCGTTCATTTTTGGCCACCAGAAGTTTCTTCGAATGAGTTCGATAGTTTTGTCCTGCCCCATGTTACCGGCCACCTTAGTGTCGTGTTCTGATTTCAATATTTCTTGGATTGTGTTGTCCCCTGTGACCCACAATCTTCCTTTCCTATACAGGAGGTCGTCCCGTATTTCCAACGTTCCTTCTTCCTTGCCCTTTCGGACTTTCGACCCTGGGTTCCCCAGGATCGCTTCCTTTTCTGATTTCCATGCCTGTTGATACACCGGATCTTTTCGCGCCGCTTCTCAGACCTTCTCTGCGAACTCTTCATTCCATTTTTTTGTTGGTAGTGATGCTAGACGTGCCAAGGATACCAGGAACGATCGAGAGAGTTGTTCTTCGAACTGGTTTTTTCCCAAAATCGTCGTGATTGGCTTGTTTTCTACCCCCCCCTTTTCGGGGCGGTACTCCGAACGCCTGGACAGCGCGTCTGGTTTCCCATTTTGGGCACCTGGACGGTAGTAGATCTTGAAGTCGATACCGGCCAGCTTCTGAACCCATCGCGCCTTTTGTCGATTTAGCACCTTTGTCGTAGTGAAGTATTCCAAGTTCTGGTGGTCCGAAAGGACTTGGACTGGGTGCATCGCTCCTTCGCAGTATCGTCTCCAGTGTTTGAACGCATCCACCACAGCCAGTAGTTCCTTGTCGTGGATCTTGTAGTTGATTTCCGACGGCTGGAACTTTCTGGAGTGGAAGGCTACCGGATGAAGACGATTCTTCCCATCCCGTTGCGACAGGACTGCTCCGATGGCGAAATCCGATGTGTCGGTTTTGATGATAACCGGTTTTGTTGCGTCGAAGTGCGCCAGGATTGGGGCCGTGGTGAAACGGGTTTTCAGTTCTTTGAGTGCTTTTCCCGCTTCCTTCGTCCATGCCCATTTTGTCCCTGTTTCCTTTTTCGTGAGTTCGGTCATGGGTCGGGCTACCTTGGAATAGTCTTTGATGAACCGTCGGTAAAAGTTGGCGAACCCTAGGAATGACTGGACTTCCGTTAGGGAGTTTGGTGTTTTCCAGCTGAGCACTGCCTCCACTTTGGTCGTTGACATTTTGATTCCTTCTCTTCCTATCATATACCCTAGGAATTCTACCTCCTCGGTCTTCCATAAGCATTTCTCGGGTGCCACTGCTAGTCCATTTTGTTGCAGCCTTGTAAGCACTTCCTTGACTAGCCTCTCATGCTCTCCTTCCGTTTTTGCATTGATTAGGATGTCGTCCATATAGGCTAGTACTCCCACGTCTAGTATGTCTGACAGGACGTGATTCATCATATCCTGGAAGGTTGATGGGGCGTTGGTGAGACCGTAAGGAATTACCTGAAATTCGTATAGCCCGTATCGAGTCCTGAAGGCGGTTTTCCATTCGTTGCCCTCTCGGATTCTAATGAGGTTGAATCCGTTCTTCAGGTCCAGTTTGGGGAACCATTTTGCCCCTTGTACTCGATCTTGTAGTTCTTGCATCAAGGGAAGCAGATATCGGTTTGGGATGGTGATTGCGTTTAATCCCCAGTAGTCCACGCATAGTCGTAGTCCTCTTCCGCTATTTTTAGGAATGAAGAGGATTGGCGAACCGGCTGGCGAGGTAGACCATCGTATTTTCCCGGACTTTTCCATTTCTTTTAGCCATTCTCGGAGGGTTTCGAGTTCCATCTCGGAGAGGGGGTAAATGGGTCCCCACGGGGCTGTCGTTCCTTCTTTTAGGTCAATTTTGCAATCGTACGTTCGATGCTCTGGTAGCGCCTCCGCCACTTCCTTTCCCATGATCCCTAGGAATTACCGGAATTCCCTAGGAACCTTGTCCAGTGGGTCGTCTGAGGCTGCTGCTACGTGTCCCAGGAGTCGCGCCATTGGGTCGGTGGCCACCGTTTCGTCCCAAGTTAGTGAGAATTCAGCCGTTTCGTGTCGAGTGCATTTTTCCAAACAGCCGCTACTGTTGAACCGTATTTCCTCCGTAGTACATGTTCCTCGGGGCGGGTGCTTCATTATCCATTCAAATGGGAGGAACACATCGATTTCTGGGTCCATGGGTGTTACTTCGAATTTCTCCCATGAATAATGGTTTCGGTGTTGCAAGCGCATTGGCTTGGTTTGAAATTGGCTGGCTCCTTTTGCTACTTCCGCGGTGTAGTTTTCGATACTTCGCACCTGAGTGTGGCGTTCGCATTCGATGTTCCACCTATCGATGGTTTGTTGGTTGATCAGGGCCACCAAGCATCCCGTGTCCAGTAGGACCTTGATCCGCCTTTTCTGATTTTCTTGGTGCAAGATCATGTCGATTATCGGTCCGGTACCACTTAGGATCTTCTTCGCTTAACGGGTTTGTGCTTCGTTATTTTCCACATTTTTTCGTTTCTGCGAGAGTCCGCATACAATCGTATAAGCCTTGGGTCGTGGTTGTCCCTGGCTTATTAAAAATCCGACTCTGAATCTTCCCATGGGAGGAAGCTGGCTTCTGTGTCCATGGTTTCTACCGCTGCTATTTTTTGGGCTTTTGCGGTGGGTTCTGGGGTCGGATCATCGTTTTCCCTTGGTCTTTTGGGAAGGGGTGCCGGGGCGAGGCTTTCTCCTACCGCCGCAGCCTTCCAGGGGGCTGCTGGTAGCGCCGTTCCTTGTACTGTTTGGAACGAGAAACATTCGAAGGTTTTATGGCCGGTCCTTCCACATCTCCAACAGCCGTCCTGGTTCTTTTTATGGGCAGCTATTTCCTGCTGAGGTACTCCTTTCAGGGCTGCCAGCGTATTTTCCCATTTTGTCAGTCGGCCTCCGTCCCTTCTTGCCTCCTGCCTATCTTCCCTGCGTGGTGGTCGAGGGTCCTTTTTCCGGTTATCCCTTCACTTTTCGTCGGTTCAGGTCATGTTCCCCATGGGTTTTCCTTGCTCCCTAGCTTGCTTCAGAGCTTTTTTCTTCTCCACCTGTAGTGCCGCTTGGTAGGTGGCTTCTAGGAATCCTTCGTCGTCTGCGAATTCCCCCATGTAATGCGCGAACCGCATATCTAGCACTGCGTCTGTCATTGCTAGGTCAATTTTTTCCTGCAGACTTTCGCCGGCGGCTCGGGCGTAATTATTAAGGGCCCGGAATTCCGTCATGTAAGCCCTTATGTCTCCCAAGTACTTGAGCTGGCTTAGCTTTAGCTGGGCGTTGGCTGCCTCCCGGGGGTCGTGGTATTCTGTTTGGATATCCGCTGCATAATTGACCCAGGAGTCGTTTTCTCCCAGCGTGTCGTAGCGGTGTAGGTCCCAGGCTTTGGCTGTTCCATTCAATAGTGTCCCTACCCAGGCTATTTTCTGCTGGTCACTGGTTTCCGGATAGAAGCTCAGGTACTTGGTGACCGACTTCCACCAGGTGTTGAACAGGGTGGAGGGCTTTCCGTCGAAGGTCTTGGGATTCGTCATTTTAAGACGCGATGTTCGTACTGAGACTGGCGCGGGATCAGGCTGGGTGGCCCGTGCTATTCCTTCTGCTACCACGCTAGCCACGGTCCGGGCGAGTTCTTCCGTAGTCAAGGTTCGTCGCACCGGAGGGGGCGTCGGTGAATTCCGTCGCGACCTTGGAGGTGGCGATGGCGGTGGTGGAGGCGGTAGGGGCCGATTTGGCGGTCGCGGGGGTTCTCCTCCTCCCCCAAACATCGGAGACCTTGGTGGTGACGGGGACAGCGCTGGACAGCGAGTTCTCCGATCCGGCCTGGGTGGCAACGTCAGTCGCTGGATTCTTGTAGATCGATCGTCTGCGGGTCCTGCGCGGAGTTGTCGCAGGGCGCTGGCTAAACTGAACGTGGATGGTGGGGCCGGACTGCGCCATTCTGCGGGTTCCGGCGTGGTGCGAACCAATGCCTGAGCCGGGGGACGCGGAGTCTCTGGGATTCGGATTTGAGCGGCCAATTGCTGTAGCGCCACTGCCTGGTGCTGCGTTTCTTGCCGCGCTTCTAGCAGTTGCCGCTCTAGGTCTTCCACTCGTTTCTGATGTTCTTCAGCCCACAGTTCTACATTACCTTGGAAATTAGCCAAATGTTGGCTTCGCGCTATGTTGGCTTCGGCTAGGAACAAGATGGAATCGTTTAGTCAGGCCAACTGGGTGGCTTGGCCGGCCTGTTTTTGCGTACCTTCCTGGGTTCGTTCGATAATGGCCCCCCAGACATTTTGCGCAAAGGCCTGGTATGCCGTGGCCACGCTTGCCAACTTGCTTTGTATCCAATCTCCTGTGATTGTCTCATTAGCGCGGAGTCGGTCATATACATACCTGGTGCCCTCCGACAAGTCGTGGTATGCCTGCTCGACCTGCTTGATTCTTTGGTCCGTCCGATCGACCGTGTTGCCACAGAGGTGGACTAGCTGCTCCAAATCTCCTTCTGCCTGTCTTTGTTGTTTGACTAAGGCACGGAGCCATGTCGCCGGGTTGGAGATTTCGAGGGTCACTTCCGCAGGGGCCGTTCCATCCATGATCTGTAGTACGTCCCGAGGAGCTTCCAGGTGGAGCATGTTGAAGTCGGTAGACACCATTTCGCGGGTTTAGTACAGGTCCAGGAAGTGTCCCGTGTAAATGGTTTCTTCGTCTTGAAACTTGTAGTCGTAGATTTCTCGGAATTCGAGTCCGTTGAGATCGGCGCTTTGTCGAAGCCGGGTGCAAGTGGCCCAGTATTGGGTATACCAGTGCCAAGGCGTAATGTCGTCAAGTTCAACAGGGGCTGGTCCGTCGGCGTACTCGTCCCACTCGTTTTCTTCTCTTGTGGTGGTTGCTATTTCCTCGTTGATTGAGCCGAAGGTATAGTCAAATTGGTAGCTTGACTGGGGTTCGAGAATCGTGGCTAAGTCGAGCAAGAAGAAGTGATCTTGTTCGAATGAGGGCATGAAAGTAGGGTGATTTTGAGATCAAGATTATAGTGTGACACTGGGGTTGTCTTGTAACCAGAGTGTGGGTAGAATCAAAGGTAATCAGGCTACTTTCGATAATTCACAACGGAATAATCTTAGATCTTGTGTGTGGGTTCGGTGGTTGTGTGGGTGAGGATGTTCGTACTGATTTCCCACGGTGAGGTGCGAAATCCTTTCTTCTTTATAGAGGAAGAGCCGTCGTGAGATCTGATGACTTCGAGTGAGAAGTGGTGACTCGGGTTTGGATTCCCCCAAGGTGCATAGACCCCGTGGGTGGATCATTGGCCCTGGCCGGGGTGTTGATAAGGGAGATGAGTTCGTCATGCAACTGGGCGGGGAACTCTTACGTCTAGACTCGTACGTGGCTCCTCTCGCAAGGATCCAAGCCAGTCCCTGCGAGGACCCAGTTTCTCTACGTACGTGGTTCCTCCCCGCAAGGAGGCTAACCGACGTCTGGCCTCTCCCCGCAAGGAGTCAGACCATATCTGCTAAGACCGCTTTGTTTGCACTCAGACCCCCACCTCGGAGTTCCCTCGTCTGATCCCCGCAAGATTCGATCTCTCCCCGCAAGGTTCGATCTCTCAGCCGTAAGCTAACTCCGGCTCCTTAACTCCCTCCTAGACTCCTGATCCATCATCTGTCACCCGCTAGCCTTCCTACTACTCTGTTGCTAAGTAATCCAGATACTCTATGTACTTCGTGGAATATTCAGGTGTAACACTTGTGGACCTGGACTGGATTGTCAGATACAACAGTATCAATATCACTGCATGTATGACTCACGTGAGAGGTACTGGACAATGATAAGGTGGATTTATTGAGGAAGGCACAGGATACTGCTAGAGAGAACCGCCCATGGGAGATAAGGCCTCCTTTGTCAGAGTAACTTGTGCATCTAATGTGAAATCATCCTTGATGGCTACTTCTGGGGTACCTTCGATCAGAGTGGGCATCAGAATATGCTATCTATCTATCTAATACCAGACCTCATGATACAGCTTGGCATCTGGCTGCTGAAGTGGGAATCAGTAAGAAATGTGCAATCATTATGTAGTACCTGCCTCTGGAATCCCATGACATTACAGCAAGTACACACCCTGTAGATTGCAATGTTCGCCTATACAGGCTCATATAAGGTTGGCAACAGAACTTCTACAATTAAAGTACAGGGACAAAAGTTTCCGTACAGGGGCCGTTTTACACCAAAAATGCCCGTTTTCACACAACCAAAAACCACTCTTTACTTGACGGAAAAAAACTGTGCCTTTCACAGACGTCCTAGACTCATAAGAATCATCATCTATAAAAATCTTGACAACTTTTATTTTATATTGGTGGCGCACGAAATTGTGTTATGCACGAGTTGAAAAGTGACTTCGGATTTTGTTTGGGACTCTCATACAAAAATATTAC
>Ga0307508_10000441_pt1 | contig 49585 bp, 40 predicted proteins | sample 9_EM_MG_FD_203089 | JGI IMG/M metagenome (GOLD analysis project Ga0307508, IMG submission 203089) | Populus trichocarpa ectomycorrhiza microbial communities from riparian zone in the Pacific Northwest, United States - 9_EM | ecosystem: Host-associated > Plants > Roots > Unclassified | place... | reverse complement strand
CGCCACGCCGGCCGCTATCGTCGCCCGGCGCAAACCCCACTCATTTCCTCTCGACCAAAAAATACTTAAGCGCCATTCGGTCAGCGCCCCCGGCTACAATTTTATTAAAAACGCTCTTTTTCCAAATCTGCGTAAAGCGTTTTTCGATCAGTTTTCGCGTCATTCGTGTGTTTCGCGGGCAACTCTTCTGGATTATGGCTTGGAGTTTTCATTTCTGGTTGCAGGACCGGTGTCCAATAAGCCCGCCTGTTTTTATATTCGTTCAGCGAACGAATTCTGCTTCCTGTAGTCGTTAGGTTCGCGTCGTACTGCGCCTTACTAACGAATCACAATCGGCTCCCGGAAGTCATTCGTAGATCGCATTCTGCACGATTCGTTCCGCTGCAATTCTGCTAAACGCCGCCGTCGTTGAGTCGATGTATAGAGATGATTTTACGTCCTGCGCGTCGCCACTGCTTTGGTTTTTCCGGCCCGTCAGGCTGGAGTGGAAAAGGTCCGGGCCGATCCGTCGGCCGCGACCGTTATTTTCACCCGGCAGCGTTTGTTTTCGCGCATTAGCAGTTCACGATGCATCGGATCAAAACACTCTCCGCGCTTGCGGTGGGAGCGGCTTTAGCATTCGCCGGATTTCTCCCCTCGCAGGCTTTTTCGCAAAGCAGTTCGGGCTCGGATTTTTCCGATCTCAGCCTCGAAGAACTGATCCAGGTTGAAATATCTTCGCTCGGCCGGAAAAGCTCGCCCGTCTTCGACACCCCCGCGCCCGCATACATCGTAACAGGCGATGAGATTCACCGCAGCGGCGCACTTACGCTGCCGGAGGTTCTCCAGCTCGCGCCCGGCGTCCAGGTGTCGCGGATAAATTCCGCCAGTTACGCGATCACGATCCGCGGCTTTAACGACGCGACGTCCAACAAACTGCTCGTGCTCATGGATGGTCGCTCGCTGTACAACCAGCTTTTCTCGGGCGCCAATTGGATGTTTCAGGAAACGATGCTTTCCGACGTCAGCCGCGTGGAAGTGCAACGCGGCCCGGCGGGCACGCTCTGGGGCGCGAACGCGGTCAACGGTGTCATCAATCTCGTCACCAAAAATGCCCACTCCACCATCGGATCGCTCGTGTCGGTTGCCCATGGCGATCATCTGGATTCGGCCACCGAAGTTCGGCACGGCTGGAAGATCAACCCCGCCACCGCCGCCCGCGTTTATGCGAAGTATCAGGACCAGGATAATTTCGGTACTCACTTCGGTCCCGGTTCCAAGGGTTGGAACTCGCTTCTCGCCGGCGCCCGCGTCGACTGGGATCGTCCGGGCGGCGGCGGCCTGACCGTTATCGCCGAACATCGGGAACTTCATGCCAACGGCACCGCCTTGGAGCCGATCCTGGTGTTTCCTTACGCCGAGCCCTACGACGACCCACAGCTGGCTCGTGGCACCGATGTTTCCGTAAAATGGAATCAGCCGGTACTCACCGATGGCAGTTTGTCCATCCAGGCATCGGTCGAACATGGCGACACCAACCAGATCAATTGGGGTGAACGCCACACCACCGCCGATCTCGATGCGCAGCTCACGCTTCATCCGTTGCCGCGCAACGAAGTAATCACGGGCGTCACTTATCGCTCCACTTCGGATCACCTGCGAAAAAGCCAATGGCTGCACTACACCAATCCCGCAGCCACGACCTCGTTCCTTGGCGCATTTGTGCAGGACGAGATCAGTCTGGTTCCGCAACACGTGAGTCTCACGCTGGGCACGAAGATCGAACGCAATTCCTACAGCGGCTGGGAGACGCAACCAAGCGCACGCTTGCTCTGGCATCCGACGAAGGAACAGGCCGTGTGGGCCGCCGTCTCGCGAGCCGCGCGCACGCCTTCGCGCTCGGAACGCGGCGTCGAATGGAACGCCGCAACCATGGCACCGACACCCGAGCTGCCGCTTCCCGGTAAAATTATCGCGTTGGGTGCATCCGATTTCAGCTCGGAGCACGTTACGGCTTTCGAAGCCGGCCACCGCTTCCAGCCGTCCAAACGATTCTCCGCCGACACGTCGGTTTTCTATTCCGAGTACACCGACCTCCGCGGCTTGCGTCCGGAATTTATTCCGCCGGATTTCACTTCGCCGCCCGTCCATTATACTTACCGCTACACGGCGACCAATAATCTTGAAGGACACACCTGCGGCGGGGAAATCAGCGTTCGCTGGCAGCCGCTCAATCATATTCATTTCGACAGTTCGCTCGCGGTCGTTCGTACCCGTCTGCAAGCGCCCGCCGGCGCTCCCCCCGACGATTCGATCGCGGGCTTGATCGGAAATACGCCGCGCGAAGAATATAAACTGCACGTCGCCTGGGACATTTCCTCCCAATGGGCGATCGATCTGTTTGGCCGACGCACGGGACGTCTGACAGAATCGGGAGTGCCGGGCTACACCGGCCTCGACGCACGCCTTTCGTGGCGCCCACGGCCAGACCTCGAATTCGAACTCGTCGGGCACGATCTTCTCGATCCCTACCACGCGGAAATGTCCGGCTTCTTCGTGGGCAATGAAGTGCAACAGATCGCACGCAGCGTATTTTTCCGGGTGACGTACAAACACTGAGTACCGGTCACCATGAATAATTCGCTCATTCAATTCCTGATGGGAGCGGGAAAAACCGCGTTGCTCCGGCGGCGCAGAATTTTCCCTGCAACCATCACAGCGATCGTCCTGTTGATGGGGGCGGTGCCTCTCCGGAGCCTCGCTGCGGCGAACTCGATGGAATATCAGGTCAAAGCCGGTTTTCTTTTTAACTTCGCCAAATTCGTTGAATGGCCGCCCCGCCCCCAACCCGCCCACGCGGAACTACGCCTCGGGATCGCCGCCCCGGAAGAGATTTTCGAACTCATGGCCGGTGCGCTTGAGGGCAAAATCGTCGGCGAACGTTCCATCCACGTTGAACGCATCACCGCAGCGGACTTGGAAAAGGAATCCGCGCTCCCGCAGATCGTCTTCGTTCAACAAGACACGCAGCGCCCGCGGCAGGATTCGGGATTTAATCTGCCACAGCTGTTCGCCCTCGCAGAAAAACAATCCATCCTGGTCGTGGGCGAGAGCGCGGGATTCGCCACTTCCGGCGGAATCATCGGCTTTGTGCAGCGGGGGGAAAATCTCCGGTTCCAGGTCAATCTGGCCAGGGCGCAGCGCGCCGGTCTCAAACTCTCTGCCCGGCTCTCCGGCCTCGCGGAGATCGTCACTACCAGTCCATGATCCCTGGTAAAATCCGTCTTCGTTTACATCGGTGGCTCGGCGGCAAAACCGTCCGCTACAAACTGAGTTTCATCACGATCACCGCCGTGACCTGCGCCACGCTTGCGGCATCTGCTTCCCTGCTGGTCTACCGGATTTTTGAACAACGCCGCGACTACCGCGCCGAAACCCTCGCGCTCACCCGCATCGTGGCGGAAAACGCGTTAGGCCCCGTAAGTTTTCAGGATACCACCGCCGCCGAGTCCATGCTCACTACGCTGCGAGCCAAGCCGTCGATTCGCGGGGCCGCCATCGACATTCCCACCCGGGAAAATTTCGCGACCTATGGAGAATTACCGCAAGCGGTCGCGCGTCTGCACGATGGACGCGGTGCCGTCTACGACGGATGGTGGCTCTACACCGTCGCCACGATCGGCGACCCGCAGTCTCCCATGGGCGATGTGCATTTGGTTTCCGATCTGCGCCCCATGCTCTGGGCGGCCATGCGGGCTTCCCTGACCGCTCTGGTTCTTTCGCTCAGCCTCGCCGTTATCTTGAGTCTATTTGTGTTGGCCCGTCTGCGCGGTGTGATCCTCGATCCCGTCGAAAATCTGCACGCCGTCACGCGACGCGTCACGGACAACGCCGATTTTTCCCAACGCGCCGATGTCATCAGCAGCGATGAAATGGGTGAACTCACCGTCGCCTTCAATCGCATGCTCGACCGGCTGCAGGCCAAGGAAAGCGAACTCCGCTCCGCCAACCTCAGTCTTACCGGTGAGATCGACGAACGGCATCGATTGGAAACCAAACTGCTCGAAACTTCCCGGCAGGCGGGCATGGCGCAGGTTGCGACCGGCGTTTTGCACAACGTGGGCAACGTCTTGAACAGCGTAAATATTTCCACGAACATTCTCCGCGATACGATCACCGCCAATCCCAACCTCCAATTGCTGCATCAGGCGACCGAACTCATGCGCTCCCAGGGCGACGGGCTTCACCGTTTTCTAGCGGACGATCAACGAGGCCGCCTGGTTCCTGCGCTCATCATGGAAGTGGTCGGACAATTGCTGATTTCCCAAGGCGATATGACACGTGAACTCGACCATCTCGCCCAAAATGTGGAGCACATCAAACAGATCGTCGCGATGCAGCAGGGTTACGCCAAATCCGGTGGCGTTGTCCAAAATGTCAAACCCGCCGAGTTGATGGAAGAGTCCATGCGGATGACCCAGGCGTCCGCGGAACGTCACGGCGTACAATTCCGTTCAAACTTCTCCGACGTTCCATCAATGGAAACAGACCGTCACCAGGTTCTTCATATTCTCGTTAATTTCATGACGAATGCCGTACAGGCCGTGAAAGTGCGTCCCGATGGCGGGCGCCAGGTGACGCTGCACCTCGCGCATAATGCGGGCCGCATCATGTTCACGGTCGAGGATAATGGCTCCGGCATTTCAGCGGAGAATTTGCAAAAAGTTTTCCAACACGGATTCACCACGCGCAAAGACGGACACGGTTTCGGCCTGCACTCCGGCGCAATCGCTGCGCGAAACATGGGCGGCAGCGTCAAAGTGTACAGTCCCGGACTCGGACTGGGCGCCCGTTTCACTCTCGATCTTCCCTTGCATCCCAACGCCGCCACCGACCACGCCGCATGAGTAGTAACGATTCCATCTTCCGGGTATTGATAATCGACGATATGCCGACGATCCATGAGGATTTTCGAAAAATTCTTGCGTCCAACCCGCTCCAAAATTCGCACGTCGACACTCTCGCGACCGCCATTTTTGGCAAGGCCAGCCCAACGCCGCCGCCCATGCGCTTCGAATTGGAATTCGCGGCGCAAGGTCAGACCGGTCTCGCCCTCGTGCAGGATGCGCTGGCGGAAGGCCGGTCATTTTCACTCGCGTTTGTCGACATGCGCATGCCGCCGGGCTGGGACGGATTGGAAACCATTCGCCGCCTCTGGGCCACCGATCCCCATCTGCAAGTTGTCATTTGCACCGCCTACTCTGATCACAGCTGGTCGGCCATTACCGCGCGTCTCGGTCAGTCGGACAATCTCCTGATTCTCAAAAAACCTTTCGACAACATCGAAGTGCTCCAGCTCGCGCACGCGCTCACCCGCAAGTGGCGTCTCGCGCAGGATAATGAGTCTCATCTGACGTCCATGGCGGATATGTTGCGCTCGCGCACCGAGGAACTGCGCGGCGCGGAAGAGGGATTCGCCGCGGCCTTCAATGCAAGTCCGCTGGCCCAGGTGATCATGTCGCTGGAAAACCCGAAGGTCATCGCCGTCAACGTCGCGTTCGAAAAAGTGATGTCGATGAGCAAAACGGAGGCGGTCGGATTGACGACCGAGTCGTTTGGCCGTGGTTTCGATCCGGTCAAGTGGCGCACCCTCATCGATCGTCTGGCCGCCGGCTCACCCGTGGACGATCATCCTTTTGTCTACCAGCCTTCGCCCACGATCACGCGTGAACTGCGCTGCTCCGCCCGCACACTTACGATTCGCGGCCAGCAACATTGCATCTGGGTGATCCGTGACGTGACCGAACAAATCGCAACCGAACGCCAGTTGCGACAGTCGCAGAAAATGGAAGCCATCGGACAACTCGCCGCGGGCGTGGCTCACGATTTCAACAATCTTCTCACTGTCATCCAAGGCTACACCTCGGAATTATTGGATCCGAGAAACAAGGCTTCAACGCGGGACATGATCGAACCGGTTCAGGCCGCAGCGACCCGGGCGGCGAACCTCACGCGCCAGCTGCTGATTTTCAGCCGCAAGGAAGTGATTCAGGCCAAACGGATCAATCTGATCGTACTCTTCAAGGAGCTCCGCCCGCTGTTGCGCCGTCTCATCGGCACACACATCGATTTCCAATGGAACGTACCTGAAAAACTCGCCCCGATCATGGCGGACCCGGCCAACTTCGAACAGATCATCGTCAACCTCGTCATCAACGCCCGCGACGCGATGCCGGAAGGTGGACGCATCGAAATCGCGGCACGGAATTGCCGGCTCGAAGCAGGCTCCCCGCAGCTCCAGGACGGTTGCTTTCCCGGGGATTACATTGAGGTGAAAGTCACCGACACCGGCACAGGTATCAGTCAGGATATTCTTCCGCGGATCTTCGAACCCTTCTTCACGACGAAAGAAGCCGGCAAAGGGACCGGGCTGGGTCTGTCCACCGTGCACAGCATCGTGCGGCAACAAGGCGGATCGATCGAAGTGGAAAGCAAACTGGGCTCGGGCACGACCTTCACGGTCTATCATCCCGTCGCAGACGCGAGCGCACGCGGTTCAAATCCTGCGCACGATCCCAATGACAACACGAAATCCAATTTGGACGATTATCGCAATGTCCTCGTCGTCGAGGATGACACCTCGATTCAGGCCCTGCTTAAAAGCATCTTCAAAAGACATGGCATCAAGCACACGCTTGCCGTCGACGGCGTGGCGGCCCAGGAAATCTGGCGCAAAGCGACTCCTCCATTCGACCTTCTCGTCACGGATATCGTCATGCCGAAAGGCATTGATGGCATTCGCCTGGCGCGGATGCTAAGGCAGGACAACCCCGATCTCGGCGTAGTTCTCACTTCAGGTTATAGCACCCTGCTTTTCGATTCGGCCAATCTGGCGATGCCCGGCAATCCCCCGATGGTGCTGCAAAAACCCTATACGCCGGACGAACTGCTCGCCGCCATGACCGAAGCCTGCATTTCGCCCTTAGCGTGAGAATCGGCTGCTGCCACCCAATTCTGAGATACCCTCCAGAGGGTTAGCCACGAAAAGTCACGAAGAGTAGTGTTCGTCAGCGAATGTTTTCCGCGCGCCTATAGGCGCCTTATCACCTCAATGGCCTCGGGATATTTTGTGACTTTTAGTGGCCAATCACTCCGTCGCCGAAACCTATTTCCCTTTTCCGTGGATTCTGCGTATTCCGGGGGCTGAAATGGCTGAATCCTCCCTCCTCAACAACGCGGCTCGCATCCTCAAATTGGTTCAAACCGGCACGCCCGCTGACCAGGCGCTGCGCGAATCGCTGACCCAAACCCGGCATTTCACCGCTCCTGCCGCGCGTCGCGGAATCAGCAAGGCGGTGTTCACCTATTTTCGTTGGTGGCGCTGGCTCAACGAAAAAGAATCGCTGCAAAAACAACTCGCCGCCGCCCTCTTACTCCAGGAACGCTTCGATAAAAATCCTGCCGCGATCAAACCCGCAGCCCTCGCGGCGCTCGCCGTGCCCGATTGGCTCAAGGCGGAAATGGACGATATTCCCGCCGCCTGGCTCCAGCAGTTACAACGCGAACCGGCGCTCTGGATTCGCGTCAAACAAGGACTGCAAGCGCGCGTGACGCCAGCCCTCGGCAAGTGCGAGGCCGCCGACCTCAGCGCGTTCGGTGCGACTGGCACCGCCTTGCGTTACACCGGCATCACGGACCTTTATCGCACCGATCAATTTCAGGCGGGCGACTTTGAAATTCAGGATCTTGCCTCGCAACTCGTCAGTCATGCCGCCGCACCAAAACCCGGCGAAACCTGGTGGGACGCCTGCGCAGGCGAAGGCGGCAAGACGATGCATCTGTCCGATCTCATGCAGAACAAAGGCCTGCTCTGGGCCAGCGACCGCTCTCTCCGCCGACTCGCCAAACTCAAGGAACGCGCCGCCCGCGCCCAGGTTTTCAATTTCCGCGCCGCCCCGTGGGAAGGCGACGCCAAACTTCCCACCAAAACCAAATTCGACGGAGTGCTCATTGACGCTCCCTGCAGCGGCATCGGCACGTGGCAACGCAACCCGCACGCGCGTTGGACAACCCAGGTGAAGGATGTTCAGGAACTCGCCCTCGTGCAAAAACAACTGCTGGAGAATGTTGCTGGCTCATTAAAACCCGGCGGCCGGCTCGTTTATGCCGTATGCACGCTCACGCGCGCCGAAACCACCGAGGTTGCCACCGCGTTCACGAACGCTCATCCCGAATTTACTCCGGAACCGGTGTTTGGAAAAATTCCGCAGCTCACCCTCTGGCCGCAGGAATTAAACGCGAACGGAATGTTCATCGCAGCATGGCGGAAAAAATAGCAAAAGTCACCGGCGACACAGTTCGCGATGATTTCAATTCAATCAACACGGTGCTGCACTACACGCGGGCCGCGCATTTTATTGGACTCTGGAAATCTGAACTGGCGCTAATCGAGCGCTTCTTCCCTGACAAAACCGCGCGCTTGCTGGAGGCGGGATGTGGCGCGGGTCGCGTCGCCGTGGGACTCTGGCATCAAGGATTCCGGCATATTACCGCGTTCGATTTCGCCCACGAACTCGTGGAGCAAGCGGAAAACCTCGCGCAAGAGCAGGGAATTTCCGGTCTGACGTTTTTTCAAGCGGACGCGACGAAGGTAGGGGCCGTTGCCCCCAACGGCCCGGGTTCGACGGACGCGCAAGCCAGGGCCGTTGGGGGCAACGGCCCCTACCTCGGACCCGAATCATTCGATGGCGTTCTGTTCATGTTCAATGGCCTGATGCAGATCCCCGGACGCGAGAATCGTCGCGCGGCGATGCGGAACTTGCAGCGCCTGTGCCGGCCAGACGCGCATTGCATTTTCACAACGCACGATCGCGAGGATCCCAAGGACATCAAGGAATGGGCTAAGGAAGCGACGCTCTGGGCGGCCGGCGAACAAAACCCGCGGCTGCTCGAATTCGGCGACCGCTACTTCAGCGACGATACCGGTAACACTTTCATGCATCTGCCGGTTCGCTCAGAAGTGCTCGAAGATATGGTCGCCACCGGTTGGACGCATGTCTTCGACAGCACCCGCAATGAACTCGCGAGCGAAACCCCCAAGGTCAGAAATTTTTCCGACAACTGCCGTTTCTGGGTCGCGAAGAAAGTTTGAGGGAGCGATCGGATGAATAAGTAGCCCTGCGCGGGAGCGCAGGGTCCCGCGCCTCCCGGCGCGGGCTACGCGACACGTACAGATTCGGTTGCGCACCCCATGGCTTGAATTAGCGCTCCCCCATCCTACCGCGCCAACTTCGCTTCCAGTCCCGCTTTCACCGCTAGCCATTCCGCATCCGTAATACTGAACATGGCCGTGTTTCGCACGTAACCATCGTGCGCCCGCGTCTGATAGTTGCGGAGAATCCCTTCGAATACCGCGCCCAGCCGTCCGATCGCACGGCGCGATTTTTCGTTTTTCTCATCCGTTTTTAACTGCACGCGGATCGCTCCTTGATTCTCAAACGCATAGCGGAGCATCAGCAATTTCGCCTCGGTATTCACCGCCGTTCGCTGGGCTTCCGTTGCAATCCACGTCCAACCGATCTCGAGCGCACGGTGCGGTCGTCGAATATCGAGAAACCGCGTTGATCCGACCGCTTTCCCGTCGCTGACGCGCACCGTGGCAAACGCGACGCTGGCTCCGGTGGATTGATCCTGCAACGCCTCGGCAATCCACGTCTCAACCGACGCCACTGAAGGAAACATCGGCGCCGGCATCCAGCGCCAGATCGTTTCGTCCTGCGCGGACGCGAACAGTCCCGGCGCATGCGCCAGACTGAGCGGCTCAAGCCGGACATGCCTTCCCTCGAGCACCACCGGCTGCGGGTGAAATTGTTTTTGCATAAGCGCAGCTTTATTCGTACGGCGCGTCACGCCAAGACTGAACCTGAATCCTGCCCGATACAGCCCTCACGATTCTCTAGGGGATATTGTGCCGCATTTTCAAAAAAAAAGTAATTTGGCGGTCCTCGCGCAAGAACCATTCGTGCGACCGCCAGGACGGCCGTATCCCCAATGAACGCACGAACTTCAAACATCATGGCTCCATCACGTTTCTCGTCTTCACGATTTTTTAACTTTGGCCTGCCGTTTCTTCTGCTTCTGGCTTTTTGCGGTAACGCCGTCGCATCGGTTACACCCATGCCAATCATCAGCCACAGTGCCCCGGTGTTTGCTTCCGGAACAGCAGGCGGGAATTTCATGTCCGCCGCCAATGATACCAGCGAGACCTCCTTGTGGTCTTCGAACACGGTTCCTGCCTGGCTCGCATATGATTTGTCGGCGGTGCCGGCAAGTGAACGGGAACAAGTGGTCGTCGCGTGGTACGCGCCACTGGCCGTGGATTATATCAATGCAGCGCCAATTTCCGCTTCTTCGGAAATTCCCATCGACTACACGATCGACGTTAACATGGCTCCGAGCGTAGACGCGGCTCCTTCCACGGGATGGACCACGCTCGTGTCAGTCACAGGTAACAACCGCAACTCCCGCCAGCACCTGGTTAATCTGGCCGGAGCAAATTGGATTCGCCTGCACGCCACGCGCAGTTCCAATTCCACTTCGATCGCGATCGAAATGGACGTTCATTCCGCGCCCGTGGGCGACTCGGACGGCTGGCTTTTCATGGGTGATTCAATCACTGACTGGTCGGTTCATCTTCTCAGCGACGTTCCTTCCAGGGTAAATACGCTCTCGCCGTCGCGGTGGCCCGCCGTCATCGGCGCGGCGTCCACCGGCGGTTCGACCACCGGCTCCGCCTTGAATGTGATCGATGATGTACTCGCGGGGTTTCCCGGACGTTTCGTTGCCCTGTGCTATGGCACCTACGACGCCAACGACATTAATTTCACGAACAACCTGGAAACGCTCATCCTGAAAGTCATCGCCGCAGGAAAAGTCCCGGTGATACCGCATGTGCCATGGTCGGACGTCCCCGCTCAACAGACGAAAACTCCCCCGCTCAACGCACGGATCGACGCACTTTGCACGAAGTACCCGGCTGCCCGTCGCGGTCCCGATCTCTACGCGGCATTTTCCGGGCGCACCGATTTGATTCCGTCCGGTGGCGTACTGCCAAACGAGGCAGGCGATCAGGAAATGCGCCGCCTCTGGGCGGCGTCGATGACCCCTGACACCAGTCCGATCAGCATGAGTGTCTCACCAAACCCGACCACACTCGCGCCCTACGGCACCGTTCAATTGACGGCCACGGTTTTAGGCACCACCAACACCGCCGTGACCTGGTCGGTTCAAGAAGGCACCGGCGGCGGCACCGTGAGCACTACGGGATTATATAAGGCGCCATCGGTCCCGATCACGTATCACGTAATCGCGAAAAGCAAAGCGGACCCCACCCAAACTGCGATCGCCACGATTATCGTCAGCACCGCGGCATCTTCTCCTCCCACGAGCACGAGCGTTTCCATCACGGTTTCCCCTCTCACCAAAGTCACCACGCTGGGCAATACCGTTCAGTACAAGGCGACGGTCACAGGTTCATCGAACACCGCCGTGACCTGGAGTATTCTCGAAGGAGCGGCTGGCGGATCGATCGATGTGAACGGAAAATATACCGCGCCGATTACTGCGGGAAAATATCACGTCGTGGCCGCCAGCAAAGCCGACAGCACCAAATCCGTAACGGCAACGATCGACGTTTCTGCGAGCACACAATGGGTAACGGTCAATCTCACGCCCGCGACGAAGACAATTACCGTCGACAATACGCTGCAATTCACCGCGGCGGTCAGCGCGACAATCAACACCGCGGTTACGTGGTCCATTCAGGAGGGAGCCGCTGGCGGTACGATCAGCTCCTCGGGTCTCTACACCCCGGCAACGGAAGGCGTTTTCCATGTGGTGGCGACGAGCGTGGCAAACCCTGCCAAAGCAGACACGTCGACGATTACCGTAACGCCGAGCCTCAAATATGTCGCGGTCTCAGTTTCGCCCGCCACGACGACTGCAGCTCCATCAACATATGTTCAATTTGCTGCAACCGTCACTGGCAGCACCAACACCGCAGTCACGTGGAAAGTGCAGGAAGGCAGCGCGGGTGGCACGGTGAGCACGACAGGATATTATAAAGCTCCCGCCACCGCCGGCACCTATCACGTCGTCGCAACCAGCAAGGCCAATACCGCGAAAACCGCCGTAGCAACAATCGTCGTCGCGCCCTGATCAAGGTAGGGCCCGTTGCCCCTTGCCTCTCGCGTAGGCGAGGGGACAAGTACCGGGATGCGAGCGCGCATCAACGGTGCCAACGGGCCGTCAGGACACCCGAACGGATTCACATCCACGAAAGCCCGGCATCAAGTGAACGCCCGCCTTTCACTCCGGACAATCCCCGTAATTTACTAGGGTGGATTATCAGCACTGCATTAAAAAGAAGTAATTTGCCCATGCTGCGGTAACAACGATCGGGATACACGGTCCGACGGGCGTATCCCCGATGAAAACACACACCCTACCCTCCTCGCATCGCTCACGTGTTCTGTCCGCGTTAATCAACTCCAGGTTCCTGCTGCTCTTTTTTATCGGACTGTCCACCGGCTTGACGGCTGCGGTCACGCCGATGCCGGTCATCAGTCACGGCGTTCCGGTATTTGCGTCGGGCACCGCGCCCGCCGTCCAGACTTCGGCCGCCAACGACACCAACGAAGCCTCCATGTGGGTGTCGAGCGCAGTCCCGACGTGGCTCGCCTACGACCTGTCATCCGTTCCGACAAGCCAGCGTCAACAAGTGCTGGTCGCGTGGTACGCACCTTGGGCACTCGGTTATATCAATGCAGCGCCTATTTCCGACGCCTTTCAAATCCCCATCGACTACACCATCGAGACGAACCCCGCCGCAGGCGGCGGATCAGCACCCACCGCAGGTTGGACGACGCTCGTATCCGTCACCGACAATAATCGCAACACCCGGCAGCACTTGCTGAATCTCGTCGGAGCGAACTGGATCCGCCTGCGATCCACGCGCAGTTCAAATCCGGCATCGATTGCAATCGAAATGGACGTTCACTCGGCGCCCGAAGGCGCCTCCGATTCCTGGCTCTTCATGGGTGACTCGATTACCGGATGGGCCGCCCATCTCTTCAGCGATCTGCCAAAGCGCGTGAATTCACTCGCGACGTCCCGCTGGCCCGCAGTGGTGGGTGCCGCGATCGGCGGTTCGAATACCGGATCCGCCCTCAACGTGATTGACGATACGCTCGCCGGATATCCCGGTCGTTTTGTTGCCCTCTGTTATGGAACCAATGACGGAAACACCTCAGGTTTTTCCGACAATCTTGAGGCGCTCATCCTCAAAGTGATCGCCGCTGGAAAAGTGCCGGTCATCCCGCACATGCCCTGGTCGGACATTCCTGATCAATTGAATAAGGCCCCCGGTATCAACGCGCGCATCGACGCTCTCTGCACCAAATATCCGGCGGTTCGGCGCGGCCCCGATCTATACGCAGCGTTCTCTGGGCGCACTGATTTGATTCCTTCCGGCGATGTCCATCCAAACGATGCAGGAAACAAGGAAATGCGGCGGTTGTGGGCACTGTCCATGACCTCCGACAGCAGTCCGATCAGCGTGAGCATCATGCCCAACTCCTCCACGCTCGCGCCGCAAGGCAGTATCCAATTAACCGCCACCGTGATGGGCACCATCAACACTGCCGTGACCTGGTCGGTGCAGGAAGGCAGTGGCGCAGGCACCGTCACGTCTTCTGGTCTCTACACGGCGCCCACCACGCCCGCCACGTATCACGTCGTCGCCACGAGCAAAGCGGATCCAACACAAATCGCGATCGCGACCATCGTCGTCAGCGCAAGCGTTCCACCTCCACCGCCGCCTACCAGCGTGACAGTTAAAGTTTCTCCATTCACGAAGGTCACAACGCTGGGCGGCAGTGTACAATATACCGCCACCGTCACCGGTTCTGCCAACACGGCGGTAACTTGGAGCATCGTGGAAGGCAGCGCCGGTGGAACGATTGACGCGAACGGGAAATACACCGCACCTGTCGTCGCGGGCAAATATCACATCGTCGCGACCAGCAAGGCCGACCCTACCAAATCAGCCACTGCGTCCATCGACGTATCGGCGAGCACCCAGTGGGTAACGGTTAATCTGACACCCGCCTCCAAAAAGATCACTGCCGACGACACACTACAGTTTACCGCCATTGTCAGTGCCACGCTCAACACTGCGGTGACGTGGTCCATCCAGGAAGGAATCGCTGGTGGCTCGATCAGTCCAGGCGGTCTCTACACGCCCGCGGGCGAAGGCGTGTTTCACATCGTGGCGACCAGCATCGCCAATCCGGCAAAATCCGACGCTTCCACCGTCACGGTGACACCAAGTATCAAAAATATCGCAGTCTCGATTTCTCCAGTGGCCGCGACCTCCCCACCGTCCGCTTACACTCAATTCTCCGCCACCGTCACGGGTAACACCAACACGGCCGTCACCTGGACAGTCCGGGAAGGCAGCGCCGGCGGCACGGTCAGCACCACGGGAAAATACAAAGCGCCCGCAACCGCCGGCATTTATCATGTCGTGGCGACCAGCAAGGCCAATCCGGCAAAATCCGCCGCGGCCACCATCACCGTCGGCACGGTCTCCACTCCGGCACCCGTGATCGCCAGCTTCATCGCTACTCCTGCATCGATTACAACTGGAGGCAGCGCGACGCTAAGCTGGAGTTCAACCGGCGCCACGAGTCTTTCGATTTCCCCCAGCGTCGGTTCCGTCACGGGCACCAGCGTTTTGGTTTCACCCACTGTGACGACCACCTACACGCTCACCGCCACCAATGCGACATCCTCGGTTACGAAAACCACGAAGGTGACGGTAACACCGCCCGTACAAATTGTACCGGCTATCACCAGCTTCACCGCGACTCCGTCTTTGATCACCGCGGGAGGCGCCTCGACCTTGAGTTGGTCCGTGACCGGAGCGACCAGCCTGTCGATCTCGCCCGCCATCGGCACCGTGACCGGAACGAGCGTTACCGTGTCACCGGCCGCAACCACCGCCTACACGTTAACCGCATCCAACGCGACCGGCAGCGCTTCGCTTTCCACCACCGTCACCGTAAGCGCGTCATCTACTCCGTTGGGCAAGGCGCCGGTCGTCCGCCTCAAGCGCGACGATCATGTCGCGACCCTGGAGATGGATTACAACGCCGACAATCCGTGGGGCCAATGGTGGACGATGACCGGTTCAGGCAAAGACGACGCCGGCTTCCTCGTCACCTGGTGGCCGGACGGTAGCTCGCCAACCTCAATGGGCAGCATGGGCGGATGCATGGGCTGCATTGGCGCGTGTGGGAATCCAACCGATCCCACCGCGCTTTCCAAATGGATGGTCACCGCCAACCGTCGCGTGCAGATCCAGCCTCTCGTCAACGACGGCCTCTATCATGTGTGTGTCGAACGCATCAATTCGCTCGGCGAAGTCACCAGCCTTCCCACCGAAATTACTTTCAGCGGCGGCGACGGTACCCGCGTCGACGCGTTGCGCGCTTCACTGACACAATTCGACGATTTCAATCTGCCCATGGGCGCCGCCGACGAAATGCGGTGGAACAACGCCGCCTCCACGTCGACCGACCCACGTTTCAATTTGTTTTTCATCAACGACCAGTTTCATGCGCACTCCCTTAACGGCACACGCCGCGACAACACCGGCGATCGGTCACAAGCCGCCCAACGTTTTCGCAAGCCGATCGCGATCGAGAACGGTGTGCGGCGGCGCCTCGTTTTCGACATGGACAGTCCACTGAGCCCGCGCTCGGTGTGGTATCTTGACCTCAGTCCGCAAGCCGACGATCTGACCGGACACACCGACTTCTTCGACGAAGACGGCGTGAAAGGCCTTCCCGCCGGTGTGCTGCGCCTGCGCAGTCAGTTCCAGACCTTCAGCGTAAACCTCATCGGCGCAGACGGCGCCTCGCACCAAATAGCGTCAGTCGATATGCAGGCCGCTGGCGAGGAAGCGCTCACCAATGTCCGCCGCGCGTTCGATATCCGCGTCGGCACCGATGGAATCCAGGTCTTCATCGATGGAAAGAGCGTCATCAACGTTGCGTTCCCCGCCAACACGTTCAAGCCCGGCACCTATCATCTCCTCTGGAATGCATTCGGCTACAATACGCCGAAGGACAACGTCCCTTATTACCTGCTGCATTGGGACAATTTCGGTTTCGATGGCCCGAACCTCGAAACGCGTGAAATTCACAACTACGTCACGCGCATCGCCGGCACCGACTACCAAAAATCCGAACGCTGGAGCTCCACGTATCCGAGTTTCACGGTCAAAATTCCCGACGATCTCCGGCCGAAAATCGCCAGTGCCACGGCTGAGGCGTGGCTGGTGTTCACCTACCAGATGGGCGACTACTCGCAGTTTAATCTGCTGCCAGGCGATTATGTGCAGGTGAATGGCGGAACAAAATTCACCCTCCCCGCACGTCTGAACAACAGTTCGCCGCTGGACCCTTCACTGGCGAGCTGGGACAAACCGTACACGGTGCGCGTGAAGCTTGGCAGTTTGGTCAGCGGAGGCACCTCACCGTTGTTGGTCGGCGATAACTCATTCAAATTTTTCGCCGATAACACCGGCTTATTGAACGTTCACGTGGAGGTGTTTTATCCGACCGGCAGCGCTCCGGCTTACACCGCGCCGGCATCGATTCATCCGTTTCCCATGCACGCCGACCTGCCAAAGCTCGGACCGCCCACCCGGGTGCAAAGCATCGGCTCAACGATGATCGACCGGAATATGTATAACGCGGACGATCCCGCGGTGCTCACGATTTCCGTGAGCGGCGTGACGCCGGTGAGCATTCTTGCCGGCAATGACACCTACGCCGAGTGGGCGCCCGAATTGATGCTTCATCCCGTGCACAGCCAGGAAGTGTGGAGCACAGGCGGCACCCCGGGCATCGCCACGGTCGAACTCTTCCTCCGAAAGAAAGGCACCGGCACGGGTCCGGGCGACAGCATCGCGGTACTGAATACGTTGCGGGACGCGCCCGCGCCACAGGTGCGTTACACCTTCGCGATCGATACGAAAAAATACGCGAACGGCGACTACGAGTTGTTCGTCCAGGCCACAAACAGCCAGGGCGTGAAAGGACACCCGAGTTACGCCGTGACCGCGCAACGGTGGGACGCGAGCGAGCTTTCGGGCGCGTACTACCCCATCAACATCAAGATCCAAAACTAAAGCCGCCTCCGCCGGTAAGGGCCGTTGCCCTTGCCTCTCGCATAGGCGAGGGGACAACCCTGCCTTAAAGGTAGGGCGCGTTATCCCTTGCCTCTCGCGTAGGCGAGGGGACAAGTACCGGGATGCGAGCACGCATCAACGGTGCTAACGCGCCGAGCGAGGCGGAAGATATCTCCGTTGCGCGGAAAATCCGAGCGGCGGATTAGGATAATCCGCCCTACCGCGGACCATTGCACCCCGGCAATTAGCTCGCGCCGCTCCTTCCCCTGCCCCCGCTAATTCTTGCGCCGCGACGCTTGCGGGCCGGCACCGGGACTGCCAACGTGCGACCATGTCTTCGTTGTTCACTGATCGGGCGCTGCTTTGGGTCGGCGCCCTGCTCTACCTCGCCGGCTTCCTGACCGGCCTGGCGGCGCTTACCCGGCGGCAGCAAACGTCCGCCGGCCTCCGCACCCTGCTGAATTCATTTCTCGTCGCCGGATGGATCGTGCAAATGGCCGGCCTCTACGTACGCGGCACCGCCGTCGGCGGCTGTCCGCTGGGCAATAAATTCGAGATCGTCCAGTTCGTCGCATGGTCCGCCATGGTGTTGTACTTTTTTGTCGGGCCCGCCTTTCGCCTCAGTGTACTGGGCCTTTTCACCGCCGGTTATGCCGCGGCTCTTTCCATCGTCTCTTTGCTCGTCGGTCGCTGGGACCTCGTGCGCAACGCAAAAATCTTCGGGCCGAATCCCTGGATCGAACTCCACGCCGCGCTCGCGGTTTTCAGCTACGGTGTTTTCGGACTGCTCGCGCTGACGTCGCTGATGCATCTGCTGCAAAACTGGAGCCTGAAACACAAACGACTCAACGGTCTGTTCTGGTTTCTTCCTTCGGTCGTTCAACTCGATCAAATCAACTACCGCATGCTGGCACTCGGCATGTTGCTGCTCACATTTTCACTTTGCGTCGGCGCCGCCTGGTGGGTGCGCGATCTCGCATCCGTCGATCTCACCAAACTCGTGGTCACGCTCGGCGTCTGGATCGTTTATCTCACGGTCCTCGTGATGCGCTGGCGCACCTGGCTGGTGTCTGTCCGATTCGCGTGGGTCTGTCTCGTGATGTTTATTATCGCCCTGCTCTCGCTGGGCCCGGTGAACTCGAGCCGTCACCACGAAGTCGTTCTCACCCCCGAGCGCTGATCGATGGAGACGCATTCCCCCGTCCTATTTCTGCTCGGCGCGAGCCATCACACCGCTCCGCTGGCCGTGCGCGAAAAACTCGCGCTCGACAATGCCCGTGCCACCGCGCTGGCGGCCCGGTTGCAGCAGACGCCGGGAATCCGGGAGTTCACCCTGCTCAATACTTGCAATCGCGTGGAAATTTATGGCGTGGCCCGGAACGGTGATGCCCTCGACACGATGCGCCACGCCCTCTGCGAAATCACCGGCGTCACGCCCGCGGAATTCGATACCGCTGGATTTCTTCGTCAAAATCATGACACGGTCGCGCATCTTTTTTCCGTGGCATCGGGACTCGACTCACAAATTGTCGGCGAAACGGAAATCCTTGGTCAGGTAAAGGAAGCTTACGACAGCGCCCTCGCCAAAAAGTGGACCGGCCCTGTGCTCAATCGCGTTTTCCAAAAAACATTCCAAGCCGCCAAACACATCCGCACCCACACGGCGATTGGCGCCGGACAGATCAGCGTCGCCACTGTCGCGGTCGATCTCGCCGGCCGAATCTTCGGCGATCTCACCGCCACGAAAGTGCTCGTGGTCGGCGCGGGCGACATCGGATTGAAAACTGTCCAGGCCTTTCAAAGTCGCGGCGCCGCCTCGATCACCGTGGCCAGCCGCACTCTCTCCAAAGCCGAGGATGTGGCGGCGATCGCCGGCGGTTGGGCAACCACACTCGCTGAGTTGCCCGAGGCAGTTGCGGGCGCCGACATCGTCGCGAGTTCCACCTCATCCCCTGATTTTGTACTCACGCGCGATTTGATCGCAGCGAGCATCAAGCGCCGCCCCGCCCGTCCACTTTTCCTGATCGACCTCGCGTTGCCCCGCGACATCGATCCCGCCGCCGCGCAAATCGCCAACGTATTTCTCTACAACCTCGACGACCTGGCCGAGATCGCAGAGGAAAACCTGGCCCAGCGCGAAGCCGAAGTCGCCAAATGCCGTGCGATTCTCGCCGAACGCACCGCCGCACTCTGGCCGCAGGTAGCACATTCGCTGAACGCCACCTCCGAAAAATGATCCGTCAGATCGGTCCGATCCGACAGATCCGACCGATCGCCGATCTTCCCTTCAGCTCGGCAACCGCCACTTCGCGCGTTCCAGCGCAGCCGAAAGTTGCGCGTGGGTAAACGGAGTGGCCAGACAATCGTCGACCCCGGCCAGCCTCCACGCATCGCGGTCTTCGTGGGCAATATCGCTCACGACCGCCACGAGCCACGTCTCGCAGTCTTCAGGTAAGATTTTCCGGACTTCACGGGCCCACTCGTGCCCTTCCGCCGGGGCTGCGCCGAAATCGAAAAACACCAGCGTGTAGAACCGGCGGCGCACCGAATCAATCAGCTCGGCGCGCGTGGTCACTACTTCCACATGACAGTTCAACTGCGCAAAGTGGGTCATGCTCTCGGGCGACCGGTCCGCCTGATTTGAGACGAATAAAACGCGGATTTTTTCCGGCACGGGTGGCTGCGGCGGCGCAGACCTCGTCGGGGCCGTGGACGTCGCGCCTTTGCTCGGCCAGAAAATTTGCACAAACGTGTCGAATAGCTGCGTGGGCTTCAACGGCTTCAACAACACCGCGCTAAATAGCACGTCCGAACTCTCGCGGTGCCGTTGCGCCGACAAGAGAATCAGTGGCAGCCGCACCCGCGCCGGCAATTCCTTGATCGACGCCACAAATTCGCGCGCATTCATGCCGGGGATTTCCGAATCGACGATCGCGACATCGAATCTGCCGTCGCTCCGCAATAGTTCGAGCGCCGCGGCCGCGGAGACCACTGCGGTGGGTTTCATGCCCCACCCGCTCACCCGGTCGGACAGAATTCGCCGCCCCGTCTCATTGCCCTCCACGATCAACACCCCGCGACCGTTTAACTTGCCCGGTGCGCCCGGGGGAATCGCCGCCCCATCCGCGACCACCGGCAAACGCAGCGTGAAACTAAAAACAGAACCGCGACCCAATTCGCTTTCGGCCGTAATACCACCGCCCATCAGCTCCACCAGTCGGCGCGAAATTACGAGCCCGAGCCCGGTGCCGCCGAATTTTCGCGTCATCGACGCATCGACCTGGCTGAACGGCTTGAAGAGACGTTCCATGCCTTCGGAGGAAATTCCGATGCCGGTGTCCCGCACTTGGAAAAGCAACACCACCGTCGAATCCTGGCGGTTTGCAACCTTCACCGTCACCGCCACCTCGCCCTTTTGCGTAAACTTCACTGCGTTTCCGATCAGATTCACCAGCACCTGGCGCAATCGCACGGCGTCGCCGACCACCAGCGTGGGAACGTCGTCGGCAATCTCGGAGAGCAATTCGATTTTCTTTTTCGCCGCAGGCGTCGCCAGCAAGTCGAGCGCACCCTCGACGCAATCGCCGACTGCAAATTCCGTTTGCTCAAGATCCATCCGGCCCGATTCGATTTTGGAAAAATCAAGGATGTCATTGATGATCGTGAGCAGCGATTCCCCGCTCTGGCGGATGATCTCCGCCGACTCGCGCTGCTCCGGGTTCAATGGTGTGTCGAGCAACAGGCTCGTCATGCCGATCACGCCGTTCATCGGCGTCCGGATCTCATGACTCATCATCGCGAGAAACTGGCTTTTCGCCTGATTCGCTTTTTCGGCCGCTTCCATCGCATCGCGCATCTGCTCCGACTGCCGTTTGCGCACGGTGATGTCTTGTTGCAGGCCCATGAATCCCTCGAGAACTCCGTCCTCGTTGACCACCGGCTGGATCTCCAACTCGATCCACAATTTCCGCCCGTCCTTGGTATAATTTAGCACCTCGCCCAGAAATCGCCGGCGGTTTCTGGCCGCGTCATTCATCGCTTCCATTGCACTAGAATCGCTATCGGGCCCCGTCAGGAATTCCGAGGGTTTACGTCCCCGGATTTCATCGAGCGTGAATCCGAACATCCGCGTAAAGCCTTCATTGATCCATTCCACCCGCCATTCCGGATCGGTGATGATAACACCATTGCCCGTGTGACTCGCCACCAACGCGAGACGACGCATGTCAACCGTCATCCCTTGAGCCAGGGTGAGCGCGCCGCGACGCGCGTTGACCAGTGCCCAGGTCAGGGTCGTCGCGAGCATCGTAAACACCAGTCCCACTCCCAGCACCCAGCCGGGCAACGAACTGAGTGTCACGCGGGAAAATTCCGGGCGACTGTTGAGCAAGAGTGTCCAATGCTGGCCAAAAATATCCATCGACTGAGTCGTCTTTAATGCCTGCGCCGGATAATCGGCCTCCGTTATGATCCGGTCCGGTTCCCCCTTCAACAGCCCGTCGGCATCGTACAGTAAATTCCCCATTCGCATCGTATCGCCTTCGAACACGTCGAAATCGATGAACTGCACCGCACTCTCCGCCACGCCCACCATCAGCTGGTCAATCCGGATCGGCGTATAGACCCAGCCCTTCAGCGCCGCGAGCCGCTCCTCAGGAGTCGAGAGTTTCGCGTTTTTTTGGTAGACCGGCAGGAAAAGCAAAAAGCCCGGCACCTCTTTTCCATCGTATTTCAACCGGATGCGACGGGAAAGGATGAGGTTGTTTTCCGCGGCTGCCCGCTCGGCCGCGGTTCGCCGTGTCACCCCGGAGGCAATATCCAACCCGAGAATTTCCGTGTTATGCTCACGCGGTTCAATTGCGACGACCACGTACATCCATTCGTCGTTACCTTCGCGCTGCACCTTGAAATCGGTTTCGCCATCCGCCCGCAGGCGTGTCTCCAATGCGGATACATCGGCGCGCGCGACTTTTTCGATGTAACCCAAACCGACCACCCCGCCATCCAATTGACTCGAGATGGTCCGCAAATAACTCGACCAATCGGCCGCTGTCACCACATCGCTCGCGAGCGGGAAGGCAGCGGCACCGTGCAGCAAAAGCGCAGCGGTATCAAAACGCCGGCGCAGCGTTACCTGCACGCGTTCGGTGAGGCGGTCGAAGCGCGCCTGACTCGTTTGCTGCACTTCGCGCTTCGTCACCAGCCAGCCCGCGAGGGTCAAAACCAGGGTAACAAGAAACACCACCCACGGCAGCAGGGAACTCCGTCGGGAGGGGGTGATCTGTTCGGCCCGAATTGGCATCACATAAAATTCTGCCCCCCGCGCCCGCCAAGGCGACATCGTTTTTGTGATTATCACCCAGATAAAAACGGGGTTTCCCTCTAGACCGGGCGCGTCTGAAACGATTCGAAGTTTGTTTACAATCGTAACACCTTCACGGGCCACAAGAGAGTGTAGTCGCCCCGGGACCGTTTGCCTCGCACTTCGGTGCGGGGACAATCGCCCCAGCGCAGGCTGGTGGACGATCCCCGGGAAGCGAGCACGCTTCAACAGGGCATACCGGGATGCGAGCACGCAGCAACGGTGCCGAGCCCCAGCTCGACTCAGTTAATCGTGCTCTGCGTGTCTACTCCGTAACGTAGCCCTGCGCGGGAGCGCGTAGCCCGCGCCTCCCGGCGCGGGCTACGCGAACCGTCACAATTTCCATCTCTCGATCTCAGCGCGAGTGATCTATCTCACCCTACCCAATCTGCCGCACCAACCATTCCGCTGCAGTCGAACCGCTGGGACGGGCCAGCAATTCGCGCAGACGCGCCGCATACTCGCTCGTGCGTTCTGCGCGTCGGGGATCAGTCGTGCAATCGCGGAGCTGCGCCGCGAGCGCAGCCGGAGTCGCGTCGTCCTGAATAAATTCCGGATACATCGACTCCTTCAGCAGCAGATTCGCAATGCCGATGTACTCGATCTTCACCCACCAGCGCGCGAGCCAGTAAGTGATAATATTGGTGCGATAAGCGATCGCGCCGGGAATCTCGGCCAGCGCGCAGTGCAGCGACATCGTGCCGGAACTCGTGAGGACCGCACTCGCGGCAAATGCCGTAGCCTCGTGATTTTCATCCACCGGACGCAATTCGACTTTGCCGACGAGCTGCGGCCATTTTTCCAATTCACTGCGCGCCACCGATGCCACTTCCTCGCCCGGGAAAAGCACCACCGCACGGGCGTGCGAATTTGTTTTGGCAAACTCCGCAAAGCCTCCGAGCAGCACAGGAAATATCCGGCCTACGGCCTGCACCCGGCTGCCAGGCAGCAGCAGAACCGGTCCTGCGGGATCGTGTCGCACCGGCGGCACATATCCGGGGGCCAGAAAAGGGTGACCCACAAATTCCACGGGCAACGAGGTGTCTTTGTAGCATGCCGGCTCGAACGGAAAAATTACCGCGAGTGCGTCGAGATCGCGCGCCATGGTGAAACGGCGCTTCGCCTTCCAAGCCCATATTTGCGGCGAAATATAGAAAAGCAGTTTCACTTTTCCACCGCCTTTCACACTCAAACCGACCTCGCGAAGCTTCGCGGCCAGTCGCAGATTGAAGCCGGGATAATCGATGAAGCAAATCGCGCGCGGCTGATATTGTTCGACCCAGCGAAGCGTCGCATTGAAGAGCGATTTGAAAAACGAAAAATGCTTCAACACCTCGACAAATCCCACGACCGACGTGGCCGTGAGATCATACAACACCTGCGCTCCGGCCGTCGCCAACTCCGGTCCGCCGAGCGCACACACGTTCATCTCGGGATGTGTCGCGCGCAGATCGCGCACAACCCGCGCCGCGTGCTCATCGCCCGAGTGTTCGCCCGCGACAATCAACACATCGACCCGCCGCGAATTCATCGGCGCCGCCAAACTGGAAATCAATGCCGGTTTAGTCATGATTTTTTCGCCGCGCCGATGCCTTAACGGTAGGGGCCGTTGCCACCAACGGCCCGTCAGGACGCCCGCACCCATTCGAATTCACGAATCCCCGGAACGGCGGATTAAGGATAATCAGCCCTACCATGGACGTCGACCGAAAGGTAGGGCGCGTTATCCCTTGCCTCTCGCGTAGGCGAGGGACAAGTACCGGGCTGCGAGCACTCAGCAACGGTACTAACGCGCCGTCAGGACGCTCGAATCGTTTTAAATTCACGAACCCCCGGAACGGCGGATTAGGGATAATCCGCCCTACCATTGATCCTGCCGCAGCATTTCCCGGGTCGCTCATTTCTGCATCTTCCGGATTTGATCGGTAATTGAAATCGCCACCTCTAATGCCGATTTCCCGAGCGCCGCGCCAACCTTGGGCTGCGTCGCTTCGTTCACGCTGTCGATAAAATGTGCGAGCTCGATCGCAAGCGGTTCGCCTTTCTCGATGGGAATTTCGTGCACGGGAATCGAACTCGCATCTCCCGCTTTCGCGAGGCCGATTTTCAATTTCAAACCATACGCGATGATATCGCTCTTCTTCACAAGGTGGCCCTTCTGGTTCATGAAATCCAACGACAGATAAGCATTGTCCTGAAACACCCGGATCTCGCGATTTTTCTTCAGACTCATGCGGCTCGCACTGAGATTCGCCACGCAGTTGTTTTCAAATTCGATGCGCGCATTCGCGATGTCCTCGGTTTTCGAAAGGACACTGATGCCAACGCTATCGATTTTCCGGATCGGCGATTTCACGAGCGCCAGCACGATGCCGATATCGTGAATCATCAAGTCGAGTACCACGCCGACTTCCGTACCGCGCGTTTGATAAGGAGCCAGCCGCTCCGTTGTTATATATTGCGGACGTCCCGTGTGCTTTTCCAAATAACTCATCACCGGGTTGAAATGTTCGATGTGCCCCACCTGCACGAGACAGTTGTGCTGCCGTGCCGCCGTAACCACCTGTTCCGCCTCTTCCAGACTGGCGCAAAGCGGTTTCTCAATCAGCAAATGACACCCTTTCGCCAGTAACGGTAACGCGACCTCCGCGTGCTTGTCAGTGGGCACCACGACACTGATCGCATCGCAAGCATCGCCCAATTCCGCGATGGTGGCAAACCGCTGGCAGTTGTGCCGCGCGCAAATTTCCGCCGCCCGGGCATCGTTCGCCTCGAAGATGCCCACGAACTCGACATTCGGCATCAATGCATAGATTCGGGCGTGGTGCTGTCCCAGCGATCCGACGCCTGCGACGCCACATTTGATTTTAGGCTTGGCCATCCCCGCATGTTCGAATCCCCCCGCCAACGAGGCAACAGCGATGTTCGCAGAATCCACCCACTTGCCTCGCACACAGGTGCGCGGACAAGTACCGGGCTGCGAGCGCGCAGCAACGGCACGAAACACACAAAAGGACGCGAAATAATTCCAAACGCAGAGATTTCAACCACGAATAGTTTCGTCAAAACAAGGCAACGAAACTTACGAAGTGCCCTTCGACTAGGGAGTGTTTTCAAACTCCGATATAGGTAGCTGCGGGCGGCTCGCCTGCAGGGTTTGCGCAGTCACCGAACCTACAGGCCAGCGGCCTGTCGCTACCCGATCACGACCAAATCGATTTTGAAAACACGCCCTAATCGTCTCCGGCGTTGGTTCGGAGGAGTCCGCCAATCGCGGACTGGATCCAGGTAAGGCGCGTTATCCCTTGCCTCTCGCGTAGGCGTGGGGACAAGTACCATGTCCGGGATTTCACAATGAAACTCACGCACTCCGTCCTTCGTCATCCCTCTTTCTCCCTGCCCCTTTCTCCCTTCTCCCACTGCACTGCCCGTTCTAATGATGTACCTAAAATTGGGACGGCAGTTGCCCACTTCCAGATTGCGATCCTCTCCCTGCGCGCTGACTTTTCTGCCGTCTCCATGCCCACCCTGACCTTTCCCCCCGCGCGATTAATCCGCACATTCCTTTTTACCCTCGCCGTCGCCGTCACGGCTTCAGCCCAGTCCGTTTTACCCGGCACGAGCATCCCACTCGATAATCTTGCCGCGTTCCGCTCACCCACCGCGAACTGGGAAATTGCCGGTGCCATTGGTGGCGACCCGCGGACTCAGAAAATCCTGCCGCCCATCGCCGGCTCCGGCATTTTGGTCAACAACCTCACCCCCGCCGCCCACGGCCACCTAGTCACCACTGCCGAATACGGTGACGCCGAAGTAGACCTCGATTTCCTGATGACGCCGGGCTCGAACTCGGGCGTCTACTTAATGGGTCGCTATGAAGTGCAGCTCTTCGACAGCTGGGGCGTAAAGTCGCCCGCTTATTCCGACTGCGGCGGAATCTACCAGCGCTGGGATGATGCTCGCGGCGCCAATAAACAGGGCTACGAGGGCCACGCCCCGCTGGCCAACGCCAGCCGCGCTCCCGGACTCTGGCAGCATCTGCATATCGAATTTCAAGCGCCACGTTTTGACGCCTCCGGCAAGAAAACGGCCAACGCGAAATTCCTGAAGGTCGTGCTCAACGATTTTGTCGTGCAGGAAAACGTCGAGGTGACCGGTCCGACCCGCTCGCCCGCGTTCGACAACGAAGCCGCCCGCGGCCCCTTGCTTATTCAGGGCGATCACGGGCCACTCGCGATTCGAGCACTCGCCATCAAACAATTTGATCCGGCCACCCCGCCCGTGCAAGTTGCCGACCTCACTTACAAACTCTTCGCGCTCGATCCTGAGTCCAAAGGCAAGTACGATGCCACCACCCCGAAAAGCCAGGGCACACCGTCTGCTTTTTCGAGCGATGCCGTGGAGAAAAACGGCAAGTTCGCCATCATTTTCAGCGGCACGTTTGTCCTCCCGCGCGACGGAGCCTACGCTTTCTCCACCGGCGGCTACGAGTCGGTCAACCTGGTGGTCGACGAGCAGCCGGCGATCCAACCGTACGATGGCGGCGGTCAAAGCGTCCCGCTTAATCTCTCCGCCGGACGCCACGCTTTCCGACTCGAATACATCCACTCGAGTTCGTGGGGAAGAGCCCATCTCGCACTTTCCGTGGAAGGTCCCGGCCTCGCGCGCCAGCTTTTGACCGCGTTGCCCGAGGCCGGCAAAGACAAACCACGCCGGGACGAGAAACCGCATACACTGGTGATCGAACCCACGGACAACCGCGTGCGCATGCAGCGGAGTTTCGTGCCCTTCGACCCGAAAAAACGTCTCTATGCGATCAACGTCGGCACTCCCGCCGGCGTCCACTACGCGTACGATTCCGAAACGGCGGCGATCCTCCGCGTGTGGCGCGGGGACTTCCTCGACACTTTCGAAATGTGGGATGGCCGCGGTGAAAACCAACTCGGCAAACCCGCCGGCCCTTCCCTCACGCTTAGCGCCAAGCCCGTGCTCGCCCTGCTCGAACGTTACACGAACGACTGGCCAACGGAAACCGACGCCATGTGGTCGTCGCAGGGCTACCGGCTTGAATCGGACGGACAGCCGACGTTCCTGTTCAAGCTCTCCAGTCTGTCAGCCACGGATCGCATCGCTCCCGCCAAGGATGGCGCGGGCCTGACCCGCACCCTTGTTGTCACGGGCGAAACTGTCTCGTGGGGCGCGTGGGTCCTGCTCGCCGAGGCGGATCAAATCACACCGATGCCGGGCGGAAAAAGTTACATCATCGGCGATCGCTCCTACTATTTGGATCTGCCCGCTGATTCCACCGTGCAGCCGATTCTCCGCATCCGAAATGGTCGTCAGCAACTCGTCGTTCCGATCAACGCGACCACCCTCGGCAAAACCCTCGTTTATTCGCTCGTCTGGTAACACCCCGCCATGAAGCGCCTCATTCTTTCCCTTCTCGCCCTCACTCAATTCGCGCCGGTCACTCGCGCCCAGACCGACAATCCGTCCGCTGCGGAACGCTTCGCGAAGCCGTCGGACGATCTCGTCGGTCGCGAAAACAGCTACTGGAAGCGCACGCCGTTGCCCGTGCCCGACGACATCGTCCTCGAGGTCAGCGGCATTCTCGCGCTGCCCGGCAAACGTCTGCTCGTCACCACGCGCCGCGGCGAAATGTGGTTCATCGACGGTGCGTATGACGAAAATCCGCAACCGAAATACACGCTCTTCGCTTCCGGATTACACGAACCGCTCGGCGTCATCGCTGCGCCGCCGGGTGGATATTACGTCGCGCAACGTCAGGAACTCACGCGCATTGCCGACACCGACGGCGATGGCAAAGCGGATCTTTTTGAAACGGTATGCAAGTTGCCAATCTCCGGCCCGTATCACGAATATGCCTTCGGACCGATCATGGGGCCGAACGGAAATCTGCGCGTCACCCTCAACGTCGCTTTCGGCGGCGCCACACAGGCACCCGGACCGTGGCGCGGCTGGATGGTGGAAATTACGCCTGACGGCCAGATGACTCCGATCGCCGCCGGTCTGCGTTCGCCGTGTGGCTTCACGGTGTCTTCCACTGGAGATTGGTTCTTCGCTGAAAACCAAGGCGAGTGGGTTGGTTCGGGGCGCGTCACGCACGTCGAGCCCGGCGATTTCGCCGGCCACCCGGCAGGTCTCGCCTGGAGCAAGCTTCCCGGCTCACTCGTGAAATTGCGTCCCGAAGATATCAAGAGCACCGGTGAACCGTTTCATGAAGTCGCCAAGCGCATCCCCGGCATCAAAACGCCCGCAGTGTGGTTTCCGCACACGATTCTCGGCATCTCCAATTCCGGCATCATCGAGGATTTGACCAAGGGCAAATTCGGACCGTTCGCCGGACAATTTTACGTGGGAGATCAGGGCCAGAGCAAAGTCATGCGCATGTCGCTCGAGAAAGTGAAAGGCGTGTGGCAGGGCGCGGCGTACGCATTTCGCGAAGGTTTCGAGTGCGGCATCATCCGCCTGACCATGGGTGAAGACGCGACGCTCTTTGCCGGCGAAACCGCCCGTGGCTGGGGATCAGTTGGGCCGAAGCAACAAGGCCTCGAACGCCTCGTGTGGACTGGCCAGGTGCCGTTTGAACTCAAGGAGGTCAAAGCTCAGCCCGACGGTTTCCTTCTCACGTTCACCCAGCCCGTCGATCCCAAGACGGCCGCCGATCCCGCCAGCTATGCCGTTGGCGGATTCACCTATCGTTATCACAGCACGTACGGCAGCGCGCCGATCAATCGCATCGGCTGTCCGGTGCGCAAAGTTGAGGTATCGGCCGACGGCTTGAGCGTGCGCCTCGCGACACTGTGTCTACGCGAAGGATACATCCACGAAGTAAAAGCCGCCGGCGTCCGCGCAAGGGATGGCACGACCCCGCTGCTGCACAACACCGCTTATTATACGCTCAACAAAATCCCGGATGGCAACCGCATCATCCCGATCGATCCGAAGGAAGCTGAACTCTGCGTCGTACCCGTGCCGGACGCCGCAAACGCCGTGACCGCCAAACATCCCGCGAAAGTACCGGACACGTGGCTCGATAAAGATGGCGACCAAACGATCCTCCTCGGCACGCAACCCGGCCTGAAATTCGACCAGACATTGCTCACCGCGAAGGCAGGGGCCCGCGTCCGTCTCGTTTTCCGAAATTCCGACGACATGCTCCACAACTTCGTGCTTTGCGCGCCCGGCAAAGGCCAGAACGTAGGCGCCGCCGCCCTCGCTCTGGGCGTCGATGGCGCCGCGAAAAACTATGTTCCGGAAAGTGCGGACGTGCTGTATCACACCGCTCTAACCCAACCCGAAACAAGCGACACGATTTACTTCGTCGCGCCGACGGTGCCCGGAGATTACGATTTCATCTGCAGTTTCCCCGGCCACTCCGTCTTAATGAAAGGCACCTTCCGCGTGGAAAAACCGTAACTGCTACGGAATTCCAGAAATTGCCCACGAAAGGGTTTCGCCAAATAAAACCGGCGAAACCTTAAAAGACCCCTCCGACTGATCGTCTCCGGTCTTGGGTACAGAGGAGTCCTCGGACCGAGGACTGGATTAAGGTAGGGCGTGACCGTTTGCCTCGCACGACGGTGCGCGGACAAACGCCCCAGCGCAGGCTGGTGGACGGTCCTTGGGAAGCGAGCACGCTTCAACAGGGCATACCAGGATGCAAGCAAGCAGCAACGGTGCTGGCCTCGGAGTAGATGGTGGTAGGGCGCGTTATCCCTAACGCGCCGTCAGGACATGCGTATTCCCACAGAGCCCCGAAATTCTGAACGGCAGATTAGGGACTGTTTGGGCCCTACTTAAATTCTAGCTCCTCTGCGCCTTCATTCCCTCCAGTAAAATTCCGGCGTCCGCTTCTTGTCACCTGTTACTTGCCCCTTGTTACTTCTCCGGCGAATCCATTAGTCCTCAATTTCTTCTCCTGACATATCACGTAAAGCCGTTTCCACGATCGAAACGGCATGTGCCCCAGTCCGCGATCAGCGGACTCTTCCGACCTAAAACCAGAAACGATCAGTTGAAGGGCACTTTGAAAGTTTCGCCGCCTTGTTTAGCGAAACTATTAGCGGTCACTCTCTGCCTCCGTCATTCGTGCCCTTTCGTGTGTTTCGTGGGACAATCTCCCCAAAAATCGGAGTTTACTTTCCCGTGCGGCTGCCTTTCTTTCGCAGGCTCAGTCGCCCGCCCGGGTGGCGGAATTGGCAGACGCAGTAGACTCAAAATCTACCGATAGCGATATCTTGTGGGTTCGACCCCCACCCCGGGCACCAAATCGGGATTTTCATCCGTTTGGACAGACCCGGCCAAAGCGAGACAATCCTCCTCTGAATCAGCGATTTCCGCGGATTGATTTTCGAAACCCGTTTTTTCGGTTTGGACAACATTGACCGCCAAAACCCCGTTTTGGCCGGATTTAAGTGGAGAACTGAGTGGAGAGGCCGATCCGGCCATTTGCGTAAGTGACGCAATTCCGTCCGCGAGTGGCAGCTTCGTGGTGTCGGTGTAGGTCCAATCCGTTAAACTCAGGCTCTTGTGCCGCGCGAGCTGCATGATCACGCGCGAATGCACGCCCCGTTTCTGCAGATGACTGATGAAGCTGCGGCGAAACGTATGGATGCCGACCGGCCGCCCGAGTTTGTCGACGAGCGGAATTCCCGCCGCTGTCATATCCTTTCTCAAGGTGTCCGGCGCCGTCACGCCGCGGCGAAACACCAACGTGTCGGGTTTCCAGAAAGCCGGCCGTGCTGCTTCCAACTCCGGCACCAACGCCGGCAGGATCGGCAACCAATCCGCGCGACGCGCTTTCGTGGCTTCCGGCCGCAAAAAAAGCCCGGGAGTCGTATCGTCCAAGTGCAGGTCGCCCCATTGCAACCGCTGCGCCTCAATGCGTCTCAAACCGGTAAACGCGAGGAAGCGATAGATGAGTCGGCGATAGGGATTCGCGATGGCGAACAGTTTTTCCAATTCCTCTTCGCTGAAAGCCCGCGGTCCTTGCGGATAGCGCACCGGTACGTCGAGATTTTCAACACGCTTCAGCGGATTTGGAATTTCATAACGACGATCCACCCAGTTGAAAAAGCCCCGCGCGGTTTCGTAGAAATTATTCAGGGTTCGCGCCTCGTATTTGGTTTGCGCGTCCCGCCAGGCAATGAACGAGCGGTTCGTCACATCGGCCATGCAGGCCCACTTGCAGCCATTGGCCAGTTTGCGAAACCGCAACCTCACGACGCGAATGTGTCCCTCGGAACGATTCGTGGCCGTCAATGACTTCAGGTACTCGGCAAAGATTTCCATCAATGGCCGCTTGAGTGCTTTCCTCGAAAATCCCGGAGCGATCAAACCGACCGACTCGCGCTCGGCGTCCTCATGAATTTCCTTCAGCCGCTTCATCGCTACTTCCTTGATCGTCGTGTGCAGGGTGACCTCGTGAATCTTCGGCTGGTCGCCGACTCGATAGCGACCGCGGTACGTGTTGTGTTTGGAATCAGGAGCGATGAGGAAGCGATGCATGGCGATTCTCCGTTAGGCGGTTTGGTTTATTAAATTTGACAGGTCGCTCCAGCGAATGAGCCGCAGACCACGAATTTTTCGCGAAGTAAGCTGGCCGGCGTTGATCATGCGACGAACCGTTTTGTCCGATATCCGCAGCAAAATCGCGACTTCATGGATTCGGAGCAGGCGTTCACCGTCAGGCATGATGGGAAATTCATTCACGCGATTTGCTGGGTTTGAGATTTTAGACTTCGCAGCTGCAACCCTTCGCTCGTCCTTCACAGAAAATTTTTCTTTCGAGTCGCAAGGCCTCGAAACCGACGGTTCGAATTCCACGATTTTTCCTTCGTTGAAGTCAACGATCTTGGGGTCGCCCTTTTCGGCTTCGACTCCGTTCAGCTCAAGCTGCTCAAGATTTTTTGTTTTCATGATGCCGATACTTTTCGCGCATTCGCGATCTCCGACAATAGCTCGCTCCTACTGATTTTTCAGGTGTAGCTCTACTGAAAATTCGGTAGCCTGTTCCGTAGTTCGCGCATCCTCGGCTTCGAATAGCTCGCCCGTTGGGCGGATGACTTGGGCACTTTGTTTTTTATCAGACGCAATACCCTCCCGACTTCGGAGGTTTGTAAGTCACTCATCCACGGCCCCAAAATCGGCCTGAACCGCAAATCCACAAAACAAGAAAAGCGGCGTCGGACTGGAGTCCGATTTCCCACCCAGTTCCGCACCTAACAAAGACGTTAGGGCCTAGCGTCTGCAGAAAAAAAGCGAACGATGACCGAATACTCACGCCGCTAATCGAAGCCACCAATTCCAGAAAAACGAAGCTCCGGCCCGCCAAAACATCCGGAAAAATCGCCTCAAAAAAGCCAAATAAACACATCGATCGGGGCCATACGTTGGCTTGTTCAAAGGCTCCGGAAACGATAAATTGAGCGATGGTGAAAGCATCAAGGAAACGTTCCGCCAAAACCGCTCCGACCGATTCCAAGGCCGCATGGCTGGCGCGCGTCCGAAAAAAGTCGGCCCGTCAGCGAGTGCCGTTAATCGAGCGGGCATTGCGGGCGCTGCCCAAAACGCCAACTGCACCGACTGTTTTCTTCCGCAAGCAACTGCTGCGACTATTGGGCAAGAGCCGTCTGGAAGCCGGCATGGTCAGCTTGGCCGAGTTGCATAAAGAGAATTCCCCGTTTGCCGGAATGGATTTCCGTTCGGCCAAAATCATCTTCCGCCCACGGTTGAACGCGAAACCATGATGTGACGAAGGTCTTCTTTATCCTGGAGATCTCTCAATTGGCCGGCGCACCCGCCCGGCATGCGCGTCATGGACCTTGTCAAAATCGATTAATCGAATGGTCGTGTTCGTGGAAACGAGAGAGTTGCGCTCCTGAATAGCTTCGGGAGTCGCCAGCTCCAAATCCAAAAGCACCTGATCGAACTCGCGCTGCGCCTTTTTAAACCGCGACACTTCGGCTGCGGTATTAAAATGCTTCGGCATTACCGGCGCCGTTTTTAATATCAGCTGTCTCAAACGTTGGGCCTGAGTCGGCTCGTTCACCCGCTTCTTTACCAGCTCACGGACAGCCTGCCGCAACAACGCCATCACGGTAGTGCTCTCGTGCTGCGCAATCTCAGTCAATGCAACCAACACCGCTTCGTGTTCTGCAAAGCTCGGGCGCTTCTTTGATTTGGATAGTGGCTTTGGCATGAGTCCAAAGACTGAATCAAACTACAAGATCTTCCCCGCATGCTTTCTGGCCAGTTTGCGCAGTGCTTTCAGCTCCTGAAGACGCGCAGCCCTGAACCGACGCTGGCGCTCTGCGTTCTTTTTGCGTTTTTCCCCGGCCGATTTCGTGGGCCGTCCAGCGCGCAGTCTTAGTGGCAGGTCAACCGAAGGCGTATAAATATTCCGACGCTTGAAGGCCAAGGGAGACTGACCCAAGGCGATTAAACGCAACGTTGGATTATCAGTCCCTTCGTCAAAGACTGGGTCCACAGCAATACGCTCCGGAGTAAAGGCCCAAGCCGGAGCCGGCTGGCGAATCATTCCAGACAAATGTTCAGCGTACGCCCCAAGCCATGCGTCGGCGATATAACCTCCGGGAAATTTATCCTTAAGTTGCGGCGGTTCCTCACTGACTGCCGCGACCGCTTCTGGACGCGAAGAGATGCGCCGCAGTTCGTGCAGCCAATCGCGGAGATTCAGGCCAAACTCCCTGATCGATTCGGACTGCTCGGCGACTTCCTTCAAGGATTTGGGGCGCGTGATCACGAGTGAGGCGGTTGTGACGAGGATCTTTTCGACTCACCGAGTCCATAGCGCTTTGCGATTTCAATCTCACCATCATATATGGTGAACAGGAATTGCGCCTTTTCCTTGAGGGACTTCTCGCAACAAGGACATTGGCCAACTTCATCAAAGTCGAGCGCGTCGCACTTCGAGCAATACAGATACGTATCGAGCAACGGACGGCGGCTGAGCACTCGAAGCCACCATAAAGAGGCAACCGCAACCACCGCAACCGTGGCTGCGACAAACCCGATCGCCAGATCGTCATTGCCCTCCCCTGATTCAAAAAAACGATGAAAGAGGTAATACACCTTGTGTGATTGTCCGATCAGGAACCCGCTGGCGATAACCACGATCACGGGATACACGACTAGATGAAGGCGGAAGCGCTCCTTTCGAATTTCACGCTCAAAAGCAGCCTCGATCTCACCAGGGACTCGGATGTGCATTTCTTCGCCGTTGAACGTTTCAGATCAGCCCTTGGCGCCGAGCGGAAGAATCGAATCTTTAAAGTACTGGGCCATTTTGAACGGAAGCATCATCGGTGAGCCATGTAAGATCAAGGGCGTTGCGCTCCGCATCTTCGGTTGATGCTCATTTTTCATGAGTCGAAGCCGAGCCCAATTGGACGGCGATTCTTGTAGTCGCACCGCCAAACGCCGTATTGGTCACCGCCGGTAAAGTAGATCATTCCGTCGTCCGGCCTTTGTGGCCAGAATAGACAAAGCATCTCGATCTCGAGCTTTCTCACTGTGTCTTCTTTGTCTTTCAGGGTCCTCGCTTCTTCTTCGAGAAACCCTGCGACCATGTCCTTAAATGTCGCCGGATCGCGGGCAACCGATTCCGCGTGTGCCACCAAGGCACCATCCGGGGCTTCGTCACCCGCGAGGTGAAACCGAAAGCCGACCAACGGCTCGCTTAGCCAAGCACTCTCGTCGTCGGAATAAGTGAAGATGCCCAGCGTCGGGTGTGAAAACGGAACACGCGCCATTTTCGGCTTAGCGGCGAATAACTTTTTTAGCGCTGAAAACATTTTTTCTTCGTGCGACAATGTTCGGGAAATGGCAATCGGTTAGGCTTCTTTCGAGTAGACTCTATACGCATTTTTCTCGAACACCGGGTGAATTTCCGGCGGGAACCATTTCTCAAAGGGGACAATGTCGCGGAGATACTGCGAAAGGCTTTGGAGCAATCCCGTCCATCGTGGATCACGTTCAGTGAACTCGATCTGAAACACTTCTTCCGGAACGCGGAGCCACACGACAGCATATTCCGATCGCTCATCCCTCCGGTGGAACGCAGCAATGTTCTCGATTTGGTTCCACGGAATAACCCGAACGGCACACCCCTCCACGAAACAGGCAAGACCCGATGCATCTGCAGAGCTAAAGAAGTAAGTCGCCACGTCGGGGGTAAAGTAGTGATTGTTTCACCGGTCGAAAAGTGACCGTTCATCCTTCATGCGGTCGAGAAACGAAATGAAGTCCGTCCCAATCGGAATCGCTGATTTGTAGTCGAAACCGATCGCAGCAACGAGCACGACAGACGGCGGGTCGGTGCGGTAATCGAGTGTATAGGTCTCACCGCCGCCGTCGGAGCCAAACATAAGCAATGCGGGGTAATATTTTTGCACTTCATTCGCTTGATTGAACGCTACGATCTGCTCGGTGCTCCAAATATTAAGTTCGTGCCCACCGATGACGCCACCGAGTCCGTCAGCCTCCAAAACAATGTCGCGCAATGCGTCAGGCAGCCTTCTGGCAAAGGTGTCTTCAACCTTTGCGACGGCTTCCGGAGACGCACCGGCCGCGCCTTCAAATCCTTCAAAACGTGCTGCAAGTGCGTCGTCCATTCTCCCTCCGATGTTCCAAATCAATCGCCTTGCGGCGCAGCCCCGGCGTTGGCTTTCACGTCTGCCTTCTTTTTCTGCCTCCTATCATCGAGTCGCTTGAATTCATATTCGAGTAAGTCAAAAAAACCACCCTCGAACGGCTCGAATAGGTCACCTTCATGCATCCATCGCTGAATTTTTCCATCAGGGGCGATGCAGTAGACATCCGCATCACCAACCACCTTCAAAATCGGGAGGACTTTGTGTCCCATTTTTTCAAATTCGTCCGCAGCACCTTCAATCTGCATCCAATCGGGAGCTTCCGCGCTGTAGGCGTAAACAAAGACGCCATACAAGAAACTCCAAAACGGCCCGACATCTCCGGCTTTGTGCCGCGGCCATATCTTCGCCCTAACTTCCAGATAGGGGGAGCCCCAATGGCCGGTAGCGTGCGCGATATAGTCTTCAGGCAGCCGGACTCCATACTTGGTCGCGACCTCAACCACCTTCTGCTTCGACGGCGCGTCTTTGCCTGCTGCGACCAGATAATACTCATCTCGATCCCAGATGAGATTGATGATTTCCTCGGTTCTATCTTTGGCGCCGAAAAGCATTTCTTAGGAGATTAAGGTCTGAGATTCACACCTACCGGGGAGCGCAGGCCCGTTTTAGCGCTTCTCATAAAGTATAGGCTGTGGTGCGGCAGAATAGTGGCGCAATACTTCTTTAGCGTCGGCACGGCTCAAGTGATGCAAATTAGCGCTGGCTAGTGTCTGGTCTTCGTCGCCGGATGACCGTACCAACAAAAGTCCAAAAGCCTCTCTCTTGGCGTCCAAATTGAGTGACCGCGTATTCGTGAACTCTTGGTAGGCGAAAGCGATGGCTTCCCATATCGCGATCTCAGACTCCGGATGAACATCACGCAAGAAGCCCTCGACCCATTGTTCATGCGTCTGATGGTAAACCTCTGCCACCACCGGTTCGAACTTCTTCACGCGTGCCTCCAGATCATCCGGCAAGTTGGCGTGACGAATTCGCCCTGGCTGCAGATTTGCCGGTGGTGACAATTGCGGCTGTCCTCCGGCCCTTCTAAGGAAAACGTATGCAGCTGCGGCCGCCGTCAGTAGGACGATTCCAATTATGGCTGAGGGCGTGCGCACGGTATCCCGAACTTTAATATGTCGACCCTCAGTTGGTCTATTGAAATCGGCGATGCGTTGAGCACGGAAACGCGATCAGAAACAGCTCCCTATCACCACCGTCGCAGCGAGGCTCTTAGATTAATGGGGAGCCCCGGACGAGTTGCGCGGTCTTCGAAATGACGTTCCACAAACCTAGAGCCGCTTTTTCCGGCCCCCGTTTTCTCACTTTCACTATTTGATTTACCCAAGTAAGACGTTTACACACCAAAAGGCGTTAATGAATCGAAGAAAGGCCGTAAGAAAATTCCGCTTGGGATCGAAAACAGTGAGTGCTGCGATTTGTGTTTTCCCGCCCGGGACGTACATGATCGATCTCCACGAACGGGCATATGCCAAAAATACTGACGGCCATGCATTTTTATATACCCCTGAACCGATATGGTGGCGTGAACCTTCTGACGGGCCGGTTGAGAGTGGTTTTAAAATTAAGTCTACTACGAGGAGCAGTATTGGCACCGACGTACCTGTGTTCTCACGGGAACTGTGGACGATAAAGCACGCATCACTTTTGGACTGTATTGAGTTGGCGGGAACACAACTGAAGGCTCCTCGTTTATTTTCTCATCCTGAACACGACGTAGCTCCACCATGTTCGTTTGATATCATTGCGAAGTTTCTTCGGGAAATTGATGCTGAATCAAGTCTTCGCTTATTTGCCGTAAATGTCTCTTACCTTCAGTTCAACTCGCGCGGACCGACGCCGATTTCGAATTCGGTCATTGATGCGTTTATGGAATTTAACAAACGGGAGTTTGGATCCTACCCCACGAAGAGGCTGCAGAAACGACACCGCGCCGATTACAACGAACTCGGTATTGTCGATCTCGGATACGTAGGGAGAGAAGAAAGTGCTTAGTCGATGATGGTCACCACCGTCCAAACAGGTTTCAAATTCGATCATTCTCAGAAGAGGAAAGAAATCGACGACAAGGTCGGTTTTGACTGATCTTGAATCGCGCGTTCGATCCGGTCATATCAGTCAAGAGTCAAGACATGACGTGTTTTGGCTTATCCACCTTGATGGGCGGCGCACCATAAAGCATGAGCGGGAGTGTCATCTCGATTCTGCATTCTGCCTGACTTTTAATCGGCAGACCGCGAATTGGTCTATTGAAATCGGCAGTGCGTTGAGCGCGGAGACGCGATCAGAAACAGCTCCCTTATCACCACCGTCGCGGCGCGGCTTGTAAACTGATGCCGAACCTCCGAGCCAGTTCCGCGCTTTTCGAACTGGCGGTCACAGACCACAAGTGCGACTATGCCTTTCAGCCTGACTTTAATTCCTCACCGCCCCCAGTTCATCTACGGACATCGATTGTCCCCAATTTCGCTCGGTCGTTCCCAAGCGCACACTCATGATCGGCACCCGCAGTGGATACGCGCTTGCTAGTTTGCGGCAAGGCATAGCAGATATCGAAACCCGCAAGAATAACCCCCGATTGACCCCTGCCGACCGATTTACAGTGTACAAATCGACTTTGTTTTCATGCCCACACCCGCCCCCAAAGCATCGTCTCGCGAGATTTTCTTCTACCACAGTTTTCCGCGTCACCACAAACACGACAACAAGCACAGGACCCTTGCTCTCCGCACCCTCACTTCAATTCTGAAGAATGGCTTGCTGCTCACGGCCGAAGCGTTTCCCGTAGCGCCGGGTGTTCCACCCGTACACCATGTTCAACAGCGCGCTTGTTTCACAGCGCTTCATCCAAGTGTGTTGAGAAAGCACTGTCGAAGATTCGGCAGCTTCAGTCTCGAATTTAACGGGAGCACAATGCGGGAATTTGGCGCGCAGCCGGCGTTCTATCTAGCGGCTCCCCTTCCTGGGGCAGCACTGCTTAACCAAGCTGGAAATGAGATGGCTTTCCATCTGTTCGATGCGTACGTATTTCTGAAGAAAATGTGGGATCTGCGAGATCGTGACGTCTCCGAAATTGTCGCCAAAGGTGCGCGCCACGGAAGAAAACTCGACCCTAGCAAAATCGCAAAACTGAAACGAAGTGCTCTCTATGTTTCGGATGCTCTGTGGCAGCCCCGGATGAATGGCCACGCGTTTCAACACTTGGTCTTCGGACTGCAGGCGCTCTTAAATCTGTATTACCAAACCGAGGCACCCGGGAATACACCTCTGCAATTTTTCGAGCAGAGAGAGTGGAAGATCATCCCAAATTTCGCGTACGACCGGACATGGCACTATCCTAAATTAAATCCGAAACAAAAGCGGGATCTGCTTTCGATCAACCGACGTTTTTTCGGGAATAAAGTAGGAGATTCGCGCCGAATTGAGCAATGCTCGCTGCTAAACCCGGTGGGCGGACGGAACATCGTGAACGAAATCCTTCGCATTATAGTACCGCCTGGATTCAAAAGGAAGGTCGAAGCCATAGTGGCAAACGCCCGAACGAAGGGCTGGATCACGTCCGAGATTCCCGTCGTGGGTTCGTGGTCGTTGCCCACTAGGATGCCCCCTGACAGCAGACTTGACCTCGAACCCTGCCACCCGCCAAAGCCAGCGCGGGCGTGAACGCCCGGACTCGGTAATGGAGTCAATCGTTGTGGTTTGTGGTCGACGCATTATGGGGCGAGGCGTCTAGATTATGGCGCCACAACGTCACTGACATAAGAAACATTCGGAAGTGGTCGCATAGACATACTCCGACTAGCTCCGGCCGGGTCTACTGAAATCGGCAATGCGTTGATCTTGGAAACGCGATCAGAAACAACTCCCGGTCACCACCCGGCGCGGCGCGGCTCAGAAATTGCTCACGAACTTCCGTACCAGCTCACTGATCTTCGAACTGCAATTACCCACCACACGTCTGCCTCCCTATTTCTGTTCCCTGATCATCGGAAAGTGGACGTAATTGTTCGCCAATCGGTTCGCGGCAGTATGGTATGTGGTTAGCCACGACGCACGCGTTATTGATTTACGTTTGTTGCCGGCGGCAGGGCCATGCCACTTCCAACCCCACAAGGAGAGCAGAGCGACGTGCTATATCTGCCGTCGGATAGGAACATCGTCGTCTTTGGATCGGCGGGCAGCGGAAAGACCACGCTGGCACTCCTCCGCGCCGCGTACTTGGCAAATCTCAGCACTCCGAATAATGGCCTTACCCTACTAGTGACTTTCAATGTCGCTCTGGTGACTTACTTGAAGCACTTGTCCAGCGACAGCGCCGAGTTCACCAACGTTCACATTCGGAATTATCACCATTTTGCCCGCGGCATTTTGAATAGCATGGGCGTCAACATGAGCAATACCATTGCCCAGGGGAAGGCCCAGCGCGACTTGGTCGCGAACGCCGTGACTGCTGTCAGTGTTAAAGACAGTTCAGCAGTTTTCAAACGCGTGCCAGAATTTTTCGAGGAGGAGTTCAAATGGATCGCGCAAAACGGTATAAAAACCGAGGCTGACTATCTATCCAAACAACGTACGGGCCGTGGTGATTCACGCCTTGCTCGGCAGGATCGCCCTAGAGTCTTCAAGGCCTATGAAAAATATTTGGCGTCATTTGCCGCGGGCGGCCACCTCTTCGACTGGAATACGATCGCGACTGCAGTCCGGAATTCTTTGCGCGAAAAAGCCGACGACTTCGAACCACTCTACAAGCATGTGGTGATTGACGAGGGCCAAGACTTTTCCCCCGAAATGCTCAGGTCGCTTTCAGAGTCTCTTCAGCCCGGCGGAACTGTTAATTTCTTTGCCGACGTGGCCCAGCAGATATACGGCCACCGGATGTCTTGGAACGACGCCGGCATCGCGAATCCCATTAAAAAGGAGTTCAGAAACAACTATCGCAACACTAGGGAAATCGCTTCATTGGCATTGGCATTGTCGGCCATGCCGACGTTCGGTCACAAGAAAGATGAGCTGGTTGCCCCCATTTCTCCAAAGGCGGCTGGCAGTCCCCCGAGCTTGGTCAGAATCAAAAAGGGCGAAAGCGAGATCGCGTGGGTGATAGCGCAGGTGAACAGGCCGCAGACAAGGTCCGTCGCGATCTTATTCCGCAATCGTTCGCATGATGACGAAATCCAAGCCGCCTTGTCGAAATCCGTGCGGTTGCACCGGGACATGAAGCAGTGGCAGATCGGTGAGGTTGTATATTATGGCACGATCCACGCCGCCAAAGGTCTGGAATTTGACACAGTTATTATTCCGTATTGCGGCGATGTCGACGTAAAGGCTGATCCCAGCTACACAACCTTCGAGTCCGACGAAGCGAACTCCAATGTCAGTAAGCTACTATACGTTGGGATCACGCGGGCACGCCGGCTCCTCATCCTCACCTACACCGGCAACCTCACAAGCTTGCTTCCGGCGGGTTCCGCTTTGTATGGCAGTTAGCGCAGAATTAATGAAATTGAAGACGAGTGTTGCGAAGCGCGGTATCACGCGGATTTGCCACTTCACACCTTCACGCACGTTATTCAAAATCACGCAGGGCCGCGTCGGGATTTTAAGTGCCTCTCACGTTCAAGAACACAATCAAGACATCTACAACCCAACTGATGTCTTACGTCTCGATGGTCATCCCAACCACGTTTGCTGTTCCATTCAGTTTCCGAATACATACTACCTTAAGAAGGCTCAGGATAAGGATCCTGTTTTCAAGGACTGGGTCGTTTTAATGATCAATCCGCGTTATTTGTGGGCGAGTGATACCAAGTTTTGTCCTGTGAACGCCGCGAAGGGACGCGGCCACTACATCACCGATGGTCTAGCCGGCTTCGACGGCCTGTTCAGCCCCAAGGTTCATCCATCTGACTATCCCCGAGCCGCACTTCATCGCCCTGATTGCCCCACCGATATGCAGGCGGAGGTATTGGTCCCGGACAGAATAGATCTGCATGATATTATCGGCGTGGCGACTACAAGCGAAGCTGTCGCTAGGTTGGAGCTCGATCGTCTCCGAATTGGTGGTGTAACTGCCGCGCCGCCGTTCTATATCTGCCCGGATTTTTTCGACGTGATTGCGCTGCGAAATATCGTGCGTAACGGACGCTTAACAGTAGAAACAAAGCTTGTCTGATCCGATGACCGAACTTCTCCACACGAAAGAGAAAACGAATTCCGCATTTCTGGCGGCAGCACTTGGCGATGCCATGGGATGGCCGAACGAAGCACCCCGTAAAGGTAGCGCCCAGAGCACAGGCACATGGGGGCGTATAATCGGGAGCCGGTTTTTCCCGATTTTAGAAGAGGTCCGCGAGGGAGAATATAGTGACGACACGCAGCTCATTCTGTCGGCTGCTCGCAGCTTGCTTTCTGCAGGCCCTGACTGGGCAAATCATTTTTGCCACATCGAACTTCCCGCGTGGCGGTTATACGAACGTGGTGGGGGCCGCGCGACGAAGGCCGCCGCTAATGCGTTTGCAGAAGGAAAGTTGCCGTGGGACGGGGAGCGGAATCCTGAGGTGAAAAAATATTTCGATGCGGGTGGAAATGGCGCCGCCATGCGTATACTTCCTCACGTGGTCTTCCGTGTATCGAGAGATGATCACGACAAGGAACTCTGGCGAGATGTGCTCGTAAGCTCAATCGCGACGCACGGTCATCCTCGAGCAATAATCGGAGCATTGGCCCATGCAGCTTCGATAGCGTGCGCGTTCAGAAAAAAGAGCACACTCGAATATGGAGAGCTTATCCAAGACCTTCTTCGTATCATAGACCGTTTCAGACTCAGTAACTGTGGGCCTCTCTTAGACGAAGCATGGATTTATTGTGCAGAACGGCACTTTGAAGGCGCAAACGGCTTTCGACGGGTGTGGGACGAAACGGTTCAAGAAATAGAAGTCATGCTCGAAGAAGCAGAGATAGAAATGCAACGTGGCGCTCTCTCGTCGGAATTGGATTTTCTACAGAAGATCGGAGCCTTAACACGCGCGACTAACGGAGCGGGCACGGTGTCCGCTGTAGCTGCCGTCTTCTTGGCCTCACGATATGCAACAGACCCAATGGCCGGACTGCAAACAGCCAGCCGGATTCATGGCTTGGATTCCGATACGGTCGCATCAATGTGCGGTTCAATTTTGGCAGGGGTCAATGGTTCAAGTTGGATGGGCTCCGAGCTACTTGGATTGCAAGATGCGGGCTACATTCGCGGGATCGCTTCAGAACTGTCCGTGGCGGCTGAATCTTCAAAGAATTGGTCGACGGCTTCAATTTCTTGTCCTCCGAAAAAGCAGCTGTTCAGCAAACGTGAACTCGGAGAATTTAAAGCAGGCACTACGGTCGACCTTCCATTGATTGGAGCGGTCAAGGTGGAAGCGGTTCGCATGCTACAGGACCGAAAGCGCAGCCTCACGATTTCGGTTACTGTCGCCAAGGCGTTCAAAGGCCAGACGATTTTTATATACGGCAGCCAGAAAAAACAACAGGCGGCGAAGCAACTTGAAACGGTAGCTGCTGCGGAGCCGGTCGCCCCAAAGGTCGGTGTCAGATTCTACACGAGAAATCTTCGCGCGATCCGTTCCTTTTATGAAGAAGTGCTCGAGTGGCTACCGGATGGTATCACGGCAAACTCTGTCGTTTACCATGCCAATATTGTTTTTGCAGACGCGAAAGATAGCGGCGCGGACCTGTTAGTTTCCAATTCTTCAGGTAGCGAGGCCCTGATTGTTGAGATTAAGAGTTTCGACAGATTCAAAAAACATCTTGCTGAAAAGAAGATTCTCCCAGCGCACGATTGGTTTGGTCGCAAGACCTCGAGGCCGAACGTCGTGCTTCAGGATCCTGACGGCCGCCGGATAGAAGTTTTTGCTTCCCGCGAGGGCTCAACAAAGTGAGGTTTGCCTTTTGGCACTATGCGGCAGGGCAGAAGTACTTCTATCGTGCGAATATTGCCAACGGATCATACTAAAAAATAAACCGTCGCGCGCTGCCCAGTTCCTATTGGTTCACACAGACAAAAGACGCGACACTTTATACTCAGAAAGAAAAAAGGGCGGGATGTAACTCCTATAATCGCTCAAGTGTGCCGTCGTCGAACCTGAATTATAATACTTACAGTCTGACCGCTTTTTTCTTTCTTTGGCGAGTGGTGGATCGGCGCGTTCATCGATGTCCAAACGACGGGGTCATACGAACCAAAGCAGCGAAAGCGTCATGTCCAGACGCGGATGGTATCGGGCGTCCTCGAAGAACTCTCGCGGATTGGCGACCGGATTGTCCCGCAGCCAAAACCGCGGCAAGATCACCTTCTGTTCGGTCGGCGACTTTCCCTCAGTGCGTGCCTTTGCGGAAAGCGACGCGGTTGGCACGTCTTGTGACGCGAGCGCGTAAAATTTGGCCGCCTCGCTTTTCACACGCCAGACGACCTTCCCACCGACGGAGCACACGAGGATCGCCGGGAACTTAGTCAGCTCGACGAACCGTCTCGCGGTTGCAGTTATGCTCGTCTCAAATTCCGTTGTGATGCGTTCAATAAGCGCGAAACTGGGGTCGGCACTTCCCATACTGCCTCGCATCATGAATCGCGGCATCAACAGCGTCGCTGCGAAGCAGTTTGCCTCGACCTCTTCTGGGGAGCGGACGTAGTCCGTAAGATCGGTTTCGGTGCAGTACTTCCACTGAGCAAGATGGGGATGCATCACCCAGTGTCCGAGTTCGTGTGCGATCGAAAAGCGTCGTCGTGCGCGGGAGGAGGCTTGGTTGCAAATGCGGAGGACGCCCTTGCCTTCGGGGCGTCGGAACAGCCACGCATCTGCGTTTTCGAGCCCGCCTTCGCGTACGATGACTCCCATGGCTCCGGCGAGTACCGCGACGTTGAAGCCCGGCGTTTCGATACCGTGCCTTGATAACACCAAGCTCGAATGCTTTTCGGCAGCGTGGAGATCGGCGGCCGGCGCAGCGGAGATTCCGTCAGAGCTCGTCGGTTGCATCCCGGACAAGGCTCTCCAATTCCTTGCGGGTAAGCGCACCTTTGGTGCGCGCCGCGAGGGGGATTAGGTTTTCGTGGCCGTAGATCTCGATCAGCTTTCCCTTCAGCTGGTCGTCGGACAATGCGGAAAGATCGCGCAGCGGTGCAGGATTTTCGGCAGCGAGCGCCTGTTTTTCCGAAGCTTGGACCATGGCCAAGCGCCCTGGCAGAGATTTGGCGAAGAGATCCATGCACGAATCGAGAGCTTTGAGGTCAACGCCTTCGGATTGTAAATATTTCGAGACCTTCTGCGGAGAAGCGGTGAGAAGTTCCTCGGCGGAAGACACTTCGTCCAATAGATATCCGATTGCTCGGGTGTATTTGCGGTTATGGTTCATCGCTGAATCTTTTTTGCAGCGTCCGCCCTCACGGCGGTCGCAATATTGGTCAGGGTGTTTTTGAGACGGTCGAACTTTGGTCCGTCGATCTTAAGCAGATTGCAGATTTTCTGTTTGTCGCCAAACTCGGAGACGATGAGGTCTAGGAGGCGAGCCTCCATGCAATGCGGACTCTTAAGGCGGCGTTTGGTTTCATCAGCAATCTCGCGCCTGCGTGCCTCTTCCTCGTCGGCGAGAATGGTGGCGGCAGGATCTTCGGCGTCCTCGTTGACAACCGAATCAATGCTGACCGTGCCTTGCGGAGCCTCTCCTCCCACGATCGGAATCATGGGGATGACCTTCGGCGATTTCTCGAGGGTGCGTAGGCTATTGTCCAATTTACGCCGGATGAGAAAGTAGAAAGCTTCTCCATCCGTCGGATTCGGCATAGACTTGAAGGCTTCGAGCAGCGCGGAGTTAACGACGTCTGCCACTTCCAGCAGGGCGACTTTACGCCCGCCCGCGCTCTTCGTCGATCGAACCTTAATGCAGTGTAATGCATAGGCGACTAAACTTCTGCTGGCTTCGACCCTGCCCCCGCGTTTTTTCCAAAGAACGTCTAGGTCGACCATGGCATACGAGCTCCAAGGTTCGGGCGTAGCCAAAACGGTCGGAGGTTGTTGGGGTGGGGTGTCATCTCTCTAGTCGCTTGGGACTGCTTTCGAGAATCTCTCCGAAAAATCGCCAGATTTTTGGGAGAACTTTCAAACTCTGGTCCTAAGTGTTGTGATGGACAATGCTCACCTTGGTATGGCGAATCAACCTAAACTCCGTAGGTGTGCATGTCTCTCGCACTGGGCCTCCGAGCCCGGAACAAAAGGAGGTGAAATCATGCCAAACCAACACGTAGTTCCTGACGACGGCCAGTGGGCCGTTCGTCCCGCAGGTGGTTCGCGCGCGACAATGCGCACGGATACTCAAGCCGAAGCAATTCGCGTGGCCCGGGAAATCGCTCAGCGCCAAGGCACCGAGCTTTTTGTCCACGGCCGCGACGGACGCATTCGCGAACGCGACAGCCACGGCCGGGATCCGAATCCCCCGCGCGGCTGACGCCGTCGAGCAAAGGCGCCGGCATTCCGGATGTCGGCGTCCTCAACTTTCTGGAAGCGAGTCGTACCCGCATAACGCAAAATTCAAACTTCATTAAAGCCATGGGTGAGTGGGAAAGAAAATCACAAGCAAAGCCGCACGTTCAGCGAACCGACCTCTCGGCTATTGACATGCCCGCACCTTCGGGGGGCGGTTCCGGGACGACCACAGTGCGGTGCATCAAGAGAAGCGCCGATCTTGCCGTCCCGTTCGGCGCGCCGGTCAGACTGGTCGACCGAAAGCATCCGTTGGTGGAGGTGTTCCTTGCCGGTCGATGCATCGGTGACGTCTGCAATGAGGATACCGCGCTACTCCGTGGAAAATTCGGTATCGAAACGCGGCCAGGAAGTTCCTTGGGAGGCCAGTGTCTCGCTCCGGACGCCGGTCCCCAGTTCAACGTGAGGCTCGACTGATGCGACGGACGCCCACGGCAGGACTACAAGGCGCGCTTCGCTTGGCGGAGCAGCCTCAGTATTTGCCGTGCGCCGACTGCGTCGCACTTCCTTCGTGCGGAGGTCACGAGCTACCGCTCATGCGGGCCTTCGGATGCACGCGAAAGCTCACCGACGGTAGGGAAGTCGACTCGGATGACATGAATCCACTAGACGACCGCCGCTTTTGGGAGCTTTGGAACGACGTCGATGGGCTGCTAGACTTTCAAGTAGGTCAGATTCGAGGCGTCGACTCGCGTGCACTTCCGCCTTATGTTCCGGTGATTCAGCACGAAGGAAGTCGCTCCTGTCCGCCGGAAGCCGGCGTCGTTGCCATCCCGCTTTTCCAGATCCTTCGCAACCGTCGCGATGGTTCCTATGGTTCGCGGTTTCTGGACGGCGCCGCGTTGCGAAGCCGGTTCAATCTTCGCCCAGAAGCGGGTATCGTCCTCCGCGGCGTCGATGATGACAGGAAGCTCGAGCGCTTCTGGCAGCATGCTTGGAAGAACGGGGTGGGCACGGAGATTGCCAAACTGGGGGTGATCGGCGTGACGGTCCCGAACTTCTCGTTCTTCACTGACGCGACCCGCTTTCAGCTTCTACGGAACCGCAAACGGATTGTGCTCACTGCCGAGCGCCTCTCAGCGGCGGGCGTAAACGTTATACCGCACCTGAATGCGCTTTCGCGTTCTGACTGGGAATTTTGGGCCGATTTTCTTCGCGGGCATCCAGAAATTGTGGTTGTAGCAAAGGAATTTCAGACTGGTCTTAAAGGGAGCGAAGAAGGCGGACGAGCCTACCACGAACTCGTCGAACTCCAAGAAAAGCTGGGTAGGCCGATCCATCCGTTCCTCGTCGCAGGCTCGCGTTTCTACCAAGATGCCTGCCGCGATTTCCCGCACGGATTCACCGTTAGCGACAGCACCGCGTTCATGGGTGCGCTGGCCAGACAGGTTTTGCACAATGACGGCGGCCGGCGGCGGTGGGTGAAACGACCGACCAAACTCGGCGCGCCCGTCGACGAGCACTTCAATCAGAACGTGCGGGAGCGCGAGCGATCGATGAAGGCCAACAGCGTAGGCGAGAAGCAGACGCGTGTCCCGGCCGACGTGGAGGGACAGATGGTGTGGGAGGACGTCGTGGCGAATCCATATTTAACACCCCAGCCATTCGCGCCGGGAATTTCGTCGATGCAGGACGGCGCGAAATTCGTGGCCCATTCAGCGGAGCTCATCCACTCGCCGGCGTTGGGGTCAAAGACATGATCCTCGTCGACGGCAATCCAGTGAGTGTAACGGAGGCTTCCGCGGTTGAAGCGGCTCCGATCAGACCACGGTCCGGTCCATTGGATTAGTGCCACGCCGGACTTTGGCATCGATCGCTCCGTTGCGCCCGCCTGGATGCCCGCCGACGCCAGCGCTCTGCGCATTTGGAGTGAATTCGTCCATCTCATTTGCTCATCGGCGAAGTGCGGAAAGAACTGCATCACGTCGCACACCTCGCGCCGTGCGGTCACCGCGAACGCTATCGGCCCGCAATTAGCGCCGAAATTGTAGCGAGCGATCTCTACGTCCCATGGAACGTAGCGTCCTGCGTCTGCAATTTGTTGTGGGGACATTCGGAATACTTTGTAGTGCCTAATGGGCGCATTCCAAGCCGAGAACACGTCGCGGCTTTTGCCCTTTCTCGACGAGCACATCAGAAAAACCGCGGCACCCAGTGGCCTCTGACTGAACACGTCACATCTTGACTCGGTAAACGAGTATCGAATGCAGATCTAGTTTGAAGTCTAAGACGACGTTCCGACTTCAACCAAAGCCAGAATTGCTTTTCTAATCGATTCAGGCAACTTTGCCCAAGCTAGGACAACGCGGGCCACGTCTTCCCCTCGGTGGCCGGGATTCAGTGGAGAAGGAAGTGGATGGGGATTTTCCTGTTTTGGCGGAACGGATACGGGCGCAACGGCATCGACTTTTGCGGTTTTAGGTTCGACCCCCACCCCGGGCACCAATTTTCTTTCGAAATCGAAAGAAAATTGCCCTCCGAAGCCCTGGCGAAGGAGGGCTTTTAGCGCCAAAGTAAAGATCCCCGGAGCAAGCTCCGGGGCATTTGATCAAGACAGCTCGAAATCCAACTGACCCTTGTGCAACTGACGATACTCGCCTTTCCCTCCCTGCCCCTGCACATAGGCAGCGATCACCTTCGCACTGCCGTGCTGTCCTACGGTGTTGACGAAGTATCCTTCGCCCCAAAACGCCCCGCCCCACAGTTTCTGCTTCACCTCCGGAGCCTGCGCGAACACTTCTCGCGCTACCACGCTCTTCACCAGTTG
>Ga0307508_10000440_pt1 | contig 49668 bp, 47 predicted proteins | sample 9_EM_MG_FD_203089 | JGI IMG/M metagenome (GOLD analysis project Ga0307508, IMG submission 203089) | Populus trichocarpa ectomycorrhiza microbial communities from riparian zone in the Pacific Northwest, United States - 9_EM | ecosystem: Host-associated > Plants > Roots > Unclassified | place... | reverse complement strand
CCACCAGGATTGCTCCCGTGCTGCCGTTCGACTTGCATGTGTAAGGCATGCCGCCAGCGTTCAATCTGAGCCAGGATCAAACTCTTCAGTTCGATCTTGATAAATTACTCAAAGAATTGAAGTGAACATCACTTGCATGATCTTCATTTCTATCAGTGAGCGTTTAAGGTCCATGAGACCTTGAGTCTTTCGACTCTCGGCACTCGCCTTCAAACGCCCACACTTATCGGCTGTTAGTTTTTAAAGAGCTTGCAAACTTTCGTTTGCGTTTTTGCTGATTTCTTATTTCAGCAGAGCCTGTGATTTTGACATTCTTTAATAACCTTGTCAATCTCTTGGCTATTTCGCTTTTCGTTGCTGCCATCGCGTTTTGCGATTCTTGCTTCGTTTAGCTGAGCCTGTGATTATGACTTGTTTTATTCGAACTCGTCAACTACTTGCTCTTTTTTCTTCACCGCTTGTTGCCGACGTCGCGTTTGCGATATCTGCTGCAATCAGCGAAGAAATCGACTATAGCACCCTTTTTCAAGGACGCGCAAGCACCCGCATAAAAAGTCAGCTCAGCCCGATCGCGGCCTCTGCTTGCACAGGCCGAGCGAAGAGTTCACGGCACGTTGCTTCGGCGTCTTCGCTCTCCAATACGGTCTTGAGGTGCAGAGTCAAACGCCGCGTGTCCGCGCGGAGAACGCGCTGCTTGATGGCCGCGATCTGAGAAGGATGCATCGAGAAGTTGCGCAGACCCATGGCCAGCAGCAGCTCCGTGAATGCCGGATCGCCAGCCATTTCGCCACATACGCTGACCGACTTGCCAGCAGAGCGCGCATGAGAGATGGTCTGCGCAATGAGTTGCAAGACCGCCGGGTGCCATGGGTCGTAGAGGTGCGCCACGGCCTCATCGGCGCGGTCAATGGCCAAGGTGTACTGAATTAGGTCATTGGTGCCAATCGACACAAAGTCGAAGTAGCGCAACAACGAAGGTAGAGCAATCGCTGCTGCCGGCACTTCGATCATGGCGCCGATCTCCACCGCTCCGCAGGGCCGACCCGCGTCCAGCAATTGCTGCCTCGCTCGTGCGAGAGCCTCCAGCGCCGAACGAACCTCGCTGAGGTGGGCCACCATGGGAATCAGCACGCGCACCTTGCCCAGGGCACTTGCACGCAGGATGGCGCGCAGCTGCTGCCGGAACATTCCTGGCTCCGACAGGCTCCAGCGAATCGCACGCAGCCCGAGGGCGGGATTCAGCGCATGCTCGTGACGCAATTCCGTCGCACTCAGGCGATCCAGCGGCTTGTCAGCTCCGATATCGACGGTTCTGATCGTGACAGGCAGCCCTTTCATGGCCTCCACTGCTGCACGATAAGCCTCAAATTGCTCGTCTTCGCCCGGCAGTTCGCCGCCGCGGTTCATGAAGAGAAACTCACTGCGGAATAGCCCAACGCCGACAGCACCCGCCTCCAGGGCCGCGGCCGCATCAACCGGCAGCTCGATGTTGGCCTGCAGCTCGATGCGCTCGCCATCCAGGGTCACAGCGGGCGTGTGCCTCAAGCGCGAAAGGCGATCACGCTCCAGCCCACTTTGCCTCTGACGAAAACGATACTCCTCCAGCAGCAGCGGCGACGGGTCGACCACCACAACCCCGCTGTCGCCGTCAATCACCACCCAGTCGTCCTGGCGGATGATGTGGCTCGCCTCACGCGCGCCCACCACAGCGGGAATGTCCATGCTGCGTGCCACGATGGCCGTGTGGGAAGTGCGGCCGCCAACATCGGTGATGAACCCGGTGAAGATGCTGCGCTTGAACTGCAGCATGTCGGCCGGCGCAACGTCGTTGGCCACCAGCACCAGCGGGTCTTCCCCCGCAAAGTCGCGCGGGCTGACCCCGGGCGCCGGCGCATAGGTAGACGTCGGCCCGCGACTCATGGCACGCAGAAGCCGCTCCACCACCTGCTCTAGATCGGCCTTTCGCTCGCGCAGGTAATCGTCTTCCATGTCATCGAACTGGCGGGCGATCACCTCAAGCTGAGCCGATAGCGCCCATTCAGCGTTGTAGTGCCGGTCCTGGATCCACAGCTTGGTTGCCACCGTCAGCGTCTCGTCGCGCAGCAGCATCAGGTGAACGTCGAGCAAAGCTGACAACTCACCTGGCGCATCGGCGGGCAGGTCGCGTTGCAAGGTGCTCAGCTCGCTGGCCACGGCATCGCGCGCGGCTCGCAGACGCTCGATCTCCTCGGCGACCTGGCTCTCTTCAACAAAGTAGTGGGCCACGTCGATTCGGCTGGACGCGACCAGCACCGCACGCCCTATGGCCACGCCACGCGAAACCGGCAAACCGAAGACCTGAAAGCTCATGCGAAGCATCGTAGCAGCGCGACACGCTGCCGCACCTGGGAACGACCCGCGCCGGCTGTCATCGCCACGTCACGCCGCCTTCATCCCAGCGTCACGCCGCCACCCGACCATAAGCGCACGATTCACAGGAGATAGCCATGAGGGATCTGCCCTTGCCGACACTGCCGATCTCTGCGCTGCGTGCCGACACGTCCCGGAGGTCAGTTCATCCACGCTCACCGCACACCGAACCTGCCCGTACTGACGCGGCTCGGTTTGAAGTGGTTTGGGCTCGCGATGAAAGAGACGTTCGCCAGGCGCAGCAGCTGAGGCATTTGGTCTTTGCCGAGGAAATGGGCGCTCGCTTGAGCGTGCCGCATGGCTCGCCCGCCGGGCATGACATCGACATGTTCGACGCCTTCTGCGAACACCTGCTGGTGCGCGCCCCGGGCGAAGCCGGCGAACCGGGCCAGGTGATCGGCACCTACCGCGTGTTGACGCCCGAATCCGCCAAGCGCGTGGGCGGCCTCTACAGCGAAACCGAGTTCGACCTCACCCGCTTGCGTCCGCTGCGTTCGACCATGGTCGAACTGGGTCGCTCCTGCGTGCACCCGGCTTGGCGTTCAGGCGGCGCCATCATGGCCTTGTGGGGCGCCCTCGCCGAGTTCATGGTGCGCAACAAGCTCGACACCATGATCGGCTGCGCCAGCATCAGCATGCGCGACGGCGGCCACTTCGCTGCCAGCCTGTGGGAGCAACTGCGGCACACGCACCTGGCGCCGATCGAGTTGCAAGTGACGCCGCGCCTGCCACTACCGGTGGAAGACCTACAGCACGACTTGGACGTCGAAGCGCCCGCCTTGATCAAGGGCTACCTGCGCTGCGGTGCCAAGGTACTGGGCCCGCCAGCTTGGGACCCCGACTTCAACACCGCCGATCTGCCGATGATGATGCGCATCGCCGACCTGCCGGCGCGCTACCGCAAACACTTCCTGGGCGCTTGACGCGGCCCAGGAGAGGCGGCGTCTACTCGCCTTCGCCGAACTTGTCGTTGATCAGGGCGAGCAGCGCGTCCATCGCCGCTTGCTCATCCGGGCCGGTGGTTTCGATTTCGACTTCGCTGCCCATCCCAGCCGCCAGCATCATGACGCCCATGATGCTTTTCGCGTTGACCCGGCGGCTGTTGCGGCTCATGAAGACGTCGCTCTGAAAGCCGCCGGCCAGCTTGGTGAGTTTGGCTGAAGCTCGGGCGTGCAGGCCCAGCTTATTGCTGATGCTGATGCTTGTTTTGATCATTGGCACCGGGTTTATAGGCTTGGTTCTGGGGTCGCGACGTCGCCACTTGCATCACGCCTTGCGTGGCGCCTGCGACGGCACGCGCAACCACCGCATCGAGCGACTCGTCGGCATAGCAAAGCGAACGCCACAGCATGGGCACATTGACGCCGGCGATCACCTTCACATGCAGGCCATCGGCCAGGCGCTGAGCCACGTTGCACGGCGTGGCGCCGAACACGTCGGTGAAGATCAGCGCGTCGGGGTTGCTCACTTGGCCCAACAAGATACGCGCCCGTACTTCGATCTCTTCGATCGTCTCGTCGGGCAGCACATCAAGGGCTTCGAGGCGGCGCCCGCAGTCCGGGAACGTGTGCTGAGCCACCGCCTTCAGGGAAGACGCCAGAGGCGAATGGGCAATGATCAGCAAGCCGGGCATGTGGGAATTATCAGAGTTTCAGTGTGTGTGAACGGTCATCGTAGGGGTTGAGCAGCGCTCATCTCGCCACAAAAACCACACATACGACGACGTACCACTCACTCTCGTTAACGCAAAAGCATGTCCGCAGGCTGACACCATCATGACGGCAGTTTCAGGTTGTCGAAGAAAGTGGCCACGGCTTCGCTACCCGGAGCAACGCCCATCACCGTGGCCTGGAAGACCCAGGTGCCTTTGGCAAAGTACCCGGCCTCCAGCGTGGCCGCGGAGCCATCCGGCAACTTGCCCTTGATGCGCACGCGGCCAGCCTGCGCATTGGGCGTCATACCGCTGACTTGCAACTGACCGAGCGGCTGCGCAGGCGCACCCAGGTTCGCCGCCGCAGCAGCCCGCAACGCTTCCAGCGCAGGCCCCACTTGCGACGGCTGATCCGCATTGGCAGAGGCCAAGGCCCAGGTCAGGTCGCCCGCCCGGCAGGCCGTGAGCAGCATGCGCACGCGCGCGCCGGCCAGCGTCACCATGCGCGCGTCGGTCATGGGCTTGCAGGGGAACAGGGCGACCACCCCGCTGTCCTCGGGTCGGACTTCGCGCCAGTCCAGCGTGGGTGAGCAGGCGCACAAGCCCATCAGCGCAACGGCTGCGGCCACACGGCCGCCAGAGTCAGGGAACAGCATCGAGCCATTATCCGATTGGGCTGCATGACAATCTTTGAATGAACGCACAACCCACCTCACCCTCTACCACCACCCCGCAACCGCTGGCGGGCGTTCGTGTTCTCGACCTGTCACGCGTGCTGGCCGGGCCCTGGTGCACGCAGACCCTGGCCGATCTGGGCGCAGACGTCATCAAGATCGAACGGCCCATGAGAAATGGCGCTGGCGGTGACGACACCCGCAGCTGGGGGCCTCCGTTCCTCAAGGACCGGGCGAACCACGACACCGCGGAAGCCGCCTACTACCTCGGCACCAACCGCAACAAGCGCTCGGTCACTGTCGACATTGCCCAGCCCGAAGGCCAGGCCCTGATTCGACGCATGGTCGGCGAATGCGATGTCTTCATCGAGAACTTCAAGGTCGGCGACATGGCCCGCTACGGGCTGGATGCCGCAACCCTCCGGGCCGAGTACCCGCGGCTGGTCTACTGCTCGGTCACTGGTTTCGGCCAGACTGGCCCCTATCGCGAGCGCGCCGGCTACGACTACGCCGTGCAGGGCATGGGCGGCCTGATGAGCGTGACCGGCGAACGCGACGACCTCCCCGGCGGAGGCCCGCAAAAAGTCGGCGTGGCCGTGGCCGATCTCTTCACCGGCATGTACGCCAGCGTGGCCATCCTGGCGGCGCTGCGCCACCGCGACGCCACCGGTGAGGGCCAAGTGATCGACATGGCCTTGCTCGACACCCAGGTCGCGATGCTCGCCAACCTCGGGTCCAACTACCTGGCGACAGGGGTTGCTCCGCAGCGCATGGGCAATGCACACCAGAACATCGTGCCGTACCAGGTGTTCGAGACCGCCGACGGCCACCTGATCCTCGCGGTCGGCAACGATGGCCAGTTCACCAAATTCTGCGGCGTGGCCGGGCGGCCCGACCTGGCGCAAGACCCGCGCTACGCCAAGAACGCCGACCGCGTACGCCACCGCGGCACCCTGGTGCCGCTGCTTGCCGAGATCCTGAAGAGTCGCAAGAAACACGACTGGCTGTCGGCGCTCGAAGCGGCCAAGGTGCCCTGCGGCGCCATCAACAATTTGGAGGAGGTATTCGCCGACCCGCACGTGCAGTCACGCGGCATGACGGTCGCCATGCCTCACCCGCTGACCGACAGCCTGCGCCTGGTCGCAAGCCCGATGAAACTGTCGGCCACCCCGGTGCAATACCGCCGCCCGCCGCCGCTGCTGGGCGAGCACACCAACGAGGTGCTTCACGAACTGGGTTGGAGCGCAGACGAGGTCGAAGCACTGCGAAATCTCGGCGCGATCTAAGGTTCAACCCTCGGCACAGGGGCCCCTAAAAGCACCCTCAATTCGGGGGAAAGTCCATGGTCCGGTGCCACAAAACGGTCAACTCCGACGACACTTACGCCGTGCAACAAATGCCACGTTTTTTGTCACACGACCGACCAGACCGAGGCTCCCATGGACATGACCGACCTGAAGCACGCACCAATTTCGGTTGCTCAAGCTCCCCAAGAAGCCCCGGTCGAGCCTGATCACTGGCGCGATGTGGTCAGCGAGATGAGCGCCGAAATCGCCGGCCCCCTGACCGCCGCGCTCGATCGCGTCCAGACCCTCACCACCACCGGCCGCATCGACCGCTCCAGCTTGCGCGCCCTCGGCGATGAGATCCAGCGCGCCCGCCAGATCAGCATGTCGGGCCAGCAGATCGCCCGGCTGGCCTCGGGCCGGCTGCGCCAGACCCACGAGCGCTTGGCGCTCACCGAGACGCTGAAAGACGTGCTGACCCAGCGCGCCCGCGAGACCCAGGCCCGCAACATCCACATCAAGCAGGTGCTGCGGCCGGCCGAGGTGATCGTCGACGCCTCGCTGCTGTTCAGCATGCTCAACACGCTGCTGAGCTGGTCGATGGAGCATGCGCAGTCGACCATCGAGTTCCGCATCGACATCAAGACCTGGCCGACGCACGCTCGTCTGTCCAGCAAGTTCGCCTACCGCCCGGTCGACCAGCATGTCGACGCGACCGATGAGCCCGCGCTGCAGGCCGCGCTCGACTCGATGACCTGGCGCCTCGTGGAGCAAACCGCCTGGACCATGGGGCTGCCCATCGAGCGCAAGGTCGACGGCGCCAACGTCCACCTGACCATCGAATTCCCTCGCACCGTCAACGACCAGCTCGAAGGCGTGAGCGCCATCGAACTCGACCAGGGCTTCTCGCCCTCGCTGAATTCGAAACCGCTTTCAGGCAGCCAGGTGCTGGTGGTCGCATCGCGCCGCGATGTGCGGGTGCAAGTGCGCGACGCCATCCGCAACATGGGCATGATCGTCGACTTCGTCAACTCGGTCGAAGAAGCGCGCGAGTTCTGCCGCGGCGGCCTGCCGCACGCAATCGTCATCGAATCGGTGCTGCGCGGCGACCGCTTCAACGACATGCGCAACGAGGTCGAGTCCGAAGGCGCCGAGGTGGTCTTCATCGAGATCATCGAAGAGGGCAACACCTTCGAGATCTCCGGCTTCGGCGGCCTCAGCATGGCCCGCGTCGGCCGCGATGCGATCCTGACCTCGCTGCCTTCCGCGTTGATGTTCGAACTCGCGAAAACGATCTGAGTTCGCTTTCGGCAGCTATTTCAAGCTGCCGAAAACTTTCTTCAGGATCGCGCTGCCGGTGCCGATCGGGTCGGCGCGAATCTTCTTTTCTTCTTCGCCGATCATCAGGTACAGGCCGTCGAGCGCCTTCTCGGTCACATAAGACTGGATGCTCGCGTCCTGGGGCTTCAGCAGGCCGAAACTCGCTGCCTTGCCGGCCACGGCGTTGTATTTGTCGACCAGTGCCACCTTCTGCGTCGCCCGCGTCACGATCGGCAGGAACTTCACACCCAGCGGCTCGCGTGTCTTGCCAACGAAGAACTGGGTGACCGAGTTGTCGCCTCCGGTCAGCACCTGCTTGGCGTCTTCCACGCTCATGCTTTTGACAGCATTGACCAGCAAGGCCTTGGCTTCGGGCACGGCGGCCTCGGCCGCACGGTTCAACGCGGTCTCCAACGCGTCAACGCGTTTTTGCTGGCCGGTCGCCCTCAAAAACCCTGCGGCGTCGTTCAGAAAACCGGGCAAAGGAATGTGCACCTTCGGGTTGCCGAGAAAGCCGTCGGTCTTGCCGAGCAGGCCGACAGCGGATGTCGCTCCCCGCTCCAACGCAGCACGGATGCCCGAGGCGGCATCGGTCTCCGTCAACCCGAAGGCCCACGAGCGGCTCCATACCCCCAGAGCCACGATCGACAAGAGCGTGGGCGTAAACTTTCTTCGCTGCATGAACACATTCCTATGAAATTGACCCGCCATCTTGCCGTCGGTATCGCCGTTTTGGCAATCGGCGCGACTGCAGCCTATGCCTACCTCGGCAAGAGGGGCATGGCTCCCGATGCTGCATTCACTCGCATGGACGGTTCGCGCGCCCACATCGCCGAACTGAAGGGCAAGGTGGTGCTGGTGAATTTCTGGGCGACCACTTGCGACATTTGCATGAAGAACATGCCTCGCATGGTCGCCAACCACAACCAGTTCAGCGGGCGAGGCTACGAAACACTGGCCGTCGCGATGAGCTACGACCCACCGGCACGCGTCATCGATTTCGCCCAGTCGCGCAAGCTGCCTTTCACCGTGGTGATCGACAACACCGGCTCGGTGGCCCGCAGCTTCGGTGACGTGCAAGCCACGCCCACCTCGGTGTTGATCAACAAGCGCGGCGAGATCGTCAAGCGCTTCGTCGGCGAGCCCGACTTCGCGGCACTGCAGATGGCCATCGAGGCCCTGCTCGCCGAAGCCTGAGCCGGCGCGGCTCAGACCGCGTTGGCCACGCCGGCTTCGCTGGCCTGCTTGTCGGCGTGGTAGCTGCTGCGCACCATCGCGCCCACGGCAGCATGAGTGAACCCCATCTTCACCGCCTCGGCTTCGAACATCTTGAAGGTGTCGGGGTGCACGTAGCGGCGCACCGGCAGGTGGTGGCCGCTCGGCGCGAGGTACTGGCCGATGGTCAGCATGTCGATGCCGTGCTCGCGCATGTCGCGCATCACCTGCAGGATTTCCTCGTCGGTTTCACCCAGGCCGACCATGATGCCGCTCTTGGTCGGCACGTGGGGCGCGAACTCCTTGAAGCGCTTGAGCAGGTTGAGTGAGTACGCGTAGTCGGAGCCCGGCCGCGCTTCCTTGTAGAGGCGCGGCGCGGTTTCCAGGTTGTGGTTCATCACGTCGGGCGGCGCGGCCTTGAGGATCTCGAGCGCGCGGTCCATTCGGCCGCGGAAGTCGGGCGTGAGGATCTCGATGCGCGTCTGCGGCGACAGCTCGCGCACACGCTGGATGCATTCGACGAAGTGGCCGGCACCGCCGTCGCGCAGGTCGTCGCGGTCCACGCTGGTGATCACCACGTACTTGAGCTTGAGCGCTGCAATCGTCTTGGCCAGATTCAGCGGTTCGTCCACATCCAGCGGGTCGGGGCGGCCGTGGCCCACGTCGCAGAAGGGGCAGCGCCGCGTGCACTTGTCGCCCATGATCATGAAGGTGGCCGTGCCGCCACCGAAGCATTCGCCGATGTTGGGGCATGAGGCTTCTTCGCACACGGTGTGCAGCTTGTGCTCGCGCAGGATCTGCTTGATCTCGTAGAAGCGGCTGTTCTGCGAACCGGCCTTCACGCGAATCCAGTCGGGCTTCTTCAGCGTCTCGGCCGGCACGATCTTGATCGGGATGCGCGCTGTCTTGGCCTGCGATTTCTGCTTGGCCGTGGCGTCGTAGTTCGCCGAATCTTGCGCTTGGTGGACGACGTTCTCGGTCGACATAACTTCTTTCTGGTGAGCGTTCAGCTCAGGTGGGAGGCCAGCCGGTCGCCCAGCACCCGGGCGACATCGGCCCAATCGGCCACGACGCCCAGTGTAGCCAGATCGACCGTTTGCAGCCCAGCGTAGCCGCAGGGGTTGATGCCGTTGAAGGGGCTCAGGTCCATGGCCACGTTGAGTGCGACGCCGTGGTACGTGCAATGCCGGCTGACCTTGATGCCCAGCGCCGCGATCTTGCCGAGGCCCGCGAACGGGTCGGCCCGCGGGCCGGTGAGGGCCGAGTGGTCGAACGGATCGGCGAGGTTCACGTAGATGCCCGGTGCGCCGGCAACACGGTGCCCAGTGACGCCAAAGTGCTCCAGCGTCTTGATCACGCAATGCTCGAGCCGGTAGACGTATTCCTTGACGTAGATGTTCAGGTGCCGCAAGTCGATCAGCGGGTAGGCCACCACCTGGCCGGGCCCGTGGTACGTGACCTGCCCGCCGCGGTTGGTCGCCACGACGGGGATGCCGTGCGCATCGAGCACGTGGTCGGCCTTGCCGGCCACGCCTTGCGTGTAGACGGCCTCGTGCTCGCAGAGCCAGATCTCGTCGGGCGTGTCGGGCGTGCGCGCTTCGGTGAAGGCGCGCATGGCGGCTTCGGCTTCGAGGTAGCGCACGCGGCCGCGCATGTGCAGCGTGGGCGGAGCGACCCGTGCTCGGTCGCGATCGGTAGAAATTTCAGACACGCCGGGATTGTCCCCGCTGCGCCGGAGCCTCACCGAAAGAAAACCTGAAACCCCTGCATCTGGCACGCCGAAACCTGCGTAGTGCAGCTAACCGACCACTTTGTCGGGGCACACACCAGGAGATACGACATGCGACCCTCATTGTTCAAAGCCACACCCCTGCTGGCCGCCGCGCTGCTGGCGGTCTGCGGCACGGCTGGCGCTTCCAGCCACCGCGAGGCAGCTTTCATCACCACCGTGCCCAAGGTGGACGCGACCGACTTCTACATGTTCCGCAGCTATGAAGCCGGCCGCAGCGCCTACACCACGCTGATCGCCAACTACGAGCCGCTGCAAGACGCCTATGGCGGCCCGAACTATTTCTCGCTCGACCCGAACGCGCTGTACGAGATCCACATCGACAACAACGGCGATGCGAAGGAAGACATCACCTTCCAGTTCCGCTTCAAGAACACGCTGGCCAATGCCGGCAAGGGCGTCGAGTTGCCCGTCGGCGACAAGAGCGTGGGCATTCCGCTGATCCAGGCCGGCGGCGTGGCCAACGTGAAAGACGCCAACCTCAACCTGGCAGAAACCTTCACCGTGAACATCGTGCGCGGCGATCGCCGCACCGGCACATCGGCGGCGGTGACCAACGCGGCCGGCGGCTCCGCTACCTTCGACAAGCCAGTCGACAACATCGGCGTGAAGACGATTCCCGACTACACGGCGTACGCGGCCAAGCACGTCTACACCGTCACCATCCCCGGTTGCGGCACGCCGGGCAAGCTGTTCGTCGGCCAGCGCAAGGACCCGTTCGCCGTCAACCTCGGCGTGATCTTCGACCTGGTGAACGCCCCGGTGGGCGTGATCACCGACCCGTCGCTGATCGGTGCGGCGCCCAACACCCTCGACGCCAAGAACGTCACTACGCTCGCGATGGAGGTGCCGACCTCGTGCCTCACCGCCGGGAACGAGACCGTGATCGGCGGCTGGACCACCGCCAGCCTGCGCCAGGCGCGCCTGCTCGACCCGACACCCAAGTCCGGCCACCAGACCGCCGAGAAAGCCGGCGGCGCCTGGACGCAGGTCTCGCGCCTGGGCATGCCGCTCGTCAACGAGGTGGTCATCGGCCTGAAGGACAAGGACCGCTTCAACAGCTCCAAGCCGAAAGACGACGCCCAGTTCGCCAACTACGTGACCAACCCCACGCTGCCCAAGCTGCTCGAGATCGCGCTGGCCCTGCCGAACACCGCGCCGACCAACTACCCGCGCACCGACCTGGTCACGACCTTCCTGACCGGCATCACCGGGGTTAACAAGCCGGCGAACGTCGTCGCCTCTGAAATGCTGCGGCTGAACACGGCCGTCGCACCCGTGGCCTTCGCGGACCAGAACCGGCTCGGCATCGTTGGCAACATCCTCGCCGGTGGCACCGACAGTGCGGGCTACCCGAACGGCCGCCGCCCGAAGGACGACGTGGTCGACATCTCGCTCGTGGCCGTGATGGGTGGTTTGTGCGTGGCCAACGGCGACACCAATGCGCTCGGCTTCGGCACTGCGTGCAAACCATCGGCCGTGCCGCTGGGCACCACCTCCTTCAAGCTGCACGACGCGGTCGACCAGGCCGTGGTGCCCTTGATGACGAGCTTCCCATACCTGTACACGCCCAACGGCGGCACGCATTGAGGAGCATCCCACATGAAAACGACACGACTCCTTCTCTGCGCGGGCCTGCTCGCATCCGGCCTCGCAGCCTGCGGCGGGGGCGGTGACTCCACCCAGGAACCCCCGCCGCCCGTGGTCGAGGTCCCGGTCTCGGCGGCCGCTTCGCCCATGGCCTATGCCGAGTTCGTCAAGGCGCAGGTGGCCAGCACCAGCGAGACGGACGAACCGCTGAGCCTGGACACCTTTGCCCTGGCACCGACCAGCGAGGCCAATGACCCGGTGACGCTGAACTGATGCGTCACCCCGCGGCCGGCGCACGAGGCCGGCCGCGCTTTTCCTTCCTGTGTTTCTTTCTCCACATCTTTGCGGGCTCACGACCATGCTTTCTTCCACCCAGAGGTTTGTGCAAACCCTTGCCCTGTGCGCAGCGGTTTGCACAGGCGGGCTCGCTGGCCCAGCCTGGGCCACCCCGTTCGTTCCGCACAGCGACGACGAGGTCGTCGAGCGCCTGCCCCTGCGCATCGGCACGCCCGAGCAGCGCCAGCAGCAACGCGCCGCACGCGAGCGCCTGCGCGCCCAGCCCACGCAGCTGCCGCTGGCCGTGCAATTGGCGCGCGAGGCCATCGCCCGCGCGCGCCAGCTCGGCGACCCGCGTGAACTGGGCCAGGCCGAAGCGGCACTCGCCCCGTGGTGGGCCCTCGCCGAACCGCCACCGGCCGTGCGCCTGCTGCGCGCCACGGTGCGCCAAAGCCAGCACGACTTCGATGCCGCGCTGGTCGACCTCGACGCGCTGTTGCGCGAAGGCAGCGCCACGCCCCTGCTCTTGCAGGCCCAGGCCGAGCTGACGCGCGCGTCAGTGCTGCAGGTGCGGGGCCGCTGGCGAGAAGCCGCCGCCGGATGCGAGCGATTGGGCAGCGATCGCTATGCCGCGCTGGGCAACACAGTGCAGTTGCCAGCGCAGGCCTGCCTGGCCGAGTTGACCGGCCTGCAAGGTCAAGCCGACCGCGCCCAGGCCACGCTCGCCCGTCTGGCCCGGCAAGCCGGAAACGACCCGTCGGCCGGCTGGCTCAGCTTGGTTCGCGCCGAACTCGCCGAGCGCCGGGGTGACGACTCAGCGCAAGCCCTGTACCGCCATGCCTTGCAAACGCCGCAGCCCGACGTCTACACCCTCGCCGCCTACGCCGACTGGCTGCTCGACCGCAGCCGCAACGCCGAGGTCATCACCCTGCTCACCGGCCGCGAAGATGCCGACGCCCTGCTGCTGCGCCTGGCGATCGCCCGTCGGCGCAGCCACGATCCGCAGGCCGATGCCGCCATCGCCACGCTGGCCGCACGCTTCGACGCCGCAGCCTTGCGCGGCGACCGCAGCCACGACCGTGAGCAGGCCCGCTTCGAGCTCGAGCTGAAAGACAACGCCGCCGCCGCATTGCTCTACGCGCAGGCCAACTGGGCAAAGCAGAAGGAGCCGGCGGACGCGCTGGTGCTGGTGCGCGCGGCCCGCGCCGCCGGCCAGGCGCAGGCGGCCGAGCCGGTGTGGCGACTGGTGCGCGACACCGGCCTGCAGGATGCGCGGCTGAATGCCATCGCCGCCTCATCGAAGGGCACGACATGAAGCGCCTTCTTCACACCCTCGCACTGGCGGGGCTGCTGCTGCCGATGCTGGCGATGGCGCACAAGCCCAGCGATGCCTATCTGCAGCTGCAGGTGGAAGGCCCCCACGTCGAGCAACGCTTCGACATCGCCCTGCGCGATCTCGACCGCGAACTGGCGCTTGATGCCGACGACAACGGCCAACTCGATTGGCGCGAAGTGCGCACCCGCTGGAACGACATCGCCCAACTGGCTCAAAAAGGCCTTGCGCTGGGCGCCGACGGCCAGCCCTGCAACCCCGAAGCCCTCGGCACGCCGCAGCTCGACGAACACAGCGACGGCCGCTACGCCGTGCTGACCCGCCGCTGGACCTGCCCGGCCAACGTGCACCAGCTCGACGTGATCTACACGCTGTTCGCGCAGACCGACCCGACGCACCGCGGCATCGTGCGGGTGCAGCATGGCACGCAGAGCGATACCGCCGTGCTGATGCCGGCCACCGCGGCCCATCGCTTCGAGGTGGCCACTGGCGAGGCGCCCCCGGCGGGTTTCGCCGGCTTCGTGCTGGAGGGAATGCACCACATCCTGATCGGCACCGACCACATCCTGTTCCTGCTCGCGCTGCTGCTGCCTGCCGTGCTGGTGCGCACGCCGGCCCGCGGATGGAAGGCCGCGCCCAGCCTGCGGCCGGTGCTGGCGGACGTGCTGCGCGTGGTGACCGCCTTCACCGTCGCTCACTCGATCACGCTCGCGCTCGCGGCGTTCGACGTGGTCAACCCACCTTCGCGCTGGGTCGAATCCATCATCGCAGCCAGCGTGGTGCTGGCCGCCTTGAACAACCTCTACCCGGTGGTGCGGGAAGGCCGCTGGAAGCTCACCTTCGTGTTCGGCCTGGTGCACGGCTTCGGGTTCGCGAGCGCACTGAAGGACATCGGCCTGACGAAGACCGGGCTCGCGTTGCCGCTGTTCGGGTTCAACCTCGGCGTGGAACTCGGCCAGCTCGCGATCGTGGCGATCTTCTTCGCGGGGGTCTGGACGCTGCGCGACACCCGCCTCTACCGCGGCTTCGGCCTGCGCGCCGGCTCGGCAGTCATCACCGTGCTGGCCCTTGGCTGGCTGATCGAGCGCGCTTTCGACCTCAAGCTGCCCTTGATCAGCTGACGTTCAGAGCACCACCTTGACCATGGGGTGAGTGCTCAGCGTGCGGTACAGCTCGTCGAGCTGCTCGCGGCTCGTCACCGTGACGGTGACCGTCACGCCCAGGTACTTGCCACCACTGCTCGGGCGGATCTCGACCGTGGCCGCGTCGAACGCGGGGTCGAACTTCTCCGCCACCAGCGTGACGGCATGCACGAAGCCATCAACGTTCGCGCCCATCACCTTGATGGGGAACTGAGACGGGTATTCGATCAGCGACTGCTCGGGCGGAATGTCTTGCATGGTCTGGGTCACGCCCCACAAATTGGGGGCAAAGCGGGCGATTTCAAATGGACTGGGTGCGCTTGGCGCGCTGATACGCCTCGTACAGCTTGGCGTACACCGGCCCGGGCTTGCCGCGCAAAGCGCCGTGCCCGACCGGCTCGCCGTCGAGCAAGGTGACCGGCAGCAATTCTTTCGATGCCGAGCTGAGCATCAGCTCGTCGGCGGCCAGCAAGTCGGCCTCGGGCACCGGGCGCAGGTTGAAGGCAATGCCCTCTTCTTCGCACAGCTCGCGGATCAGCTCGTAGCGGATGCCTTCGAGCACATGCTCGCTCTTCGGCGGGCCCAGCACCGCGCCTTCGTGCACCACCCACACATTGCTGGCGGAGGCCTCGGTGAGGTAGCCGTCGCGCAGCATGATGGTTTCCAACGCGCCGTGGTCGGCCGACATCTGGCGCGCGAGCACGTTACCCAGCAGCGAGATCGACTTGATGTCGCCGCGCTCCCAGCGAAAGTCGCGTGCCGTGATGCAAGCCACACCCTTGTGGCGCTGCTCGGCCGGGGCCGCCGGCAGCGGGTTGCACATCATGAAGACGGTGGGCGCGATGTCGGTGGGCATCACATGGTTGCGCGGCGCCACGCCGCGGGTCACCTGGATGTAGATCGTCGCGTCGCCCTCCGGTTGCGCCGCGATCAGCCTGCGGCAATGCGCCAGCCACTGCGTTTCGCTCAGCGGGTTGGTGATGCGCACCTTGGCCAGGCTGCGATTCAACCGCGCCAGATGCTCGTCGAACCGGAAGATGCGGCCGCCATACACCGGCATGGCCTCGTAGATGCCATCACCGAAGAGAAAGCCGCGGTCGAGCACCGAGACGTGCGCATTGCGCAGCGCGACGAACTCGCCGTTCAGGTAGCACAGGCTGTCAGAGAGCTTGTCAGGGACGGCGGTCATTGCGTCTCCTACGTGGGTGAGAAGGACGAGGTTACTTGATCCACAGCCGGATGGCATCCCAAGCCCGGCCAAAAATGCCGGCTTGTTCAACCGCCGCCAGCACGACCAGCGGCCGCTCAGCCACCACCGCCCCGGCCGGCGTGGTGACCTTGATGGTGCCGACACGCTGGCCCTGGGCCAGCGGGGCCACCAGCGGGTCGGTGCGTTCGATCTTGGTCTGCAGCTTGCTGCCATCGCCCTTGGGCACGCTGATGAACACGGCGGCGCCGGCACCGAGCTGAGCTTCGTTGAGCTTGCCCTTCCACACCGGCACGGTCGACATCGGTTTGCCGGCCTCGAACAGGCGCACGGTGTCGAAGGCCGCGAAACCCCAGTTGAGAAGCTTCTGGCTTTCGTTGGCGCGGGCGTCCATCGAGGCGGCACCCAGCACAACGCTCAGAAGACGGCGCTTGCCGCCGCCGGTGCCCGAGGCTGCGAGGTTCGGGAAGTCGCGCTGGGCGGACACCACCATGCAGTAGCCGGCGGCCTCGGTGTAGCCGGTCTTCATGCCGTCGACGCTCGGGTCGCGCAGCAGCAGCACGTTGCGGTTGTTCTCGTTGGTCGTCGGCGAGCCTTCGTAGTGGTACTTCTTGATCGAATAGATCGGGTAGTACTCAGGGAAGTCGTTGATGATGTGGCTGGCGATCACCGCCACGTCGCGCGCCGTGCTCTTGTGGCCGGCTTCGGTGAGGCCGGTGGCGTTCTTGAAGCTGGTGTTCTTCAGGCCCCACGCCTGCGCCTGGCGGTTCATCATCGCGACAAAATTGTCGAGCGTGCCGCCCACGCCTTCGGCGATCACCACCGATGCGTCGTTGCCGGAGTTGACGATCACGCCGCGTAACAGGTCGGCCACCGGCGGGTTCATGCGCGGCTCGATGAACATCAGCGAGCCGCCGCCCTTGCGCTCTTGCCATGCGCGCAGCGAGACGGGCAGCGTCTGCTCCAGCGTCAGCTTCTTCTCGCGCAGCGCGGTGAAGGCGATGTAGGCCGTCATCAGCTTGGTCAGCGAGGCCGGGTCGGCGGGTGCGTCGGCCTCGCGCTCGGCGAGGGTCTGGCCGGTGCTCAGGTCGAGCAGCAGGTAGCTGCGCGCGGCCACTTCGGGTGGCGTGGGCATCTGGGCAAAGGACGACGTGGCCGCGGCCAACGTCAGTGCGAGAGCGAGCAATCTTTTCATTGGTTTCTGATGTCGAAAGTGAGAGCGTGGTACCCACGCCGGGTCTTATGACCCGTGGCGCACCACAAGGTTCTTGAGCAGCGTGAGTTGCCCATGAAAGAAATGGCCCACGCCGGGGATCACGATCACCGGCAAGGCCTGCGGCCGGGCCCAGTCGAAGGTGGCCGACAAAGGCACAACGTCGTCGAGTTCGCCGTGGATGACCAGCGTGCCTTCGGGCACGGCGGGCATCTGCTGCTTCTGCGTCGAGGGGCCGACGAGCGCGAGCCAGGCGGCCTTCGCATCATCGGGCAGGCGCTGCGCCGCCTGTGACGCGACATAGGCACCAAACGAGAACCCGGCCAGCACGAGGGGCAGAGCCGGGTCGCTGTGGGCGGCGATCACGGCGAGCGTGTCGTCGGTCTCGCCACGGCCTTCGTCATGCGTGCCCTCGCTGCCGCCGACGCCGCGAAAGTTGAAGCGCACCGCGCGGAACCCGAGTTGCAGGAAGGCTCGGGCCAGCGTCTGTGCAACCTTGTTGTCCATCGTGCCGCCGTGCAGCGGGTGCGGGTGGCACACCACGGCCACGCCGAGCGGCGCGTCGGTTGGCGAGTCGATCGCGCATTCGATTGCACCTGCCGCGCCGGCAATGCTCGTTCGTTGGGTCTGCGAATTCATCGGCCGACAGAGTCTGGCAACAGCAGGCGCTCCACCACCACGCCGTTTTTCAGGTGCGATTCGACGATCTCGTCGATGTCGTCGTTGTCCACGTAGGTGTACCAGACGGCCTCGGGGTAGACCACCGCCACCGGCCCGCCGGCGCAGCGGTCCATGCAGCCGGCCTTGTTCACACGCACCCCGCCGGGGCCGTTGAGCTTCTCGGCCTTGGCGCGTGATTTGCAGCGGTCGAAGCCTGCCTGCGCGTTGTGATTGGCGCAGCTGTCTTCGCCTTTGTCACGCTGGTTCAGGCAGAAGAAGATGTGGCGCTTGAAATAGGTCATGCCGCATTTTAAGGACGCGCTATGCCTGTGCCACCAGCACGGGCTCATCGCGCGCCGCCACGCGCAGCAGCAGGTACACCAGCGCCGCATACGGCCACAGCCAGCCCACCCACTGCGCAGCCCCGTGAAAGCGGATGAAGCGGCCCTGCTCCCAGGCCTGCAGGCTCTCGGCGTAATAGGGGTCGGCCGGGGCCAGCGACACCAGGGCCACCAGCGCCGTCAACGCCACCAGGCCCAGGCCGGCCGCGCCGCGCCGCGGCACCGCCGCCAGCGCCAGCGCCAGCACGCTGCCGACCACGAGCGCCGGCAGCACGGTGGGCGTGAGCCAGGTCATTGCATGCTGCGGCCCGAAGTTGAGCGCTGTCGACAAGGTGGTGGTGGCCAGGCCCACGGTCAGCACCGCCGGTACCTGCAGCACGCGGCGCCAGCCGGGCCGCATCACGCTGAAGGCAATGAAGCTCGGGGCCAGGAAGCCGAGCACGATGGCCACCCACTCCGCGCCGGGTGACAAGGGCGTCAGCGCCTCACGGGCGTTGACCCAGTCTTCCACCCAGCTGGCCCAGGGCGTGCCGTCGAGTGCGAGCGCCGTGAGTTCCTGCAAGCGCGCCAGCACCTGCCCCAGCCCGAAGGGCACCGGCGCCGGGAACAGCAGGCCGACCGGCCACAGCAGCAGCAACGCGATGCCTCCGGCACTGCGGGCGATGAACCAGCGGTCGCGCAGCACCTGCCAGCGGTCCACGCCACCCAGGGCACGCACGGCCATGGCCACCAGCAAGCCAAGGGCGGTGCCGGCGGCGTTGAGCACCCAGTCCAGGCTCGAAGGCACCCGTTGAGGCAGCCAGTTCTGCAGGCTTTCCATGCCGAGCGACAGCCCTGCGCCCACCAGCATGGTGGTCAGCACCGATGCACCGACAGCCCGGCCGCTGCGCACCTGAGCGCCGAACAGCAGGGCACCGAAGGGCATGTAGCCGAGCAGGTTGGAGACGACGTCGAAGCCCGTCCACCAATGCGGCCAGGGCATGTTGCCAATGCCGAAAAGCGGCACGGCCACCGGCTGCTTCCAGCCACTGAAAGGCGACAGGCTGGCGTAGACGATCAGCGCGGCGTAGAGCCAGGCCAACGGCGCGGCCGAGCTGCGGTGGCGGGGGGCGACGAGGGAGGTTTGTTCGGCGGCGGGCGGCGGGCCGGCATCAGGCGGGGAGCGATCGGGCGATGCGCTCATATTCAAGCAAGCTCAGAAAGGCTTGACCACCACCAGCACCACGATCAGGGCGAACAGCACGACCGCCGCCTCGTTGAAGACCCGAAACCAGCGCTCGCTGCGCTGGTTGCTGAAGGTCTCGAACTTGCGCAGCAATGAACGGCAGGCGTGGTGGTAGCCGACGACCAGGATCACGAGGACCACCTTGGCGTCGAGCCAGCCATGGTGCGCACCGCTGCGCCACACCTCCACGCCGAGCCAGAGCCCGAACACCAGGGCCGGCACCATCAAGAAGCTGGTGAAGCGGTACAGCCGGCGCGCCATCAGCAACAGGCGCTCGCGCTCGGCATGGCTGTCGGCCGGCACGGAGGCCAGGTTGACGAAGATGCGCGGCAGGTAAAACAAGCCGGCGAACCAGCTCGCGACGAAGACGATGTGAAGGGCCTTGACCCACAAGTACAAACTGCTCATGACAGCCCCTCGCCGAACGAGTACGTTCGGCGATCCCCCGAGGAGATGCGGGCCGGCTCGGGAGCGGCCCAGCGCTCGGCCCGCGCGAAGTAGGCGGATTTGATGTCTCTCATGCGGCCGCATTATGGGCGTGGCATCGTGCGCCAATAAAAAAGCCCCGGCCATCAAGGCCGGGGCTGGAAAGCCTCATCGCTGTCATCACGGAGGCTCCTGCTCAGGGAGGAAAAGCAGGGGACAACGGCCTTGCGGCTATCATCCACCACGGATTTTAGCAGATGACAACGGGCCGCAATCAAGCTCCGCACCGCGGAAAAACACGTAGCTGCCGGCCGTTTCGCGACCCGTCTTTCGTTCATCTCTTGCGCCCCGACAACGAGACAGGAACTGCGCCGTGCTGACCCCCCCCCCCTTTCCCGCCAGCCGGCCGCGCCGGCTGCGCCGCGACGAATTCACCCGCGCCCTGGTGCGCGAACACCAGGTCACGGTGAACGACCTGATCCTGCCGGTCTTCGTGGTGGCCGGCAAAAACAAGATCCAGAACATCGACTCGATGCCCGGCGTACAGCGCCTGAGCCTTGACCAGCTGCTGCCGGTGGCCGACGAGTGCGTGCGCCTGGGTATCCCGGTGATGGCCTTGTTCCCGGTCATCGACCCCAAGCTCAAGACCGAAGACGGCGCCGAAGCCCTGAACCCGCAGGGCCTGGTGCCCAAGGTCGTGCGCGAGCTGAAGAAGCGCTTCCCCGAACTCGGCCTGCTGACCGACGTGGCGCTTGACCCGTTCACCTCGCATGGACAGGACGGCGTGCGCGACGAGAACGGCTACATCCTCAACGACGAAACGGTGAAGATCCTGACCCAGCAGGCGCTGGTGCAGGCCGAGGCCGGCGTGGACATCGTTGCCCCCAGCGACATGATGGACGGGCGGATCGGAGCCATCCGCAACACGCTGGAAAAGCGCGGCCACATCCACACCAAGATCATGGCCTACAGCGCCAAGTACGCGAGCGCCTTCTACGGCCCGTTCCGCGACGCCGTTGGCTCGGCCGGCAACCTCGGCAAGAGCAACAAGAAGGTCTACCAGATGGACCCGGCCAACAGCGACGAGGCGCTGCGCGAGGTGGCGCTCGACATCGCCGAAGGCGCCGACATGGTGATGGTCAAACCCGGCATGCCTTACCTCGACATCGTGCGCCGCGTGAAAGACGAGTTCCGCGTGCCCACCTTCGCCTACCAGGTGAGCGGCGAGTACGCGATGCTGAAGGCGGCCGCCATCAACGGCTGGCTCGACAACGATGCCGTGATGATGGAAAGCCTGCTCGCCTTCAAGCGCGCCGGTGCCGATGGGGTGCTGACCTACTTCGCACTCGAGGCGGCGCGCCTGCTCAAAGCTCGCTGATTCGGCCCGTCATGCGCATCTTCCACGTCATGACCGACCAGTTCACCGAGCTGGCGGAATTGCCCGAGCAGATGCCTGCCACGGGTTACCTGTGGATAGGTAGTGCACGGCGGGAGTTCGAGGTCAACGCCGCCACGCTGCAGGGCGCGTTCCAGCGCTGGACGGGGACGCAGCTCGTCGACCTGCATGTTTCCGACCTGCTCAACAACCAGCTGCCGTCGCACTTCGACTACACCTCGTCCTACGACCTGCTGGTGTTTCGCAGGCTGGCGGCCGGCAGCGGCAGCAACAACATGTTCCTCGACGACCTGCAGGGAACGCTGGCCACGGCCAAACGCGCTCTCGAGGCCATCGACACCAGCCCAGTCGGCTTCGCGGTGTTCGACCGCGTGCTGCTGACGGTGCATCCCACGGATTGCCAGGTGCGCGACTTCTTCGCCAGCCGCCTGGTGCAGATGACGCAAGGCGCCGAGCAGCGTTCCGAACAACGTGCCGCGACGCGCCTGCCCACCAGCCCGGCCGACCTGATGCTGCGCATGGTCAACCACATGGTGGACAGCTACCTCGAGCTGCGGCGGCTGCTGACCAAGCAACTCGGCTACCTGCAGCAGGAGCTCTTCAACCCGCGCAGCCACTTCGACAGCTGGCAGGTGCTGCTGGATTCGCGCAATGCACTGCACCTGCTCGAAGACACCTGCGAAGACCAGCGCAGCGCGATCGTCGAATGGATCGATTCGCTGGAAGAGTGGCCCAGCGCGCAAGACCCGTTGGTGATCCGCGAACGCGAGCTGCTGCGGCTGCGCTCGCGCGACGTGCTGGAGCACATCGAACGCGTGCTGAGCCATGTGCGACGCCTGGAGTCATCGGCCGAAACCGCGGTACAAATGCACTTCTCGGCGCAGAGCAACCGCACCAACGACATCATGCGCACGCTGACCGTGCTGACCGCCATCTTCATGCCACTGAACCTGATCACCGGTTTCTTCGGCATGAACTTCGACGGCCTGCCGCTGATCCATGCGCAGACCGGCGTATGGATCGCCAGCGTGGTGATGGTCGTGCTCGGCCTGGGCCTCGGCTTCTTCTTCTGGCGGAAACGCTACCTCAGCACGTCCAAGCGCTGATATCGGCAGCGCGGCTCAGCGCGCGTAGGGATCGGCGAACCCCAGGCCGGCGAGGATCGCGGTCTCCTTGGCCTCCATCACGACTGCCTCGGCCTCGTCTTCATGGTCGTCGCCCTGGGCGTGCAGCGTGCCGTGCACCAGCAGGTGGGCGTAATGGGCTTCGAGCGTGATCTTCTGCTCGCGCGCCTCGGCCTCGACGACCGGTGCGCAGATGATCAGGTCGGCCATCACCACCGGCTCGTGGCTGTAGTCGAAGGTGAGCACGTTGGTCGCGTAGTCCTTGCCGCGGAACTCGCGGTTCAGCGCCTGGCCTTCTTCGGCGCCGACGATGCGCACCGTGATCTCGCCCGGCGCCGCCAGCGCCGCCCGAATCCAGCGCGCCACCTTGTGCCGCGGCAACTGCGCGCGGTGCGAGGCATCGGCAAACTGCAGAGACAGCGTCAACTCCGGCTTCAAGAACGCTCCTGCGGCTCGGACTCGTAGGCCTCGACGATGCGTGCGACCAACGGGTGGCGCACCACGTCGGCCGAGGTGAAACGCGTCATCGCGATGCCGCTCACGCGGCGCAGCACGCGCTCGGCATCAATCAGGCCGCTGTCGGTGCCGCGCGGCAGGTCGATCTGGCTCACGTCGCCGGTCACCACGCACTTGGCTCCGAAGCCGATGCGGGTGAGAAACATCTTCATCTGCTCGCGCGTGGTGTTCTGCGCCTCGTCGAGGATCACGAACGCATGGTTGAGCGTGCGGCCTCGCATGAAGGCCAGCGGCGCGATCTCGATGCTGCCCTTCTCGAAGGCCTTGCCGACCTTCTCCATGCCCATCAGGTCGTAGAGCGCGTCGTACAGCGGGCGCAGGTACGGGTCGACCTTCTGCGCCAGGTCGCCGGGCAGGAAGCCCAGCCGCTCGCCGGCCTCGACCGCCGGGCGGGTGAGGATGATGCGCTGCACCGCACTGCGCTCCAGCGCGTCGACGGCGCAGGCCACGGCCAGGAAGGTCTTGCCGGTGCCGGCCGGGCCGATGCCGAAGGTGATGTCGTGCGTCTGGATGTTGTTGAGGTACAGGTGCTGGTTGGTGGTGCGGCCCGCCAGGTCGGCACGCCGCGTACGCAGCACCAGGTCTTCGCTTTCGCTGGCGGAGTCGACCACTTCGTGCAAGGTCGAGCGCTTGTCGACGCGCTTGGCTTCGGCCAGCGCCTCGACCAGCGCAAGCTGGAACGCCTCGGCCGAGATCGGCTTGCGGGCTCGGTCGTACAGCGCCTGCATCAATGCCACCGCCCGCTCGGCCGCGGGCTTGGCGCCCTCGATGCGGAAGGACTCGTTGCGCCGCGAGATGCTGACGTCGAACGCCGTCTCGATGTTGCGCAGATGCTCGTCCAGGCTGCCGCACAGGTGCGAGAGGCGGATGTTGTCGAGCGGAATGAAGGCGTGGCGAAGGATCACAGGCGGCTTTCCAAAAGCGGATTGTCGCGCCCCGCGCTCATCCGGTGGAGACAGGCCGCGCAGGGCGAGTCCGCTCCTGCACAATCGGCGCCCATGCACGTTCGCCGCCATCTCTCTGCCGCCCTGGCTTGGCTCGGGCCGTTCGCCCTGGCCTGCCTACTGGCCATGGCGAGCTTGCAGGCAGGGTCGGCCGAGAGCGAGACGAAGGTCATCGAGCTGAGTACGGCGCTGGCCGCACCCGGGGCCGGCGGCCATTTCCCGCCCGAAGAGACAGCCAGGCGCGTCAGCCTGCCCGACAGCTGGTGGGCCAGCCGCCAACGCGAGGACGGGCCGGTCTGGTACCGCCTGCGCTTCGACTCGCCGAAGGGCAGCGCCGACCAGCTGCTCGCCGTCTACATCGAGCGCGTGTGCAGCACGGCCGAGATCTACCTGAACGGCTTCATCATCCACAGCGGCGGGCCCATGAACGAGCCGGTGGCGCGCAACTGCTTCTACCCGCAGCTGGCGACGCTGCCCAGCAGCCTGCTGCGGGCAGATGGCAACACCCTCGACATCAAGGTGCAGGGCTTCGCGCTGCAGAAGGTGTCGTCGCGCCAGCGCTCGGGCGGCCTGTCGGAAGTGCGGATCGGGCCGCAGGCCGTGCTGGCGGGCGAGCATTCGTCGCAGATGTTCTGGAACATCTCGGTGTTGCAGCTCATGACGGTGGCCACCACCGTGCTGGGTGCATTCCTGCTGTTCCTCGGCTGGATCAACCGGCAGGAGGCCCACCTCAGCTACTTCGGCCTGCTGATCCTCGGCTGGAACGCCCTCACCGCCCGCATCTGGCTGCAAGCCACGCCTTTCGACAATGGCACCACCGAGCTGCTGGTGTGCGCCGGTTTCGCCGTCCTCACGGGGCTGGGGGTGCAGTTCCTGCTGAGCTATGGCGCGCTGCGCTCCCGGGCGATCGAGGCCGGCCTGCTGGTGCAGTGCCTGCTCGTGCCCCTGACGCTGGTGCTGGCCGGCCCGCAGCGCCTGTTCAACATCAGCAGCGCGTGGTACCTGCTGATGACGCTGGAAATGATGCTCGTGATGGCGCTCTACCTCTATGCCGAGCGGCGCTCGCAGCGCGACAACTTCTGGCCCATGGCCGCGATGCTGGGCATCTTGTGCGGGCTGGTGCTGAGCGAGCGGGCGATCCAGTACGACTGGCTGCCGATGCCGCACATCCACGTGCTGCACTTTGCGCTGCCGCTCATGTTCATCGCGATCGGGGCGCGGCAGCTGAAGTCGTTCGGGCTGGCCTTGCAGGCGGCCGAAGCGGCACGCAACTCGCTGGAAAGCCGCGTCGCCGAAGCCACCGCCGAGATGGAACGCAACTACGTGCAGATGGCCGAGCTGCGCGTCGAGCAGGTCACCGAGAAAGAGCGCAAGCGCATTGCCGGCGACCTGCACGACGACCTGGGCGCCAAGCTGCTGACCATCGTGCACACCAGCGAGTCGGAGCGCATCTCGTCGCTCGCGCGAGAAGCACTCGAAGAAATGCGCCTCTCCGTGCGCGGCCTCACCGGCAAGCCGCTGCCGGTGGCCGATGCGCTGGCCGACTGGCGCGCCGAGACGGTGTCGCGCCTGGGCCAGGCCGGCATCGAAGTCGACTGGCGCAGCCCGACCGACGACGTGACGCAGCAGCTCTCGGCCCGCGCCTTCGTGCAGACCACGCGCATCCTGCGCGAGGCGGTGAGCAACGTCATCAAGCACAGCGGCGCCTCGCATTGCAAGGTGCGCTGCAGCCTCGGCCAGCAAGACTTCGTGCTGGTGGTGCAGGACAACGGCAACGGCATCCCGATGGAACTCGACGGCAAGCTCGACCGCGGCCACGGCATGGCCAGCATGAAGCACCGCGCCAAGCAGATGCAGGGCCAGTGTCTGGTCGAGTCGGGCCCCGGCTACGGAACCGTGATCCGGCTCACGCTTCCACTGGGCACGAGCATGTCGGCGTAGGTGTCTGAGGGCCCCGCAGGCCCACAGGCTGTTACGATGATTTTTGGCTGATCCCGTCAGCGCCACCAGCGAGTCGCCATGAACAAGATCCTGTTGCTCGAAGACCTTCCCGAAATCCGCGCCTGGCTGAAAGCCCTGGCGCTGCAGGTCTTTCCGCAGGCGCATGTGTTCGAGGCCGCGCGCGTGCACGACGCGCTGGCGCTCATCACCGCCGAGCGCTTCGAAGTGGCCCTGGTCGACCTGGGCCTGCCCGACGGTTCCGGCGTCGACGTGGTGGCGGCCTTGCGCGAGGCGCAGCCCGAGGCGCAGTCGGTCGTCGTCACCATCCACGACGACGACGACCATCTGTTCCCTGCCCTGCAGGCCGGCGCCTTCGGCTACCTGCTGAAGGAGCAGCCGCGCGAACACTTCGTCGAGCAGCTGCAGCGCATCAGCCAGGGCGAGCCGCCCTTGTCGCCGTCGATCGCGCGCCGCGTGATCGCCTACTTTGCCAAGCAGAACAAGCCGCACGAGCGCCCGCAGAACCTGCCCCACGTGTCGCTCACCGACCGCGAGAACGAAGTGCTGCTGTGGGTGGCCAAGGGCTTCACGCTGCCCGAGATCGGCGTGCAGCTGAACCTGTCGCGCCACACCATCGCCGACTACGTGAAGCAGATCTACCGCAAGCTCAACGTGAGTTCGCGTGCTGAAGCGGCACTTGAAGCGCAGCGCCTGGGTCTGTTCCGTCGATGATCGGGCGCCTGAGCGGGCTGCTCGCCGAGAAGAACCCACCGCAGCTGCTGGTCGACGTGAACGGCGTCGGCTACGAGGTCGACGTGCCGATGAGCACGTTTTACAACTTGCCCTCGCTGGGTGAGCGCGTCACGCTGCTCACCCACTTCGTGGTGCGCGAAGACGCGCAGGTGCTGTTCGGTTTTCTCACCGCCGAAGAACGCGCCACCTTCCGCCTGCTGGTCAAGATCTCGGGCGTGGGGCCGCGCACGGCGCTGTCGATCCTCTCGGGGCTGAGCGTGGGCGAGCTGGCCCAGGCGATATCGCTGCAAGAGAGCGGGCGCTTGGTCAAGGTGCCGGGCATCGGCAAGAAAACGGCCGAGCGCCTGCTGCTCGAGCTGAAGGGCAAGCTCGGTGCCGACCTGTCGGTGCCCGCGAGCGTGGCCAGCGACGCGCAGGCCGACATCCTGCAGGCCCTGGTGGCGCTGGGCTATAGCGACCGCGAAGCCGCGCTGGCATTGAAGAGCCTGCCGGTCGACATCGGTGTCAGCGACGGCATCAAACTCGCGCTCAAATCGCTCGCCAAGTAACTGCTTGTGTGCTCCGCGCAAGCACGCAAAGTCTGCTTACACAATGCATAGAGTTATGGGGGGTACCGCCTCATTTGCCTCGCAGGGAAAAGGTCGCGCACATAAAATTCGCGCGCACTCTCAGAGCTACGCACAGGTACATGGCCGATCTGATCAACACCCGTCTCTTTGCTCGCGTGGAGCGTTCGCTGCGCAGGCGGCTGAACACCAACGTCAAGCCGCATCTGATGCGCGCCGCGGTTCACGCCCGCAACGAAGACGAGTTCATGGCCGCTGCCGCGCGCCTGCTGCTCAACATGCAGGAACGCCAGGAATGGGTGGCCTCGTGGGCCGCACGCCGGCACTCCGAAGCCCACGACACCACCCCCGCCGAGCTGGACACCACCACGCCGGCCACGCTGGACACTCCGCTGCAGCGGAACTTCGGCATCACGCCGGCCCAGCACGATCGCTTGCGCGAAGCCCTGGCCCACGAACTCGGCCCGATCGCCGACCTGCTGCTCGAGAACGAATCCCAGCGCTCCGATTCAGTGGGCGAACTGCTGCACCGCCTGGAGTCGCACATCACCGGCGAAGCGCAGCGGGCACGGTTCCGCGATTCCACCGTTTCGTCCGGGCTCCAGCCCGGCGCCTGAACGCTGGCCCCGAAACGGGGCCTCGGTTCACTTCTCGTGCTTCATGTCGTGTGAGGCGCCGGCGGCTTCAACGTTCACCTGCACCGTCACCTCGCCGGCCTTCTCGAACTTGAGCTTGAGCGGGAACTTGTCGCCTGCCTTGAGCGGCGCCTTCAGGCCGATGAACATGATGTGCAGGCCGCCCGGCTTGAGTTCGACCGACTTGCCCGCCGGCACGTCGACGGCATCGACCTGCCGCATCTTCATCACGTCGCCGTCCATGGCCATGCTGTGCAGTTCGGCCGACGCCGACACATCGGCGCTGACCGACAGCAGGCGATCGTCCGCGCCCGCGTTCTTCAGCGACAGAAAGCCGCCGCCCGTGGGCTGGCCGGCCACCGTGGCGCGTGCGTACGGGTGGCCGATGTCGATCGCCCCCAGCTTGAAGGAATGGGCTTGTGCCAGCGCGGCGGCCAAGCCGAGCGCCACGAGGGTGAGCGAGCGTTGCAATGTCATGTGGGTCTCCGGGGGTTTGTGTGGTTAGGGTCTGGCGAGATGTCGATGCGGTTGGCATGACTCTAGTCGCGAATGGTCGTTCGGCGCGATAGATACGCTGCCGGTAGGGTGGAACCGCCATCGTCCAAGGGGCGCCGCGTTCACAGGTCGAACTTCAGCTCCGCGCTGTAGCTGCGCTGCGGGTAGGGGTGGAAGTTCCAGTACGGGTAGTTGTTCAGGTTGTCGATGCCGGCGGCCACGGACCACTGGCGGTCGATCCGGTAGTGCACTCGAAGGTCCGTCGTGAAGTACTTGCTGACGCCTTGGTAGGTAAAACCGTTGACGTCGGCGTTGTTCAGCGTGCGGTACTGCGGGCCGCTGTAGCGCGCGCCGAGCGATGCCGTCCACCGGCTGTCGAATCGGTAGCTCGCGAGCGCGGTGGCGCGCCACTTCGGGATGTTGGGCTGGCGCTTGCCGATGGTGTCGCCCGGGGTGGCGACGTAGCCGTCGTTCTCCTTGATCACCGAGTCGGCATAGGTGATGCTGCCGTTGAAGTCCAGGCCTCGCTTCAGCAGGTCGGTTCCGTTGAAGGCCAGCTCCAGGCCATGGGTCTGGACGCGGGCGACGTTCTGCACTCGGGTGACGTTCGCGTTGGCCACAGGGACGAAGGTGGTCTGCGAATACAACGAATCGTGCGCGTCTTCGGTGAAGAAGGTCAGGCGCAGCATGCCGTGCTCGAAGTCTTTCTCGGCACTCAGCTCGGTGGTCCACGAGCGCTCGGGTTTCAGGCCCGGGTCGTTGATGTACTGCGAATTGGTGGTCACAGTGGCGCCGTAGAGTTCGCTGACGGTGGGCATGCGCACGGCACGGCCTGTCGAGGCTTTCAACACCAGATCCGAAGCCAGCTGATACGACAGCGCCGCTTTCGGCGACAGATGGTTCTCGCTGCGCGATGTCGGCGTAGTCGGCGAGAACGTGGTGTGCCCGTCATAGGCCTGCCACCATTCGGCGCGAAGGCCCAGGACGGTCCTCCACGACGGCGCGAACGCCCAGGCATCCTGCGCGTAGACGCTGCGCAAGCGTGTCTTGCCGCCCATGCTGCTGGCCAGCATGCCGGTGTCGTCTTCGAGCCAGTTGTCGGTGATGTTCGACGTCACGTACTGCAGCTTGTAGCTGTCCTGCTGCAGGCCGAAGTCGACGACATGCTCGCCCTGCACGCCACCGGGCCGCCAGGTGCCTTTGAACGCCAGGTTGTTCCAGCCGGTGCCGTTGCCGTCAGCCAGCGTGCCGGCGCCGCCCGAGAGAGCGTTCGGCAGCGTGTTGTTCCCGCCGTTCTGGCGCTTCTGGTCCTTGCGGTAGTCGTACAGGCTGGCGTCGACCTCCCAGTCCCACTCGCCCTGCGTGTGGCTCTTGACCGTGAGGCCGTGCATCACGTGCGTCAGGTCTTCGGTGGTGGCTGCGAAATCGCCGCCGGTCAGCGTGGCGTAGGTCACGCCATTGATGCTGATCGGGCCGCTGTAGACGAGTTGCCCCGCGGCATCGCGCAGGTACGACACCGGCCGCCCTTCGGACGTGTTTTGCCACACGCCAAGCACGTAGTTCGCGCGGACCGTGGGGGTGATGTCGTAGGCGAGCTTGGCTTTGAAGTGATCCTGCTTGGCGTGGTACTCGGTGCCGCTGCCCAGGATGTACCAGGGCTGGTTGGCGTTGTTCGCGTCGAGCACCGCGCCGGTCACAGGCGCTCCCGCAGTGCCAGTCGTTCCTGCGCTGACCAGCCGCTGCGCAAACGTCAGCGGCTGGCCATGGCTGTCGCTGTGGTTGAAGTTCAGCAGCCAGGCGAAGTCGCCGCTCTTGTTGCCCACCGACGCGCTGGTTTCCCAGGCGCGGTAGGTCGCATCGGTGTTGTAGAGCTCGAAGGGCTGGCTGCTGTAGCCGGCCTTCGCGTGCACCTCGAAGCCCTTGGGCATGCCGGTCGTGAACACCACCACCGCGCCCACCGAGTTGCCCGGGTACGCGGCGGAGAACGGGCCGTACATCACGTCGACGCGCTCGATCTCTTCGGGCGAGACCATGCTCCAGCGCGGCGGGAAGCTCAGGCCGCCGACCCCATTGCCCAGGTAGTTGGACAGCAGGATGCCGTCGCCATACACCGCCGAGCGCGCGCTGTTGCCGGTGCCCGAGGCGCGGCTGGACAAGATGGCGTGGTTGTAGTCGCCGATGTAGCGCTTGCGCACCAAGAGGCTGGGCAGGTACTTCAGCGCGTCTTCGCTGTCGGTGGCGTTGACGGTGCGCTCGATCTGCTCGCGCGTGAGGCTCTCCATCGTGGCCGGGATCTGCGTCGGCAACGAGGTCGGCTGGCTGCCGGTGATGGTGATGGTGACAATGCCGAGCGCCTTCACGGGCACGTTGTCGGGCGCCTCGGCGCTGGTCGGCAATGCCTGCGCATGCAGCTCGGCAGAAAGAGGAAAGGCCGCGGCCAAGGCAAGCGCGAGGCGGCAGCGCTGCTGCCTCGCCGGGTTGAAGCTGAACATGACGGTGAATCCTGAACGGACGCGATGGAACCGCAATCCTTGACAAAGGGCTGGCTGCGCGCGGTCTGTCAGGGAGACAGCCATCGGCAAGCCGACAACAATGTGTTCAGGCGGCCGCGGGTGGGCCGTGCTTGAGACGTGCAACCCAGGTCGCGCAAGCGTCGGGCGCCTGGGACGAGGGGTGGGAGATCGGCGCCGGGGCACCGTGCCCGGCCACAGGAACGGCCAGCGCTTCGGGCTCGGGTGCCGCCAGCGCCATCAACGCATTCAACGCGCAATGGTCGCCTTGATGGGCCGTGCCGTGGTCGGACGCGGGCTGCGAGTTGCTGCCATCCACCGACACCGTGGCCACGCCGTAAACGGTGCAGACCTCGATCAGCGCCACACCCTGCGCCTGCGCCGAGACGCTGGCCAGCAGAGGCACCGCCGCCTTGAGCAGCAAGGCGCACATCGCCACCCAGACCGCAAGGCGACGGGTGAAACGGGCGGGCCGGGGCTGGGCGTTCATGGGGCGACCATTGTGCCGCTGCCGGTCGAGGCACATGCACATAATGGCAACCATGAGTATTCAGACCGACGAGTTCGAGCCTGCCAAGCGGGTGGTGAGTGCCGCGCCGACCTCTCCCAACGAAGAGGCCATCGAACGCGCCTTGCGCCCCAAGGGCCTGGCCGAATACGTGGGCCAGGCCAAGGCGCGCGAACAGCTCGAGATCTTCATCGGCGCGGCCAAGATGCGCAACGAGGCGATGGACCACGTGCTCCTCTTCGGCCCGCCGGGCCTGGGCAAGACCACGCTCAGCCACATCATCGCCAACGAGCTGGGCGTGAACCTGCGCCAGACCTCGGGCCCGGTGCTCGAGAAGCCGAAGGATCTCGCGGCCATCCTCACCAACCTTGAGCGCAACGACGTGCTCTTCATCGACGAGATCCATCGTCTCTCGCCGGTGGTGGAAGAAATCCTCTACCCCGCGCTGGAGGACTACCAGATCGACATCATGATCGGCGACGGCCCGGCGGCACGATCGATCAAGCTCGACCTGCAGCCCTTCACGCTGATTGGCGCCACCACCCGCGCCGGCATGCTGACCAACCCGCTGCGCGACCGCTTCGGCATCGTCGCGCGGCTCGAGTTCTACACGCCCGAAGAACTCGCGCGCATCGTGCACCGCTCGGCCGGCCTGCTCAACGTGCCCACCGACACCGAAGGCGCGTTCGAGATCGCACGCCGCTCGCGTGGCACGCCGCGCATCGCCAACCGCCTGCTGCGCCGCGTGCGCGACTACGTCGACGTGAAGGCCGACGGCTGCATCAACAAAGGCCTGGCCGACAAGGCACTGAAGATGCTCGACGTCGACCCGCAAGGCTTCGACGTGATGGACCGCAAGCTGCTCGAAGCCGTGATCCACCGCTTCGACGGCGGCCCCGTCGGCCTCGACAACGTGGCCGCCGCCATCGGCGAAGAGCGCGACACCATCGAAGACGTGATCGAGCCCTACCTGATCCAGCAAGGCTTTCTGCAGCGCACCCCACGCGGGCGCATCGCCACCCTGGCCGCATACCGCCACATGGGCGTCACACCCCCAAAGACCGCGAACGATTTGTTCGACGCGTAGAGACATCAACCGCCAGAAGCGCGAGCGAAGCAAAGCGCCAGATCAAGCAACGCCCGCGGAGCCGGCTTTGCCGGGCCGCTGGGCGGCGCCCCTCGGGGGCAGGAGCGCAGCGACTGGGGGGCCGTTACAGGGGCCGTTACAACAGATCCTCGACCACAAGCCGGTGGTACTTCACCGCACTGCGTGCGCCGAAGCGCCGCACCACATCGGTCGCACGTTCGGTGTGCGGCGCATCGGGCGCATACACCAGCAGCCAGCCGCAGCCTTCCTGGGCGAGCGCCTGGTAGCGCCGCATCAGCGTCACCTCATAGCCGAAACCCGAGAGTTCGCTGGCATGCGCCAGCATGCGCTCCATCTGCTCGCGTTCTTCGTCGGCGCTGTAGAGCAGGATGTCTTCGTCGTCGAAGCCGGCATCCCGCAAAGCCTGCCGCGCCTCGATGGCGAGTTCGTTACTGGGCAGGGCCACCAGCACGTGGCCGACGGGGTTGTAGTTGCCGAGCGAATGGGGCACGTCGCCCTTCGTCATCCGTTTGATCGCCATGGAAACCTCCAGACAAAAAGGGAATGAACGCCCTCAGTCTAGGCTTCCCGGCCGACAAATCAACTGCCGCGCGTCAGGCGATCCGGGGAGTCGGATGGGGCTGTCGTTCGGTCACCCAGCCCACCACGCACAGGCCGACGATCACTCCCGCGGCTGCGAGCAGCTGCTGCGGCAGGCTCATGCGGTGCGCATTCCACAGCAGCAGCGAAGTGGCGACTAGCAGCGCCACGAACAGGCCGATGGCGGCCCACTGCGCAGTGGGTGACATCGGCGGGTCGTAGCGTTCCACGCGCGTGATGTCGAAGGCCGGCTTGGGGAAGCGCACCGCCACGTCGGCCGGCCGCCAGCCCGGGTGCATGAACCACACGCGCAGCTTGTCGGCCCAGCTCGCGGCGTGCCACGAGCCCCTGAACAGGTCGGCGTAGTACTGCAGGTTGGCCCACACCGGGTTCCAGCTGCGCAGCGGCCCGCGCGTGCCGTAGACGATCGTCTCGCCGCCTTCTTTCTCAGGGCCGTCTTCTTCGATGAAGCTGCCGAACAAGCGGTCCCATACGATGAAGATGCCGCCGTAGTTCTTGTCGAGGTACTTGTCGTTCACGGCATGGTGCACGCGGTGGTTGCTCGGCGCGCAGAACCAGCGGTCGAACCAGCCGAGCTTGCCGATCTGCTGCGTGTGCACCCAGTATTGGTAGAGCAGGTCGACCAGCGCGACCACGCCGAACACCAGCGGCGGAAAGCCCAGCACCGCCATCGGCAGGTAGAACAGCCAGCCGCCGACCCAGCCGCTGCCGGTCTGGCGCAAGGCGGTGCTCAGGTTGTAGTCCTCGCTCTGGTGGTGCACCACGTGCGCGGCCCAAAAGAACGCGACCGTGTGGCCGAAGCGGTGGTGCCAGTAGTAGAGAAAGTCGTACAGCACGAGGCCCGTGAGCCACACCCACAGCGAGCCGGCCGACAGCTTCCACAGCGGCGCATGCTCGAACACCAGCACGTACACCCACACGGTGAACAGCGCGCTGAACAAGCCGACGATCTGGCTCATGATGCCCAGGCCGATGCTGTTGAGCGCGTCGTTCAGGCGATAGGTGTTGCGGCCGCGCCTGAGGCCGACGAGGAACTCGATGCCGATCAGCAGCAGGAAGATCGGCGTGGCGAGAACGATGATTTGCGGGCCGGTCATGCCCTCATGTTCGCCTGCGGGGCCGGCTGCGGCACAGAGGGCGAGTCCCTCTTGTCAAACGCCAGGGGCTCAGTTGGCTGGTTCAGACCAAGCAGCCGCGCGCGTCGACCGGCCACACCGCTTCGACCACACCCTCGCTCAAACCACCTCGCACCGCCACATAGTGGTCGTGCAGGTTGACCGTCGGGTCGCAATGGCCCGGCACCAGCCAAACGGTGTCGCCAAGCTCGGGCAAGGCATCACGCGCGGCATGAAGAATGCCGTGCTCGTCGCCGCCATTGGCGAAGGCCAGGCCGCGCTGCCACACGCGCGGCAGGCCGCTGTCGATGGCGTGCGACTTGTGGCCGGCGTCGACCACCGCATGTGCTTCGTCGCGGCTCACCACCTGGCTCTTGATGAAGAGCGCGTGCTCGAAGACGGGGGCACCCGGCGTCGGCTCGTTGCTGCCGTAGTCGGCATCCATGAACAGGTAGCTGCCGGCCTGCAGCTCGCCGTAGACGCCGCTGGCCGCCTCGAAGACGAAGCTGCCCGTGCCGGCACCGGTGACCAGCGGGCAGGCGATGCCCAGGTCAGCCAGCCCCGCCAAAGCGACACGCACGCCGGCCACGGTCTGGCCGATCGCCGCTTCACGCTCTGCCGCTGTTCGCAGGTGCTGCGCGCGGCCGTGATAGGCCTGCAAGCCGGCGAAGCGCAGGCCTTGCGCTGCCACCTGCTGCGCCAGCGCCGCGGCGTCGATCGGCTTGACGCCGCAGCGGCCCTGGCCGACGTCGATCTCCACGAACACGTCGAGCGCGTTGCCGCTGGCCTTCACCGCCGATGCCAGGCGCGACACGCCCAGCGCCGAGTCGACCGCGATCGCCAGCGTCACCTTGCCGGCCAACGCCGCCACGCGCGCGAGCTTGGCCGGGTCGACGATCTCGTTGCTGATGTAGATGTCGCTCACGTCGGCGGCGGCCAGCGCTTCGGCTTCCGACAGCTTCTGCACGCACACGCCCACCGCACCCGCCGCCATCTGCAGCTTGGCGATGTGCCCGCTCTTGTGCATCTTGGCGTGCGGGCGCAAGCGCAATCCCTTGAGCCGGGCGAACTCGGCCAGGCGCGAAAGGTTGCGCTCCATCGCGTCGAGGTCGATCACCAGCGCGGGCGTGAGCACCGATGCGACGAGGTCTCCCGGCAGTGGCCTCATGCAGCGCTCCCCACGCGGTCGTTGCTCTCATCGAGTGCACCGCCGTCGAGGTGCGAGGTGTCGCTCCAGCCGATGAGGGTGAAGCCGCCCGGCGTGTGGAGCAGCCGGTTGATGCTGGCGTTGCCCAGCAACCACGAGCGCGGGGCCTGCAGGTCGAGGCGCGACGCGGCGCGGTACAGGCAGTCCATCACGCCGCCGTGCGAGATCACGGCGATGGTCTCGCCGGGGTGGGCGGCGGCGAGGCGGGCGGCCACGGTCACGCAGCGGTCGTAGAAGACGCGGATCGATTCGCCTGCGCCACGCGGTGCGAACTCGGGGTCGCGCTTGCGCCAACGCTCCGATTCCTCGGGCCAGCGCTCGGCAATTTCCTTGTAGGTGAAGCCTTCGAACTCGCCGAAGCCACGCTCGCGCAAACCGGTGTTGCTGATGATCGGCACGCCGGTCGCGCGCGCGATCGCCTCGGCGGTCTGGTGGGCACGCATCAGGTCGCTCGAATAGAGCGCGGTGATGCCTTCCTCCGCCACGGCCTCGGCCACCCGCCGGGCTTGCCAGAGGCCTTTGTCGTTGAGCGGAATGTCGAGCTGGCCCTGGATGCGGGTGTCGACGTTCCAGGCCGTTTCTCCATGGCGGATGGCCAGGACGCGCGTCGGCTCGTCCATCAGACGACGCCGGGCCGCCCCAAGGCGGCTGATGCCCCCTTCGGGGGGCAGGAGCGTAGCGACGTGTGGGTGGTCATCAGATCAGGCGGCGATTCAGCGTGTACGTTCCTGAATGCGTGGCTTCGGCCAGCACGTGCTTGGCAACCGCCTCGCGAACCTGCGGACCGGTGAACGCGCCTTCCACCGCCAAGCGCGGCACGCTCAGCGCATGGAGCGTGAACACGTAGTGGTGGATCAGCGAATCGTTGAAAGGTGGGAAAGGGCCGTCGTAGCCGAAGTACTGGCCTGCGTTGGCCGGGTCTGAAGCGAACCAGCCGGTGTAGTCGTTCAAGCCGTGGCGCGCGTCGTGCAGCGTGCCGGGGCCGGGCTTGCCGTGCGGCGTGAAGCCACGGGCGAACTCGCCTTCCTTCAGCTGCGTCAGGCTCGCCGGCAAGTCGACCATCACCCAATGGAAGAAGTCGGTGCGCGGCAGGTCGCTCGGCACTTCGCGGTCGGGTTTGTTCACGTCGTCACCACGCGTGGGCACGTCGTAGTCGTGGCAGATCAGTGCGAACGACTGCGTACCGGCCGGCACATCGCTCCACGCGAGGTGCGGGCTGAGGTTGTCGGAGAAGGTCACGCCGTTGGCCACGTCGGGCTTGCCCGCCGCAAAGCGTGTGGGGATGCGCTCGCCGTTGGGCCAGCTGTCGCTCCAGAGTTTCATGTGCTTGCCTCCCTTCCCTGTTGTCGGTTGTCGGTTGTCAGACACCCCAGACGACGCTTTCGTCTGCGGCGTGCGCGCGCTTCATCATCTCGAGCAGCGGCCAGGCGCGTTGGCGCAGCGTCACACCGTCACCTTTGGACGCCTTGGCCTCGTCGTCCTTGTCGGCGTCGGGCTTGCGCGCCGCTTCGTCCGCCGCCACGGCCTGCTCGATGGCCCGAATCGCCGCCGGCATCGACGAACTCTCGATGATCCCCTTGGCCCCAGGCTCCTTGCCGATGATGCGCAGCACGGCGTCACCTCCGGGCCCCATCATGATCACGTCGCCCGCAGCCTTCGACTTGAATTTGTAGATCATGACGACCCCTCGCCCGCGGAGTACCGCGACCGATCCCCCGTGGGGATTCGGGCCGGCTTGGGAGCGGCCCGGCGCTCGACCCGTGAACGTTCGATGGGGTATTTCATGACTTGTACATGTACTCGCGGTTGAACGGAAACCGCGATTGTGCGCCTCGCATCGGGCCGCAGTTCACGTCGCCGCTGGGTCGCGAAGCGAGCATCTGGAACAACGAGATCCAGCCCTGCTCGAAGCTCATCGCACTGCCGGCCAGGTAGAGGCGGTAGGCGCGCACCACGGCTTCGCTGGTGACGCGGCGGGCCTGCGCGAGCTGCGTTTCGAGCCGGTCGCTCCAGCCCCACAGCGTGCGGGCATAGTGCGGGCGCAGGTTCTCGGCGTCGATCGGCTCGAGGCTGGCTTCGCTCATCACCTTGAGCACGTGCGACACATGCAGCAGCTCGCCGCCGGGGAAGATGTAGCGCTCGATGAAGTCACCCATGCCGGCGCCGAGCGGGTCGTTGCGCGTGTTGCCGGCGGTGATGCCGTGGTTCATCAGCAGCCCGCCGGGCTTGAGCAGCCGGCGGATCTTGTTGAAGTAGACCGGCAGTTGCGCCTGGCCCACGTGCTCGAACATGCCGACCGAAGCGACGCTGTCGTAGGGTTCCTCTTCGGGCAGGTCGCGGTAGTCGCGCAGGCTCATGGTCACGCGCCCGCGCAGGCCGCGCTCGTCGATCAGGCGGTTCACGTAGGCATGCTGGTTCTTCGACAGCGTGATGCCATCGGCCCGCACGCCATAGTGTTCGGCGGCCCACAGCAGCAGGCCGCCCCAGCCGGCGCCGATGTCGAGAAAGCGTTCGCCTTCGCGCAGCATCAGCTTCTTGCAGATGTGGTCGAGCTTGGCCGTCTGCGCGCCTTCGAGCGTCATGTTGGCGTCGCGCCAGTAGGCGCAGGAGTAGACCTTGCGCTCGTCGAGCCAGAGGTCGTAGAACGCATCGGAGACGTCGTAGTGGAACTCGATCTGCTTCGCATCGGCCTCCGCGCGGTGGTGCACGCGCGAGCGTGCTGCCTTCACGATGTGCCGCCACCAGGCGATGGGCAACGCCGCGTCACCGGCGATCGGTTCGTCGCCGGCCACTTGCGCGGCCACATGCATCAGGTCGCGCATGCTGCCTTCGAAATCGAGCCGGCCCTCGACGTAGGCTTGCGCCACGCGGCCGACCTGGCCGGTGGCGATGTGTGCCAGCGGCGCAAGCTCGTGCAGGCGCAGCGTCACCGTGGGCTTCGCACTGCCCAATCGCCGCCCGCCGGGCAGCACCACCGCCAGCGGCACGCCCTGCGGTGCCAGTCGTTCTTCCAGGGCTCGTTCGATCGCTTGCATCGTCGTCACCTCGTGTCCGGTCGATCGGGAAAATCGTATGAGAATCAGCCCACCATCACTGCCTCCGGGGATATTCATGAAATGGCTTCGATTCGGCGCCCAGGGGCGTGAGCGAGTGGGTGCTCTCGACGCACAAGGCGCACTGCGCGATCTCTCCGGCGCCGTGCCGCACCTGGACCTGCCCACCCTGGGGCGCTCGGGCCTGCAGCGGCTCAACCGCCTCGACCCCGCCGCGTTCCCGCGCGTGAAGGGCCAGCCGCGACTCGGCGTTCCTTTCACCGGCATCAGCAAATTCATTGCCATCGGCCTGAACTACGCCGACCACGCCGCCGAGTCCGGCCTGCCGATCCCGAACGAACCCATCGTCTTCATGAAGGCGACGAGCTGCATCACCGGGCCGAACGACGAGGTGCGCTTGCCGCCCGGCAGCGTGAAGACCGACTGGGAGGTGGAACTCGGCATCGTGATCTCGCACACCGCGCGCCACATCAGCGAGCAAGACGCGCTGAAGCACGTGGCCGGCTACTGCGTCGTCAACGACGTGTCGGAACGCGAGTACCAGCTCGAACGCGGCGGCACCTGGGACAAGGGCAAGGGCTGCGACACCTTCGGCCCCATCGGCCCTTGGCTGGTCACGCCCGACGAGGTGCCCGACCCGCAGGCCCTGGCCATGTGGCTCGACGTGAACGGCGAATCACGCCAACGCGGCAACACCTCGACCATGATCTTCGGCGTGGCGCGGATCGTGAGCTACGTGAGCCGCTTCATGACGCTGCTGCCCGGCGACGTGATCTGCACCGGCACACCGCCCGGCGTGGGCATGGGCATGAAGCCGCCGCAGTTCCTGAAGTCGGGCGACGTGATGGCGCTGGGCATCCAGGGCCTGGGCGAACAGCGGCAAACGGTGCGGTAACTCTTCCCGGAATCCGCAGACTTTTCCAGTTCAGCCGCAATTCACTTCTGGATCAGGCGCACCGGTTTCTTTGACGCCTTGGGCGCGCCCACGCGGCTCTCGAAGCCCGGCGTGTCGAGCGCCGGGGCATAGAGGAAGCCCTGGAACTCGTCGCAGCCCGCGTCGAGCAGGAACTGCCGCTGCGGCTCGGTTTCCACGCCTTCGGCGATCACGCGCAGGTTGAGCGCGCGGCCGAGCTGGATGATGGCGTTGACGATGGCCACGTCGCTCGCGTCGCCCGGCAGGTGGCTGATGAAGCTGCGGTCGATCTTCAGCCGCCCGATCGGAAAACGCTTGAGGTAGCCCAGGCTCGAGTAGCCGGTGCCGAAGTCGTCGATCGCCAGCAGCACGCCCAGCTTGGCCAGCGCCTCCAGCCGGTGCAGCGCGTCTTGCGCGTCGTGGATCAGGATCGACTCGGTGAGCTCCAGCTCGAGCAGCTGCGGCGGCAGGTCGGCGGCCTTGAGTTCGCGCGCCACGCGCTCGGTGAAATCGGGCTGCTGAAACTGCAGCGCCGACACGTTGATCGACACCGGCATCGCAAGGCCATTGGCGCGCCACGCGGCAGCCTGCTTGACAGCCTGCGCCAGCACCCAGTCGCCGATGGCGATGATGAAGCCGCTCTCCTCGGCCACCGGGATGAACTCGCTCGGCGACACCTCGCCCAGCACCGGGTCGCGCCAGCGGATCAGCGCTTCGGCGCCGGCCACCGCACCGGTCCTGAGGTCGATCTGCGGCTGGTAGTGCAGGCTGAACAGGCCGCTGACCAGCGCCTGGCGCATCGCATGGTCGATCTGCATGTGAGAGCGCTGCACCACGTCGCTGTGCGCCTGGTGGAAGCGGAAGCTCGCGCGGCCGGCGTCCTTCACGCGGTGCATGGCCGCATCGGCGCGCCGCATCAGCACGTCGAGCGTGTCGCCGTCGGTCGGGCACAGGGCCACGCCGATGCTGCAGGTCACGGTGAAGGTCTGCGATTCGATGTCGAACGGCCTGGCCATGGCCTCGAGTACGCGCCGCGCCGTGGCTTCGGCGCCGCCCGCATCGGCCTGGTGGACCAGCAGCACGAACTCGTCGCCCCCCAAGCGCGCGACGGTGTCCACGTTGCGCAGGCACGACTTGATGCGCTCGGTCACTTCGAGCAGCACGCGGTCGCCCAGGCCCAGGCCCAGCGTGTCGTTCACGTGCTTGAAGCGGTCGAGGTTGAGCACCATCAACGCAAACGGTTGGCCGCTGCGCTGCGACATGGCGAGCGCGAACTCCACCCGGTCGGCCAGCATGCGGCGGTTGGGCAGGCCGGTGAGCGCGTCGGTATGCGACAGCTCCTCGATGCGCTGCTTGGCGGCCAGCTTCTCGCTGATGTCGCGGAACGAGAACACGCGGCCGATCGGCTGGCCGCGGCTGCACTGAGGCAGCGTGACGCGCTCGATCACCTTGCCCGAATGCAGCGTCAGCACGTCGGTGGTCTGCAGCAGCGCGGCGTCCATGATGGTGTTCAGGCGGCGCGTGTACTCGTCGCCGTCGCTGCCGTGGGAAACGACGCTGCGGCGCATCCAGTCTTGCACGGCCTTGTCGTCGCGCTGCTTGAGCAGGTCTTCGGGCAGGCCCCACAGCGCGGCGAAGCGGCGGTTGAAGTTGCGGATGGCGCCGCCCAGATCGGTGACCAAAATGCCGTCGGCGCTCGATTCGAGCGTGGCGCGCATCTCGGCCACGCGCGTTTCCAGCTCGTCTTCGGTTGCGCGCTGGCGGCTCAGGTCGCGCAGCGTGACCACCAGCATCTCGCCAGTGCCGAGCCGGCTCACGCGCCGCGTGACGGGCACGATGGCACCATCGAAGCGGCGCACCACGGTGTCGGAAAGAATGGCGTCGGTCAGGCCCGCCGCCGCCTCGCTCCAGAACACGATGTCTTCACCCGTGGCGCTCAGGTCGGCAGCGGCCCGGCCGCGCAGCGACCACGCGTCAACGCCCAGCAGCGTGCCGGCTGCCGTGTTGGCGGCCGCTATCCGCAGGGTCTCGAGTTCGACCAGCCAGACCGGGTCGAGCAGGCCTTCTATCAACGCCGACCAGTGTTCAAGCGCAGCGGCCCGCGCCGCTTCGCTCACGGCGTGGCCTCCAGCAGCGCCGCGTCGGGCTCGAAGAAGTAGGCGACGCGCAGGCGCGGCGACAGGTACTCCATCGATTCGGGCGGCAGCTGCTGGGGTTTCAGGCTGCGGCGGATGCCCAGGCGCGGATCGCTTTCCAGGTGGAGCAGCAGCGCCTCGTCGCGCGGCACGCGGGTTTCGTGGACCATCACGCGCGGCTTCAGCGGCCGGGCCGAATTGACCGACGTCACGATCGCATAGCGGTCGTCGGTGAGCTGCACCACCGAGCCCGGCGGGTACACGCCCATCATCTTGATGAAGGCCCCGAGGATGGCGGTGTCGTAGCGGTTCTTGCCCTGCGCGAACAGCAGCGACAGCGCCTCGTGCGGCGTCAGCGCGCGCGACGGCACGTGCGGGTTGCACATGTTGTCGTAGCGGTTGACCAGCGAGACGATGCGCGCGGCCGTCGTCATGCGGTCGCTGTTGAGCTTGAGCGGGAAGCCGCTGCCGTCGGCATGCTCGTGGTGCTGCGCGATGACCAGCGTGGCGCCCGGCTTCAGGCTCATCTTCTTGGCCAGCGTGACGCCGTGCGACACATGCTCCTGGTAGAACTGGTTCTCGGCCGGCGTGAAATGCTCCTCGCGGTGGCGCACGCGCTCGGGCAGCTCGATCTTGCCGATGTCGTGCAGCATCGCGCCCACGCCCAGGTCGACCATCTCGGCGGCCGAGAGGCCGAAGGTCTTGCCCATCAGCAGCGAGATCACCGCCACGTTGACGGCGTGCAGCGAGGCCTTGTCGCCGGCACCGTCCGTCAGCAGGCGAATGCACATCTCCTGCTGGCCGATCATCTTGTCGACGAAGGCCTGCGCCAGCGCCTCGGCCTGCTCGCGCGCCTCTTGCGGCTTGGTGATCACCAGCTCGGTGGCCAGCCTGCAGGCGCGCGCGGCTTCGGCGAACTGGTGTTCGCACAGCTGCAGCGAGGCGCGCTGGGCCGCCAGCGCTTCGCGCCGCAGGCGCCGGGCGGCGGCTTCGGGGGTTTCGGCAGGTGCGGCCGGGGCAACCGCCACGGGCTCCGCTTCGGCCTGCGCGCTCGGGGGGGCGATCGACTCGATCGCCGCCTGGTCGCTCTTGTCCGGGCTCCAGCGCACGCGCTGCTTGCCCAGCGAGCGGATGGTGGCAATCTGGGCAGCAGAGCCGATCTTGAAGCTGCTCAGCGGAAATGGATGCGACATCCAGCCGCCATCAAGATGGACGAACATGCCTATGCGCAATTGCGCAACGTCGATCAGTGGTGGATTTGATACTTCTTTCATGACGGTAGCGCACAGGCTCCGTGAATCTGCAGCGATGAACTCTTTTCGGCGGCCGCTCCCTTTTACTTGAACCGATTATGTTCAGCGCGCGCCAAAGCACACCTGCTACATCTGACAGTAGCCCGCACTCTCCGGCGCCTTGCGTGACGGATTGCGCACCGCAGCAACAGCTACTTCGTGCAACGCCCCCGGGCCAGGTCGATCGCCAGCATCGGCAGAGCGAACAAGCCTAAGCCCTGGCGTGCGTATCCGTCATCACCTCCTTTGAGGCAGTCGCTCCGCGCGGCCGAGGCCATGCCGTTCTGCAGCACCGTCCCCGCGTTGGGCTGTGGCCGGCCGAGCTGCTCGCCGGCCAGGGTGGACAGGCTCTTGCGCCGCGCCGACTCGCGCACGGCGCGCTGAATGCTGTCTGCGCGCAACACCGGCTCGGCTTCAACGGGCGGCGCGAGGGCGGGCGGCGGCGAGGCCGTCGCGGTGTCGGTTTCGGTGGACGGGGCGGTGGTAGTCGCTTCAGGCGCGGCGTGCCGGCGGCGCTCGCCACGCAAGGGCAGTCGTTTCAACGCCGCCTGGGCCGGCGCGGGCGCTTCGGCCTGCACAGCGGGCGGCGGGGCAATCCAGCGCGCCGTCACCACCGCCGGGCGCGGCTTCGACGCATCGCCCGGCGCGCGGCGTTCGAGGCCCAGCCACAGCACCCATGCATGCAAGGCACACACCAGGGCGATGAACTGCGAAAGGCCGCGCGGCGCAACTGTCATGGCTTGGGATGGTAGCGAGCACCGACCTTCGAGTGACGATAATCCGGCGAACGATCCGCACACACCACCTGCCTGGAGAACCCCATGACCCACGCCTTCATCTGCGATGCCATTCGCACACCTTTCGGCCGATATGGCGGCGCCCTGTCGCCGGTGCGTGCCGACGACCTGGGCGCGATTCCGCTGAAGGCGCTGATGGCGCGCAACCCCAAAGTCGACTGGGCGGCCGTGGCCGACGTGATCTACGGCTGCGCCAACCAGGCCGGTGAAGACAACCGCAACGTGGCGCGCATGTCGGCGCTGCTCGCCGGCCTGCCGATCGAGTTGCCGGGTGCGACGATCAACCGCCTGTGCGGCTCGGGCATGGACGCCGTGGGCACCGCGGCGCGCGCGATCAAGAGCGGCGAAGCGCAGCTCATGATCGCCGGCGGCGTGGAGAGCATGAGCCGCGCACCCTTCGTGATGCCGAAGGCCGAGACCGCCTTCAGCCGCAGCAACGCGGTGTACGACACCACCATCGGCTGGCGCTTCGTCAACAAGCTGATGAAGGAAAAGTACGGCGTCGACTCGATGCCCGAAACCGCTGAAAACGTGGCCACCGATTTCAAGATCGAGCGTGAAGCGCAGGACCGCATGGCCCTGGCCTCGCAGCTGAAAGCCGTGGCGGCACAGAAGAGCGGCTTCTTCGATGCCGAGATCACGCCGGTCACCATCGCGCAGAAGAAGGGCGACCCGCTCGTCGTCAAGCAAGACGAGCACCCGCGCGAGACCAGCCTGGAGTCACTCGCCAAACTGAAAGGCGTGGTGAGGCCCGACGGCACGGTGACCGCCGGCAACGCCTCCGGCGTGAACGACGGCGCGGTGGCCTTGCTGCTGGCCGGCGACTCGGCGGTAGGCAAGTACGGCCTCACGCCGCGCGCCCGCGTGGTGGGCATGGCGACAGCCGGTGTGCCCCCGCGCATCATGGGCATGGGCCCGGCACCGGCCACGCGCAAGGTGCTCGCGCTGACCGGCCTGAAGCTCGACCAGATGGACGTGATCGAACTCAACGAAGCCTTTGCCGCGCAAGGCCTGGCCGTGCTGCGCGATCTCGGCTTGAAGGACGACGACGTGCGCGTCAACCCCAACGGCGGCGCCATCGCACTCGGCCACCCGCTCGGCGCGAGTGGCGCACGGCTCGTCACCACCGCGGTCAACCAGCTGCACAAGACGAACGGCCGCTACGCGCTGTGCACCATGTGCATCGGTGTCGGCCAAGGCATCGCGCTGATCGTTGAGCGGGTTTGAACCGATGACATCGAACGAGCAGCGTGCACGCGATCGAAAGCAAAGCAAGCGCAGCGAAGCGCACAGAGCCACCCCGCAGCCCGGGTCCCCCGGGCCAATGGGGGCGCCCCTCGGGGGCCGAGCCCGGACACAAGCAGTCCAGTGGACTGCTTGTGCCTGGCGAGGAGCTGGGCCTTCTGGCCCAGCGCGGCCTGCAAGGCGGAGCGAAGCGACTGGGGGGCTCACATGAGCTACGACTACAGCTCCGAATCGAAACTGCTGGAGCTCCCTAACCCGTACCGCTTGCAGAACCGATTGCTGTGGCTGTGCGCCGCCACCTTGGTGATCGCCGGCATCGTCAGCTTGTGGTGGGCCCGCAATGCGATGCAGGACCATTCGGTCGGCATGGCCGGTGCACCGCTGCTGGCCGGCCTGTTGATGCTGGCGAGTGGCCTGGCCTGCGCAGCCACCGCGGCACGGCGTCTGCGCTTCTTCTTCGGCCGCGGCCGGCCCGCCTCGCTGGCGCCCGAGATCCCGTCGGACTCCGTCGGCGGCTCGAAAGCGGCCGACCATTTGAAAGACATGCTGCGCCACGGCGGCCTCACCTACCCCGAGCCCCAGGGTGCGCTCGAAGGCGTGCTCTACCACTGGGCGCCCACACTGATCACCGCGCCGTTCGAGGTGCAGCTGCTGGCACAGCGCTACATGTTCAACCTGGCCGCCATCGCCGCCACCTTGCTGAGCTTCCTGTTCTCATGGCTGGTGTTCGGCACACCCGCCACGCGGCCGTGGATCGGCATCCTCTACTTCGCGTTCGGTGCGTTCTTCCTGTTGAAGCCGGTGCTGTCGCACCGCCGCGCGCGGCTGACCGCCGCTTCGCTGATCGGCCTGATCGCCGCGGCCATCCTCGCGCCGGTGGCATTGGCCCTGCTCGGCCGCAGCCTGCCGCAGGTGGGCAACTTCTCGCTCAACACGCAGGTGTTCGTGATGCTGTGCGCCTCGCTGCTGGCCTGTGGCCTCGCCATGGCCGCGGTGCTGGCGCAGGTGGACAACGCGCCGCAAACGCGCGCCAGCGTCGAGCAGCAGCGGCTGTCGATGAACGCACCGCCGGCCAGCCTGATGGACGAGCTCGACCGCACGCTGCAGTCGCAATGGACCGAGCGCATTCCCAACCGCCGCTATGCGCACATCGAGCCCATCACCTCGGCCGCCATGCCCAGTGGCAGCTTCGCCGGCGAGCTGCTTGAAGAAACACAACCTCTGCCCACCGCCGGCACCAAGGCGCCGACCTTCGGTTCGGCCTTGAACGAGCGGCGCCACCGTGCGCTGTTGCTGCTCGACCTGTACGCGGTGATCCTGATCCTGGTGTCGGTCGGCTTCGCGCTCCACTTCGTGCGCGAGTTCAACGTGATGGACGGCTGGCAGAAAAACCGCTTCTCGGTGGCCGGCACATCGGCCATCCTCGCGCTGGTGGCGGGCTTCTGCTTCCAGACTTCGAGCCAGCTCTGGGGCCGCTTCAACTTCGAGTCGGTGCTGACCTGGGTCGAACTCATCGGCAACTACCAGACCTCGCGCATCGGCACCGGCAACCAGTTCACGAGCCGCATGAACACCGAGAACGACGTGGTGCGCACCGAAGCGGCCACGCTGCGCGTCTGGCGCGCGCGCATCGAGTCGGTGGTGTTCGGCAAGGACGACGAGCGGCAGGTCACTGCCATGTTCTCGACCGAGAAAGACGCCAAGGCACTGGCCGCGCACCTGATGGAGTTTGCGCAAAGCCAGAGCGTGCTGGTGGCCCCGGGCTCCGCCATCGACCAGGCTCGCATCGCGGCACTCAACAGCGGCGAACAAGCTCTCGGCCGCACCGAAAGCTCAGTCGCCCAGCTGCAACGCGAGCAGCACATCGCTGCAACCCTCGGCTCCATGCCGCTGTCGGCCGTGCATTGCACGCAATGCGGCACGGCAGCCGCTGCAGGGTCGCGCTTCTGTTCGAAGTGCGGCGTGAAGCTGATGGCGGAAACATAAGGCGACGCTGACCAAATCCCTCGCTTTGGGCGGTCTGCGGCGTTGCAAATCCTCGCCATGGCTTGGGCTATGGCTGTGGTTTGCGCCTTGCAGCACGGACAACACACCGAGAAGTACGCCGAAGCAGGCGTAGCCGCCCACCCCACCCTGTAAGTTCTGACAGTACCGAGGCGATGGCCGCGCAGCCAGAATCCCGTTCGTCATCACGATCAGGGATTCCAACAATGAACCTGCAAGACGCCTTCAGCCGCCTGAAGGCCGCGCTGAACATCGGCCAGCAAAAGCGCCTGCTGCAACTCGAGACCGCCTTCCCCAGCGCCACCTTGGTGGTCGAACGAGCCCAATGGCGCGAGAACGTCAACGGCTTCGGCCTTGACCGCAAACCACCCGCCCTGGCCCCGCTCATCGCCGTGGTCGACTGCCTGAGCACCAACGCCCACCTCGAACTCAAGGCCCTGGCCGGCGAGCAGATGAGCCTGCGCCTGATGTGCGCCGATTCGTCGTATCGCACCTGGCACGGCTACGTCGCCCAAGCCGCCCAACTCGGCAGCGACGGCGGCCTCGCCCGCTACCGGCTGCAGCTCGTCGCCTTCACCCACTTCCTCGGCCTGCGCCAGGACAGCCGCGTCTTCTTGGACCAGCGCGCCGACCAGATCATCAGCAGCGTGCTGCGCGCCTACCCCCAGGCCAACTTCAAGCTGGAGCTGAGCCCCGAAGCCCTCGCTGCCGCGCCTGTGCACGGCACCACCACGCAATACCAGGAAACCGACGCCGCCCTCATCGCCCGCCTGTTGTCTCAAGAAGGCTGGAGCCACCGCCTCGACCACAGCGACGACGGCCAACCGTTGAGCGAAGCCAAGGCCGCCAAGCACTGCCTCGTCATCAGCGATGCCCAAGCCCAGCGCCCCGACCTCGGCTCCTTGCGCTTCGGCCGCCCCGACGTACGCCGCGCCGGGCTCCCGGAGGACACCATCACCGCCCTCGCCGTGGAACGCAGCGTGCAACCCAACGCCGTCACCCAAGCCGCCTGGGACCCCCGCCAGCTCGCCGGCGTCAGCGCCGCGGTCCGCAGCACGCTCGACAACGGCCAGCTGCCCACCCTGGAGGTCTACGACGGCTCCGGCGAACGCCGCTTCCTCCACGCCGCCCACGCCGACGCCCAGGCCACCCTCGCCCTGGCCCGCCACGAACTCGCCATGAAAACCCTGCACGGCGACAGCGCCGTGCGCACCCTGGCCCCCGGTGCCACCTTCCACCTCACCGAGCACAGCCTCTACAGCGGCCTCAGCAACATCGGCACACGCGACGACAACCAGCTCCTCGTGCTCAGCATCCAGCACGAAGCCGCCAACAACCTCGGCAGCGAGGCGGCCCAGCTGCTCCAGAACACCGACCTCGAAGCCGGCAGCTACCGCAATACCTTCCAGGCTGTGCCTGCGGCGGCCCGGCTCGTGCCCCCGCACATTCCCAAGCCCCAGGCACCCGGGGTTCAAATCGCCCTCGTCGTCGGCCACCCGAACGACGTGGTCACCACCGACCGCGACCTGCGCGTGCGCATCCAGTTCCCCTGGCAACGCGGGTCCGCCCCCGTCGCCGGCGGACTCAGCGGCCCGCTCACCCCCGGCCAGGAAGACACCGGCCACGCCCCGGGCGATGCCGCTGCCAGCCAGTGGGTGCGCGTGGCGCACCAGTACGCCGGGGCCAACCATGGATCGGTATTTCTCCCGCCGGTCGGGACCGAGACTCTGGTTGACTTCCTCGGGGGTGACCTCGACCAGCCCCTGATCCTCAGCCAGCTCCATTCGCCCCAGGACCCGCCGCCCTGGCCGGCCGGCGTCGACTCCGGGGCCAACCACCCCGGCACCGTCTCCGGCTGGCAAAGCCGCAACCACGACGGCGAAGGCGGGGGCCAGTGGGTGCTCGACGACACCACCCTGCAGCCGCGCATGCGCCTGGCCACCTACGGCCGGGGCGTGCCCTGGAGCGAACTCAGCCTGGGCCACCTCATCAGCCAGGGCGCCACCAGCAGCTACCGCGGCGCCTGGCTCGGCTCGGGCTTCTACGCCCACACCGACGGCTGGGCCACGCTGCGGGCCGGCCAGGGGATCTTGCTCAGCTGCAGCTCACGCCGAGGCAGCTACGGCAGCGCGCAGGGCACGCAGATGGATGCGCAAGAAGCCGTGTCCCAGTTCAAGGGGGCGCAGCAGCTCGGCCAGAGCGTGGGCGGTGCGGCCCAGGCCCAAGGCGCGCTCGGGCTCAGCAGCCACGACGCCGACCCGAAGCAGGCGCTGCAAGGCCTGATCGAGTCCATCGACCCGAAGCACCACGGCCAGCACGCGAGCGAGAAGAAGGCCAACGGCCGGGAACCCGGCGACCCGGTGGAAAGCTTCGCCAAGCCCTACGTGGTGCTGGACACGCCCAGTGCAGCGATCCTGGCCAGCCCGGCCACGATCGCCAGCTTCTCGGGCCAGGACACCAGCCTGACAGCGCAAGGTGACGTGCATGCCGCCGCCGCCCACACCGCCAGCCTCGTCTCCGGTCAGACCACCAGCCTGTACACCCACCAGGGCGAGCTGCAGGCGATTGCGGCCAATGGGGACTTGAGCCTGCGGGCCCACACCGACCAGTTAGAGATGCTGGCCGACAGCACGCTGCGCATCGTGTGCGTGAACGGCGAGATCACCGTCACCGCCAAGCGCATCGAGATGGTGGGGGGCGACAGCAAGATGGTGCTCAATGAGGCCGACATCGACTTCATCACGCCGGGGACCTTCATCACCAAGGCGGCTGCGCATGAGTGGGGTGGTGCGGCGAGCGGCAGCGCCGATGTGGCCGCTTTGCCGCAGGGCTTGATGGGCCAGCTCATCAAGACACTCGACCTCACCTACCGCTACAGCGACCTCAAGCCTGTGGTGGGTGCGAGCTACCTGGTGCGCTTTGTCGACGGCTCCTCCAAGTCAGGCACCTTGGACGCCAACGGCAACGCCACCCTCGAGAATCCACCCGGTGCCGGCCAGGTGTTCTTCGGCTTCGACAGCCGGGCCGCCTTCCAGCGCAAAGACAAGGACGCCA